>ENA-OQBD01000462-OQBD01000462.1-human-gut-metagenome-genome-assembly--contig:-NODE-462-length-22065-cov-3.805087_pt1 | contig 22065 bp, 22 predicted proteins | sample MGYA00242742_ERZ504543 | MGnify/ENA primary metagenome ERZ504543 (study PRJEB26092, sample SAMD00036239) | human gut metagenome | host: Homo sapiens | study: EMG produced TPA metagenomics assembly of...
TGCCATTACACCATGGGGGAATGGCGGTGAACCCGCCAAGTTTTTATTATGCCATACCTCGCGACTTCGTCAAATCGAAGCTCATGCGAACAGGAAGCCCTGCCCGTGGTGCTCGGGGTACGTGTCGAAGAGCTCCGCGACGGAACCGTCCTCGAACACCGCGCGGATGGCGCTGGCGAGCAGAGGCGCGATCGACAGCACGGTCAGGCCGTCCCAGCGCTTCTCTTCGGGAATCGGCACCGTGTCGGTGAGCACGATCTCGCTGGCGCCGCAGTTCTTGAGACGGTCCACGGCCGGACCGGACAGCACGCCGTGCGTAGCGACCACGGTCACGGACTTGGCGCCCGCGTCACGCAGCACGTGGCAGGCTCCGGCGATGGTGCCGGCGGTGTCGATCAGGTCGTCGACGAGCACGCAGTCCTTGCCCTTGACATCGCCGACCACACGGTTGGCGACCGCCTTGTTCGGGCGCGTGATGTCACGCGTCTTGTGCACGAAGGCGAGCGGGCCGCCGCCGAGGCGTTGCGCCCACTGCTCGGCCACGCGGATGCGGCCGGCATCCGGGGAGACGACCGCGACATTGCCCAGCTCGTTGGAGAACCGATCGCGGATGTAGTCCACCAGCACCGGCATAGCGATCAGGTGGTCGACCGGGCCGTCGAAGAAGCCCTGGGACTGCGCGGCGTGCAGGTCGACGCTCATGATGCGGTCGGCACCGGCGGTCTTGAGCAGGTCGAAGATCAGACGGCAGGAGATGGGCTCGCGTCCGCGATGCTTCTTGTCCTGACGGGAGTAGCCCAGCAGCGGGCATACCGCGGTGATGGAACGCGCGGAGGCACGCTTCAACGCATCGATCATGATGAGCTGTTCCATTATCGACTTGTTGACCAGATCCGCGTGGGTCTGCAGCACGAACACGTCCGCGCCGCGCACCGATTCGGTGTAGCGCACGTACATCTCGCCGTTGGCGAAATCGTATGCGGTGGTCTCCAGTATGTCGATGCCAAGCTGTTCGGCGACGTCCGAGGCAAGCTTCGGATGCGTACGGCCGGTCACGAGGATGAGGTTTTTATCGGGCTTTCCTTCGAGGATTGCACTCACCATGTCTCCAAACGTTTGTGTTTCGCTGAAGTGGACAATGTCATAGTAACCGTGCACACCGACCGCATGTCACATGCAGGCCAGCCCCGGTTCATGTTCCGTTAGCGTTCCCGGCACGACTCGCCGGCGTGTCCCGGTCAGCCGGAACGCCTGCGGTACAGGCCGTGCTTGCCGATGTACTGCACGACGCCGTCAGGGACGAGGTACCATACCGGCTCGCCGTGCGTCGCGCGCCGGCGCACATCGGTGGAGGATATGGCCAGCGCCGGGATCTCCAGCGTGTCCACCTTGCCGTCGGGCAGCCGCACCCCCTGTGGCGACGAGTAGCCGGGCCGTGTGACCGCTACGAAATGCGCCAGATCCCACATCTGGTCGGCGTCCTTCCACTCCATGATCTCCGCCACCGCGTCGGCGCCGGTGATGAAGAACAGCTCGGCGTCGGGATGCTGCGAGCGCAGGTCGCGCAGCGTATCGATGGTGTAGGTGACGCCCGGCCGGTCGATGTCGACGCGGGACACGGTGAATTTCGGGTTCGACGCGGTGGCGATCACCGTCATCAGATAACGGTCCTCGGCGTTGGTGACCTGCTTGCCGAGCTTGAAGACCGGCCGGCCGGTCGGCACGAAAATCACCTCGTCGAGGTCATATACCCAGGCCACCTCCGAGGCGGCGACCAGGTGGCCGTTGTGGATCGGGTCGAAGGTTCCGCCCATGATGCCGACGCGCGGGCGCATGTGCCAGTTGCCGCGCGTGGAGAACCGCTTGGCTCCGTCCGGTTTTTCGGACGACAGGTCCGACATGCGGCGCTCCGGCTCGACGAGATATTGGATTTCGGGCGAGGGGTCGGCTTCTGCGGCCAATGGGCTTGCCTCCTGCGGCGGCCTTCGCGTCGTCATGCCTCCGAGACCTCCGGCTGGCTGTCCGTCTCGTCCGTCTCGCGCTTGCCCTGGTCCGCGGTGGTGTTGGCCTCCTGCGGGTCGATCTTGCCCATGTCCTCGTCCCATTCGTCCTGCACGACGCGGCGGATCTCGGCGAACGTGGGCAGGGGGAAGCCAGGCTGGTACAACCTGCGCACTTCGGCGACGCGCTCGGTGATACGGATCAGCGTGTCGGTCATGCCGTCGACGTCGCCCTTGCGTTCCATGGCGCTGAAGCGGCGGATGTACTGCTCCATCATGCTCATCTGTTCGCGCACCGTCTTCAGCTTCGCCGCGTCCAGTTCCACGACTTCCGGGGAGTCGGTCTCCGGCCAGCCGATGAGCACGGCGTCGGCGTATTCCAGCGATGCCCGCTGGCTGGCCGAGGCGATGCCATCCTCGATCTGCACCAGGAACACGTAGCGGACGATGCTGAGCCGTTCCGCGGCAATCTTCAGGCCCAATGCCTGGTCGTTGAGATCGATATCGTCCCGGATGGTGGAAATCACCGGTCGTTCCTCGCTCATGCTCGCACCTGCCCCGTTCCGTAGCCGATCCACTTCGTGGTGGTCATCTCTTTGAGTCCCATCGGGCCGCGGGCGTGCATCTTCTGCGTGGAGATGCCGAGCTCCGCGCCGAAGCCGAACACCCCTCCGTCGGTGAAACGGGTGGAGGCGTTGACCATGACGACGGCCGAGTCGATGCGCTTGGCGAACGTTTCTATCGCGGAGTAGTCCTCGGAGATGATCGACTCGGTGTGGCCGGTGGAATGCATGTTGATGCTGTCGATGGCCTCGTCGAGCGAATCGACGACCTTGACCCCCATGGTGAGCGCCAGATATTCGGTGTCCCAATCCTGGTCCGTGGCGTGCTTCATGGCGAGGCTTGGGATGCCGGCCGCCTCGATGATGGCGAACGCCCGCTCGTCGGCGTGCAGCTCGACACCCTTGTCGGCGAGCGCCTTCGCCGCGGCCGGCAGGAACCGTTCGGCCACGTCGCGGTGGACCAGCAGCTTTTCGGCGGCGTTGCATACGCCGACGCGCTGCGTCTTCGCGTTGATGATGATGGGGATCGCCTTGTCGAGGTCGCCGCTGCGGTCGACATAGATATGGACGTTGCCGGCTCCGGTCTCGATGACCGGCACTTTGGAATTGCGTACGACGGCCTGGATGAGTCCGGCTCCGCCGCGCGGGATCAGCACGTCGATGTGGCCGCGTGCCTCCATCATCGCCGTGGCGCCCTCGCGTCCGTATTCGTCGACGGTGTCGATCAGCGACGGGTCGAATCCGTTCGCGGCGAGCGCGTCGTGGATCACCGCCATTGTCGCCGCGTTCGTGCGCTCTGCGTCGTGCCCTCCGCGCAGTATGGCGGCGTTGCCGGATTTGAGGCACAGGCTGGCCACATCCACGGTCACGTTCGGCCGGGCTTCGTAGATCATGCCGATAACGCCGATGGGCACGTGCACCTGATTGAGCCGCAGCCCGTTCTCCAGCGTGTATCCGCGCTCGATCTCGCCGACCGGATCGGGCAGCGAGGCCACGTGGCGAACGCCTTCGGCGCTGGCGGCGATGCGCGGCTCGTCGAACCGGAGACGGTCGAGCTTCCCGGCGTCCATGCCGCGATCGGCTGCAGCCTGCATGTCCTGCCCGTTGGCGGCGGCGATGGTCGAGGCGTCGGCGTCCAGCGCATCGGCGATCGCGTGCAGCAGGGCGTTTTTCACCTGGGTGTCGGCCTGCGCCAGATCAGATTGGGCGCGTGCGGCGGCGTCGGCTTTCGCGCAGACGCCGGAGAACACCTCGCCGTTCAATTCATCTTTCGTCATAAAGCCCAGAATAACGCAGATTGCGAGCTTTGCGGGGCATTCGTGTCATCATGTCAATATGGGGGCACGTGTCCTGCGGCCGCGACGCACGCCGGGGTCCATGCCAGTATGCGGTACCCGCCGCCGCCATGCCCACGCCTGACGGTAGACTTGAGCCGAACTTCATCCCATTCAGCAGCAACGCAAGGATTACCAGTGACCACGTTCCACAGCACACGCAGCACCACCGATTCGCTTACCTCCAAGCAGGCCATCCGCAAGGGCATCGCCGATGATGGCGGCCTGTTCGTGACCGATTCCCTAGGCGAGACGAAGGTGGACATCGCTTCCCTGACGGGCAAGCCGTATCAGCAGATCGCCGCCGAGGTGCTCGGTGCGCTGCTGCCGGACTTCACCGAGGCCGAGCTCGCGCAGTGCATCGCCGACGCTTACGGCGAGCAGTGGTCCGACAGGCGCATCACGCCCCTGAAGCCGCTCGGCGACGACTACATCCTCGAACTGTTCAACGGCCCGACCTCCGCGTTCAAGGACGTTGCGCTGCAGATCCTCCCCCGTTTTATGGCGCACACGACGCCGGCGGACGGCGACACCGACGAGAAGATCATGATCGTCACCGCCACGTCCGGCGACACCGGCAAGGCCGCGCTGGCCGGATTCGCAGACGCGCCCGGCACCGCGATCACCGTCTTCTACCCGCAGGGCAAGGTGAGCCAGGTTCAGGAGCTGCAGATGAGCACGCAGGCCGGCGCGAACGTGAACGTGTGCGCGGTCGAGGGCAACTTCGACGACGCGCAGTCCGCCGTCAAGCGCATCTTCGGCGACAAGGAGCTCGCCGCGAAGCTCGCCGCCGACTCGCACGTCGTGCTCTCCTCTGCGAACTCCATCAACGTGGGCCGTCTCGTACCGCAGGTCGTCTACTACTTCTCCGCTTACGCGCAGCTGCTGGAGAACCAAGTCATCAACGTGGGCGACGAGGTCGAGTTCGTCGTTCCGACCGGCAACTTCGGCGACATCCTCGCCGGCTACTACGCGAAGATGCTCGGTCTGCCGGTCAAGCACCTCGTGGTCGCCTCCGACAAGAACAACGTGCTGTTCGACTTCCTGACCACCGGCACGTACAACCGTCAGCGTCCGTTCTTCCAGACGATCAGCCCGTCGATGGACATCCTCATCTCCTCGAACCTGGAGCGCATGCTGTACTACATGTCCGAGGGCGACACCCGTCTGATCTCCATGCTGATGAATGACCTCAGCCAGTGGGGCACGTACGAGGTTCCGGAGCCGCTGCTCGCGAAGATCCGTCAGCTGTTCGGCTGCGGCTGGGCCGACGAGGACCAGGTGCGTGAGATGATCGCCGACTGCTGGAAGAAGAACCGCTACGTGATCGACCCGCACACGGCGTGCGCGTACTTCGTGGCTCAGCAAATGCCGCGCGACCCGTTGACCCCGCGCGTGATCCTGTCGACTGCGAGCCCCTACAAGTTCCCGCGCGTGGTCAACGAGGCACTGGGCCTGGATGCCGACGGCACCGATTTCGAATGCATGGATGTGCTGTCTCGCGAGACCGGCACCACCGCTCCGGCCGCCCTGCGTGGACTTGAGACCGCCGATGTACGTTTCAAGGACGTCGTGCCCATCGACGGCATGGAGGATTACGTCGAAAAGGCCGCCCAGGCGCTGTAACAGCTCAGCCCGCCAGCAGGGGCATAAAGGGGCTTACAGCTCTTTGGCGCGGTAGAAGCGGATGGCCAGAGCGGCGGAGATGCAGTAGACGCCCACGCACAGCACGACGGCAATCAGAGCGGCACGCCACCATACGCTCATGAAATCCGCGACGCCTTGCAGCAAGCCCTGCCAATCAAACGGCAATCTGGACAGCAACGCGACGAGTGCATACAGCCCGACTATGACCACAACGAATATCCGCATCATCGCCCGGAACGTGAACCGGTACGAAAACGCCATCAGAATCGATCCGACGATCAGGGAGAACGCGACGATGACGGCGCTCGGTATCATGGCACCGGCCCAGCCGGAATCCATCATGTCGCCGAAGGCGAAGAAGACGCTGCATGCCATCACGTCCACGGTCCACATCGCGCAGGTCACCAGCAGAAACAGGAACCGTCCGGCCACCTGCGACGTACGGGCGATGGGAATCATCCCGTTCATGGCCCGATGACCGCCGCTCTCCTCCGCAACATTCACGCTCAAGGCGGACATCCGCGACATCACCGCAGCCATGCCGCATACGCCGCCGTAGACGCTGACGGCGACCTGTCCGGGTGCGCCGGTCACGGTCAGCACCAGCGCGGCCACGCAGGACAGCACGGGAAACAGCAACATGAACAGCATGTTGGACAACCCGAACAAATCCACTCGCACGCAATCGAACCTGCACTGCCTCACTACGGAACTCCAGCGCATCTCACCACTCCTTTGCCTTGTACACGCGCACGGCGATCGCATACGAGACCGCATACGCCGCGGCGGAGACCGCGACCAGCATCGCGGACAGCCAGAAACGATGCGAGACGACGGCGTCCACCACGCCCATCACCTTGGCGATCATCGATACGGGGAGGACTGACGGGATGAACGCCCCGATCAACGTGACGACATAGAACACCCACACCGTGATCTGCAGTCCGATGATCTTGTCCCACAAACAGGAAACGGGCATGATCACCGCAATAATCAGCACGATGGCCAGACCGCCCACGCCGGCCACCCACAGATTGCCCGTGAATGACCAATCACGGCGGACAAGCGGCTGCACCCCATCGATCAATGCAATCACCACGGCCCCGTACACGGCCAGAGCCAGTCCCATCAAGTACCGCGAGGCCATCTGGTTCCGCCGCGATGCGGGCGCCAACCCGCGCAGCCGGTACCCGCTCTGCATGTCGATGAGCGGCACGGTCAGCACCATCATGGCGGGCGAGAACACCGCCATGACGACGCCCAACCGGAAACCGAAGCCGTCGACGAACGCCCCGCCGTTGAACATGATCGAAAACACCGGTGCGAGCAGCACCGAGGCGAATGATTGCATGGCGCCGTCGCCCAGCAGATACGCCAGGTCCAGATGCAATGCGGTCGCCAGCCCACGATTTCCCCGCCGTGCCTGCACGGCACGGGATGGCACGGTCTCAGTCAACGTTCCCATGGCCGACCTCCTTGAGTGCAGACGCGACCTCGGGCGAAGACGCGACGGAATCACGGGCGTTGGTCAGGCGGATGATATCGTCGATGGAGGCCGGCTCGACGACGATATCGGCGACGGCTGCGCTGACGGTGCCGAGGCTGTCGGAGCGCACCAGCGCATCGAAACCGGTCTGGTATGTGTGCGAGCCAAGCACCACGCCGGCAGGCAGCTGGGCCAACTCGCCCGGCCCGCCCTTGACTATACGGAACGATTCCTCGAATTCGTCCTTCGGCCCGGTGTAGTAGAGCCTTCCACCAGTGATGTAGGCGATGAAGTCGGCCGCACGTTCGAGGTCGACGGTGATATGGGTGCTGAACAGCACCGAATGCTCGCCGTCCTCGATGTAGGCATGCAGCATGTCCATGAGTTCGTCGCGGGCGAGCACGTCGAGTCCGCTGGTCGGCTCGTCGAGGATGAGCAGTTTGGCGTCATGGCTCAACGCGATGGCGAGCATCAGCTTCATCTGCATGCCCCTCGAAAGGTCCTTGATCTTCTTCTTGCCGTTCTGGGCTCCCCCGAGACCGAAATCGTCCAGGTACCGCCGATACCGCTCCCCGTTCCATGCCGGGTAGAGCGGGGCGACGATGCGCTCGACCTTCGAGACCTTCCACTGTTCGTACAGGTAGCTGGAGTCGAACACGATGCCCAGCCGTTCCTTGACGGCCTCCTCGTCAATGATGTTGTCGAGGCCGAGCACCTGGATGCTGCCGTGGTCCCGTCGGATCATGTTGAGGATCAGCTTGATCAGCGTGGATTTGCCGGCGCCGTTCGGGCCGATCAGTCCCATGATGTAGCCCTTGGGCAGGTCGAAGGTCACGTCGTCCAGCACGAAGCCGGAGTCGTAGTGCTTGGTGACGCCGGTGACCGCAAGGGCCATCGTGTCGGGTTCGGATATGGTGGTCATGGCTATGGTCCTTTTTTGGGAAACTCTCTCGTCCCGTGGCCTCGCGTATCACAGCGACGCCACGGTGTTCGCAGGTTGCCGGCCAATGCCGGCACTCACTGCTTGCGGTACTCGTCTTCGAGCATGCGGCCCAGTTCACTCAGCGCGATGTCGGCGGCTTTGGCCGCGCGTATCGCCTCGGCCAGGTTTTCGCGGACCTGGGTTTCGAGCTGACGTCGCATCAGCTCGTTGCCCTTGTCCATCACGAAGGTGCCTTTGCCCTGGAGGTTCTGCACCACGCCCTCATCGGCCAGTTCGTTGTACGCCCTGGTGACGGTGAGCACGGAGACGCGCAGTTCCTTGGCGAGTTTGCGCAGCGAGGGCAAGGCCTCCCCTGCCTCAAGCTCGCCGCTCATCACGGCGCTGCGAATCTGGTTCTTGATTTGCTCGTAGATGGGTTCTCCGGACACGGATGAGATGATCAGTTTCATCTATGCCCCTTTCCATGTGTCTCCAGTACCACAGCCGGATTACTGTTCTACTGTTACATATAACAGTAGAACACTTATGGACAACTGTCAAGGTCGAGAGCATAACAGTTGCGCGTCGGTTCACAGACTGCGCGGCGCCTCGCTGAAATCAAACAGCACGCCGTCGGCGAGACCGCAGATATCCGGCCAGTCCCCGTCAGAAGAATCATCATGGATCGCCCATACCCGCATGCCGACGGACTTGGCGGACCGCATCGCCACCAGCAGATCCTCGAACACCGTGCACTGCTCCGGCACCACGCCCAGACGGCCGGCGGCCAGAAGGAACACGTCGGGACGGTCCTTGCCGACATCGTTCGCATCGTCGACGCTGACAATCTGGTCGAAATAGTCGAAAATGCCGACGTGCTTCATCGCCGGCTCGCGCAACGCCGGCGGCAGGGACGTGGCGACGGCCAGCTTCGCACCCGACCGCTTGAGATACGACAGGTATTCGACCGCATGCGGCTTGGCCTCCACCACCGTCGAATAGGCGACGCGCGCCATGTCATCCCACTCCTGCATCAGCGCCTCGGGCGTGTCAGGCAGGCCGAACCGGGCGATCGTGTATTCGGCGATCTGCCGGAACTGCATCGCCGCCACCTTGCCCATGTAGTCGGCAGGGACCTCGATGCCCCGTTTGGCGAGGAAATCGATGTCGACCTGATCCCATACGCCCATGGAATCCAGCAACGTTCCGTCAAGATCGAAGATTGCCGCCTTGCCGTGGTTGTCGTCCATGATGTTCCTTCCGCTATTGCCGGTTATCCGGTCCGTACGTGCGCGCTGGCCGTCCCCCGGCTATGTCAGCGACGATGATGCCAACAGCTCGCGCGCGTGGTCGAGCGACGCCTCGGATTCGCTGCCGGACAGCATCCGGGCGATCTCATGGGCGCGCGCGTCGCCGCATACCTCGGCGACCGTGGTCGTCACCGCGGACTGCCCGCCGTCCGAGGCACCCTTGGTCACGACGAACTGCGCGTCCGCCCATGAGGCCACCTGAGCCAGGTGCGTGACAACGATGACCTGCGAGGTCCGCGCGAGACGGGCGAGACGCCGTCCCAGCTCCACTGCGGCCTTGCCGCCGACACCGGCGTCGACCTCGTCGAAGATGAACGTCATCGGCCCGCCCTCGCCCGCGGGAGCCGCACTCGAACGCCGATCCGCGGCGGCGAGCTCCAATGCGAGCATCAGGCGGCTCAGCTCACCGCCGGAAGCGCTTTTGCCCATCGGCAGCTGCGGGGATCCGGGGAACGGCGTGAACAGGAATTCGATGTCATCGCGGCCGTTCGCGTCCAGCGGCCATGTCGAGGCCTCGCCGGCGGAATCGGATACGAGTACCGCCTCTTCCCCGCGATCCGTGACGCGGATATCGAGCCGCGCCCCGGCCATGGCCAGCGACGACAGCTCGTCGGTGACGGTGGCGGCCAGCGACTGCGCCGCGGCCCGTCGCGCCTCGCTCAGCGCCCCGGCATCCTGCAGGGCCCGGTCGAATGCGGCTTCGCGCTCGTCCTGCAGCTGGGCGACCTTCTCAGGAGACGCGTCCAGATCCTCGACCTCGAACGTCGCCTTGTCGCGCCATGCAATCACGTCCTGCAGCGTCGGCCCCCAGCGCCGGGTCAGCTCACCCAGCTCGTGGATGCGCGCGTTGATGGCATCCAGGTCCTCGACGCTCTCCTCGCCGTCAAGCTCACGCGACAGCGAGAACACGATATCCGACAGATCCGCGTTCAGGGATTCCAGACGGTCAGCCAATTCGCCGAAATCACCGTCGACATGGATGTCGCGCAATGAGGAGATCGCCTGATTCAGCAGATCAGACGCGCTCGATGAATCGGCGTCGACATCCACCTGGGAGGCGTCAAGCGCCGCAAGCGCCCGGCTGACACCCTGCGCGATATCGGCGGCGTTCTCGATGCGGGCGCGACGGCCTTTGAGCTCCTCGTCCTCGCCGGGCTGGGGGTCGGCGCGGTTGATGCGCTGGATGGATTCGCGCAGATAGTCCGCACGCTGTCTGGCGGACGACTCCTGATGGCGCAGCCGTTCCAGACGGTCATCAAGATCGCGCAGAGCATCCCATGAATGACGGTACCGCGCCAGCAGATCATCATCGCCGGCGACCATGTCAAGGAACTCCCGCTGCCTGGATGCGGCGGCGATGCGCAACTGGTCGGCCTGCCCGTGAATCGTCACCAACTGCGACGCCAGTGATTCCAAGACCGAGCGGGGGGCGCTCTTGCCGTTCAGCACGGCACGGGACCGGCCCGACACCGGCACCGTGCGCGACAAGTACAACTCCCCGTCCTCCAGCACGGCACCGGCATCGCGGGCCTCCTGCGCCACGCCGCCGCGGTCATCCACGGCGAACACGCCTTGCGCCCATGCCTCCGAAGCGCCCGGGGACACGCGCCCGCTGCTGGCCGGTCCGCCGGAAATCAGCCGGATGGCGCTCAACAGCATGGACTTGCCCGCTCCGGTCTCGCCGGTGATCGCGGTCATTCCCCCGGCCGGCGTGAGCAGGGCACGATGAATCGGGCCGAGGTCATGAATTTTCCAGTTCCTCAAGCATGGTCGACCCCCTGCTCGCCGGAAGAAGGCACCGCGGCCGTGTCCGCCGCACCCCTTGCACGCGTGCGCTGCGCCGAGGAACCACCGTTCCTCGCGTGCTCGCGCCATCCGACCACCGGCAGATCGAATTTGGTGACCAGACGGTTTGTGAACGGCACACCGGACAGCCGGGCCAGCCGCAACGTGCTCTTCGACTCGCGCACCTCGACGCGGGTCCCCTTCGGCAGGGCGCACTGCCGTCGTCCGTCGCAACAGATCCAGCCTTCGGATGACGAATCGTCGAGAATGTCCAGAGTGAACGTCGAGCCGGCGCCGATGATCAGCGGGCGGGCGAACAGAGCATGCGCCGCCAGCGGCACCAGCTGCAGCGCCTTGACGTTCGGCCACATGATCGGCCCTCCCGCGGAGAACGCGTATGCGGTGGATCCGGTCGGCGTCGACACGATGACGCCGTCACAGCCGAACGAACTCATCTCCACATCGTCCACCCGGACCGACAGCTCGACCATCTTGCCACGGTCGGCGCGCTCCAAGGTGATGTCGTTCAGCGCCCAGTCCTGCAGCGGCTCATGCGCACCCGGCAGCCACACATCTACATGGGCGATCATGCGCTCGTCAATCGAATAGTCATGGTCGGCGACGCGCCGGATCGCCTCGCTCATCTGGAAACTCTCGAATTCGGCCAGAAACCGACATGACCCATGTTCACGCCGAGAATCGGCACCTGCGTGCAATGCACCAGTTCAGCGGCCCGCAGTATCGTGCCGTCGCCGCCAAGCACCACGACGATCTCGGTGTCCTCGTCGACCTTGTGGGTCACGCCGCCGAACTGCGGCGCCTCGACGTTGTCGATGATCGACACCTCGAACCCGACGTTGCGCAGCCGGTCGACCGCCTCAGACACCACCGTGCCGCTTTCACGCAGACGCGAATGCGTCACCACCACTGCATGCCGAGCGCAGACCATCGCACACCTCATCATCATCCGAAACGACCACGTACTGTCATCCACAATATCCCATAAGGCGCCACGAACCGTTTATCCGCCGAAAACGAACGCAAGCGCCGCCGGCGGCGCGTCCATGAAGACCGATCCGGGGCCGGGCGGGCCCGCGCCCGCGATGCGGACGACGGTGGCATCAGCGCCAAAGAATACTAAAATGGCGAGTGCAACCAGTCTGTTGCCGCGCTTGACGCGCGCCGACGCATACGAAGGAGCGGGGACCATGTCAAATCTCGTTTTTGACGAGTCCTCAGCGAACCGCGAGGCATCGCACGGCTACGCGTGGTGGTTCTCCGGCGACACGTTCAAGAAGGCCGCCGCCGAGGAGCGCACCCGCAGGAAACGCAGCTTCATTCACCATCTCACCTCGCATCCCGGCCGTCTGACCATCATCTACTTCCTGCTGCTGGTGGCTCTGTCCACCAGTCTGTTGCTGCTGCCGGTCTCCTCACACGAAGAGGAGCCGACCAGCTTCTCCACCGCGTTCTTCACCGCCGTGTCCGCACTGTCGACATGCGGCATCTCCATCGTGAACGCGACCACGCACTGGACCGCGTTCGGCCAGGTGGTGCTGCTGGTGTCGGTGCAGATGGGCGGCTTGGGCGTCATGACGTTCGCATCGCTGATCGCCCTGGCCGCCAACCATCACATGAAAGCCACGCAGAGGCTGCTCACCGCCAACGAGCTCGGCACCACGAAACTCAACGAGATCCGCGGCGTGCTCACCGTGGTCATCACCACCACGTTCATCATCGAGTCCGTCACGTTCCTCGCCCTGTTCCCCGGGCCTGTACGGCATCAACAGGGGCAATGTCCGCCATACCGCCCGGAGGCGCTGTTCTTCGCGGTCATGTCATACAACAACGCCGGCTTCACGCCGGACGGCGCCGGCCTGCACGTCAACAACTGGGCGGTCGGCATGCCGATCATGGCCAGCGCGTTCTGCGGCACGCTGGGATTTCCCGTGCTGCTCAACCTCATGCGCTGCGCCCGCCACCGCACTCCCCCACGCCGTTGGAGCCTGCACACCAAGATCACCTTGGTGACGACGTTCTCGCTGGTGCTGCTGTCGCTGGCGTGGTTCCTGCTGGTGGAATGGGACAACCCATTCCTGTTCAAGGGCGCCGACGTGGAGACGCGGCTGCGTTACGGGGTCGTCGCGGCGGTAATGCCGCGCAGCTCCGGCTTCGACCTGAGCTGGGTGCCGCAGGTGAGCGAGCCGACGAAGGTGTTCATGAGCGTCATCATGTTCATCGGCGGCGGCAGCACCTCCACGGCCGGCGGCATCCGCGTCACGACGTTCGCGGTCATCCTACTGATCTGCCGTGCCGCGTTCACCGGACACACCGACATCAACGCCTTCCGGCGCCGGATTCCGACGCGCGTGGCGATGACCGCGGTGAGCATCACCGCCGCCTGCCTGTTCCTAGTGCTGAGCGCGTCACTGGCGTTGATGCTCGCCTCGGACTGCTCGCTCACCGATGCCCTGTTCGACGCCTGTTCGTCGTTCGGGCTCGGCGGCTATTCGGTCGGCGTGGCGCGCGAGGACAATCCGGCGGCGTTGTTCATCCTCGCCACGGCGATGGTGGTGGGTCGTCTCGGTCCGATGACGATCGCATACGCGATCAACAGGCCCCGCGCCTTGGAATCGATACGATACCCCAACGAGCCCATCGTGGTCGGCTGAGGGCGCCGCCGATACCGTCTGCATCCGACGGATGCCGCCGACTCCACCTTTGTCGGACGGGCAGGGATGGCCATATCATGACGTAGAAGCGGTACCGTTCACCGCCGCCCGGAGAATCGGCGGCGTCCATGACGGCGGCACCGGCGCATCGCCGCGCACGGCGGCGGAAAGGATGATGGCATGGCACGCAACAACAGGAGCATTCTGGTCGTCGGACTGGGACGATTCGGCAGTTCGGTGGCGACCACGTTGGATTCCATGGGGCAGGACGTGCTCGCCGTCGACAAGGATCCCGAACTGGTCAACAGGTGGTCCGCGCAGGTTCCCACCGTTCAGGCCGACATGACCGACGTGCTCGCCGTCGAGCAGCTCAACGCGTCCGATTTCGACACCGCCGTCGTCGCCATCGGAGACAGCGTCGAGGCGTCGGTGATCACCGCCGGAAACCTGCTGGACGCCGGCATCAGCGACATCTGGGCGAAATCGGTGTCGAAGGAGCACGCGCGCATCCTGCAGCGCATCGGAGCGCGTCACATCATCAACGCCGAAACGGATGCAGGCAAGCGCGTCGGGCATCTGGTGTCCGGCAACTATCTGGATTACATCGAGATCGAGGGCTCGCACACCGTCGTCAAGATCCACACGCCTTCGCACGTGGTCGGCTATTCCATCGCGGACGCGAAGGTCAACGAACGCTACGGCGTCACCGTCGTCGGCATCAAGGCGCCCGGCAGCGAGTTCCAGTACGGTTCCAAGGAACTGGTCATGCACCGCAACGACGAACTCGTCATCATGGGCAAGCAGGACAACATCGACAAGTTCATTCGCGGCTGACCGACGCCAGGCACCCCCTCCATACCCCCGTATGACCACATACTGAACGCAGGCACGTGCCGCAGCGCCATCCAATTGGTACAGTCAAAAAGATGTTGCGGCACAGTCGTCGCAACGTAACGACATGGCGGCGGCGAGGGTGGCGCAATGGGCAATATCACGATGGTTGACGGGCATGTGCCCGACGGCTCGTATCAAAACGTGACGGCGAACGGCAGCTGCTCCTGCGATGCCGGCATGCGATTCGACGGTTTGCGTGCCCGCGGCTCGTTCGATGCGATGAGGCTCGACGGCGGGAACGTGCATTGCGAGGGGCGTCTGGTCTGCCGCGGCGACATGCATGTCAACAGAATCAGCGGGCATGGCGAACTGCATGTCGGAGGCGACCTGCGTTGCTCCGCTCTGGATTTCACCGGCAAGATCATCGTGCAGGGCGATGTCATGTGCCCTGGCGGCATGACCGTTCGCGGACTGCTGCGCAACCGTTCATGCATCGTCACGAGATACCTGGACATGCAGGGCACGTTGGACGCGGACGAGCTGCGCACCGAACGGCTGCGGATGACTCCCCTGTCAAGCGCCATGTTCGGGCGCAGCGGCATGACGGAATTCACCCAGACGAGCAACGCCGAACGAATCATCGGCGGCGATTTGCGTGTCAGCAGGCTCATCTGCACCCTGATGCAGGGCGTCTTCATACGGTTGACTGACGAATCGCATGTGGAACGCGCCTCGTGCATCACGAAGCTCGCCATGGACAGCACGTCCAGCGTATTGCTGGTATCCGGCGCCGCCAAGCGTGTGTATCTGCGCAATACGTGACACGAACGACGAATCCGCGCGCGATGCGGCGTTTTTCAGTCGGCCTTTGCGGCGATGTCATCCATGCGGGCGAACAGCAGGAACTCCGTGTTCCCGTGAGTGCCCTCGATCGGTGACGGGGCGGTTCCCGCAACCGTCAACCCATGCTGGTTCGCGCAATCGACGACCGTCTCCAGCGCCTGATCGCGCAGATGCCGGTCCTCCACGATACCGCCTTGCCGAGATTGCCCTTGCCCACTTCGAACTGCGGTTTGACGAGCAGCACCACTGAGGCTCCGGGCGCGGCGATGCGCGCAATGACCGGGATGACGTATGTCAGGGAGATGAAGGACACGTCCGACACGATCATGTCCGGCCGATACGGCAGATTCGCGGCGGTCACGTCGCGGATGTTTACCCCGCTCATCTCGATGATGCGCGGGTCGCGCGCGATACGACTATCGAGCTGACCATGCCCCACATCCAGGGCGATGACCTGAGCGGCTCCCCTGCGCAGCAGCACGTCGCAGAAGCCGCCGGTCGAGGCGCCGATGTCCAGGCAGCGCAGGCCGCGCGGCGAAGGCAGGCCTCGACCGGAGAACTCGTCGAAGGCGCCAATCAGCTTGTACGCGCCGCGAGACACGTAGTCGTCGCCCTTGTCGACGGTGATCGAGGACGCGGTGGCCACGTTCGCGGCCGGTTTGGTGACGGCGACACCGTCGACCAGCACATGGCCGTCACGGATCAGCCGCTGTGCCTTGGAGCGGCTCGGCACCAATCCCAGACCGACGATGAGCGCATCAAGACGTTCCATTCCTGCACCTTTCACATCCGGTGGTTTCCCTGCCAGCGGCCTTGTCTTTCAGTGGTTCTCGTCGAGCTCGCGCTGCAGCTGGCCGAGCACGTCGCGGAATACCTCGATGCGCTGGTCGTCGTCTTTGCCGTCAAGGTCGGTGAGCTGTGGGTAACGTTCGGTGATATCGTCCGGCATGGCCGCTCCTTATGCCTAGTGTTTCATGTGCCCCTGCACGTCACGGAAAACGCCGCCGGCCTTGCGGCGGGCGGCGATGATCACAGTGAGAATTCCGGCAATGAGACCGAACCGATGTCCCCGCCGTTGTCGGCGTACGTCCATGCAGCGGCGCAGGCCGCGCGCAGAGCGTTGATGTCGGTCGCGTCGCTCACCGTCAGTGAGCCGTCTTCCAGCCGGGCGGTCGCGTCGGCGCACGTCCAGACGTTGCCGTCGCTCGCATCGGTGGATGGCTGGGCCTCCTGCAGCCCGCGCAGGTCGCGGACGATATAGGACGGGCGCAGATGCGCCGGCGCCGTCATCAGCTCATGCGGGTTGGTGACGCCGGTCAGCACCGCGAGGGAATCGTATCCGCCGCGGTTGCCGGCCTCGATGTCCGTATCGAGACGGTCGCCTATCGCCAGGCACGATTCACGACTGACCGGCTCCGTCTCGTTTCCCGCGGCCAGCAGTCGGGCCTCGTCGTACATGGCAGACTCGGGCTTGCCCGCGGATGCGATAGGCTCGACGCCGGTCGCGTTGATGACCGCCTGGATCATGGAACCGCATCCCGGCGCGATGCCGAGCTCGCGGGGAATGGTCAGGTCACGGTTGGTGACGAGATACAGCGCGCCCCGCTCCACCGCGTACGAGACCTCCGCCATCTGCTGCCACGTCATGTCCGGATACCATCCCTGGATGACCGCCTCCGGGGTGTCCTCGGCATGGTCTACCACGGTGAGTCCCTGACCGGCCACTTCCTCGCGCAGATGCTCGGCACCCAGCACGAGGATGCGCGCTCCGGCCGGAACGTGCCGGGCCACCATGCGGGCGGCCACCACGGACGAGGTGATGACCTGCCGCGGTTCGACGTCAAGGCCGAAGCCTCGAAGCTGCTCGGCGACGACGCGCTGGAAACGGGAGGAGTTGTTGGTGGTGTATTCCACCTGCATTCCCGCACGCTGCGCCGCCCTGATGGAATCGGCGGCGTGTTCCACCGGGTTCTTGCCCCGGTAGACGACGCCGTCCAGATCGAGCAGCGCCAGCCGGTACGTCTGAGATATGGGACGGTCGGTGGATTTGAGCATGGCGTTCATGCGCGTCACTCGTCCTGCGCTTCCGCAGCCGGTTCGGCGGCATCCAAAGCTTCCGCTTCGTCCGTCTGCGCATCGTCGGCTTCGGCGGGTTCCGCGTCCTCGGCTTCATCAGCGGCTTCGCCGGTGTCATCGGCGTTCTGGTCGGCGGGGTCGGTGAAGGATTCGGCGCCTTCTTCGGTCTCCTTGGCCGTCAGCTCCTCCTCGTCGGCCAGCGGGCCGTCAAGGGACGCCTCGTCTTCGGCATCGGGGTTCTGGCCGGCTTCGGCATCGGCTGAGTCATCGGAGTCATCCGATTCGGCATCGTCCGACTCGTCGCCGTATCCGTCTTCGGAGCCGCCGTACATGTCGTCGTAGTCGTCGGGCGCGAACTGGGCGTCGTCCTCGCTGATGCCGAGCATGTCGAGCTCGTCATCGGTGAAGTGCTCCATGTCGTGATCGATAATCACGTCGTCCACGGTCTCGTCCTCATCGGCTTCGGCGTACTGGGTTTCGAGACGGTCGAGCAGGTCGTCCAATGCGGCGGCTTCCTCGGTACGGCCGCACTCGTCGAGGAAGTACTGCTCGGCCTGCACGGCACGCATGCGGTATTCGCCCGGCAGCCCTTTGGAACGTCCGAGCGTGTGGACGATCTCAATGGCCTTGTCCCACATCTTGAGGTCGGCGAGGGCACCGGCATAGACCAGGAACATCTCGGCCTTCGCCTCGCCATGCAACGCCTTGGCATCGTCGGAGCGCACCACTTCGATGGCCTTCTTGGGATCGCCGTTGCCGCGTTCGCAGTCGGCGATGAACGGCAGGTAGTCGAGGAAGCCGTTCATGCGGTACGCGGTGCGGAACTCACGCAGGGCGAGCTTGTAATCGCCCTGACGGTATGCGATGAAGGCAAGCGTCTCACGGGAGAAATCGATGCGCGACGCCTGATGAGCAGCCCACTTGGCGTGGGCGAGGGCCAGTTCGGGATCCTTCTCCTCCAGCGCATAGGCGGCGAGGATGTGCAGGCCGATGTTCTCGGCGTGCTCCTTGGACAGGCCGCGCAGGCGTTCACGCTCTTCCTTGGACAGCATGGACCATTCCATGCCCTTGGGCATCTTCGGCTCGTTCGGACGACGATCCGTATAGGGGTTCTGCGAAGGGTAGCTTACCGTGCCGTCGGAATTGCGACGGGGACCGTTCATATAGTCCTGACGCTTCTGCTCCCGATATTCGCGCTTCTCCTCGGCGGAGAACTCGCGACGCTCGCCGTCGCGGCGGTCATCGCGCTGATAGCGCGGACGATCGCCATCACGATGGAAGTCGCGGCGGTCATCGCGACGGTAACGCGGGTTGTCGCCGCCGCGGCGGTCATCGCGACGGAAACCACCACGATCACCATCCTTGCGGAAACCACCCTTGTGGAAGTCACGGCGCTCCCCATCCTTGCGGAAACCGCCATCCCGGCGGAACCCGCCCTGATCACCGTCACGACGCGGACCGCGATGGAAATCACGACGATCACCATCGCGACGGTCGTCACGACGGAAACCACCGCGCTCACCATCACGACGGAACGGACGGTCACCATCACGACGGTCATCGCGACGGAAACCACCACGATCACCATCCTTGCGGAAACCACCCTTGTGGAAGTCACGGCGCTCCCCATCCTTGCGGAAACCGCCCTTGCCGCGGTACCCGCCATGCTCGCCGTCGCGACGGAATCCGCCGCGGTCGCCGTCCTTGCGGTAACCGCCCGACTTGCGGTAATCGCCGGAACGTCCGGAGCCGTAACCGCGGTTGCCGTATGATTTGCCGCCGGAGCGACCCTGTTCTTCTGCCATACGCGTATGCCTTTCTTAATGCAAAGTCTGTTGTTGCGATGCGATGTCACGATGAGCGGGATGGCCTCCATGCCGGCGCAACCACCCCAGCCGGCCCTGGCCGGCAGCTCCCCGCCAGGGGGAGCAGGAATGAATCAGTGCTTCTCGACGACGCCGAGCGCCTTCTTGCCGCGGCGGATGAGCGCGAAACGACCGTGCAGGAAATCGTCCTGACCCAACGTCTGCTCTTCGTCGGTCACACGGTTGTTGTTCAGATACACGCCACCGGACTTGATGGTCTTGCGGGCCTCGGAAATAGACTTGAACAGGCCTGCCTTCACCCCGGCCTCGGTGATGCGGTCGTCGATGCCGACGGACGCGAACGTCTTGGCACCGGACTCGTCCTCTATCTTGAGTCCGTCGATGGCGGCTTCAAGCGTGTCCTCGTCGATGGAGGCAAGGTCGCCGCCGCGCCCGAACAGGGCTGCGGACGCGTCGATCGCTGCCTGCGTCGCGGCCTCGCCATGCACGAAGCTGGTCACTTCCCATGCGAGGGTGCGCTGGGCTTCGCGTGCGCCGGGATTGGTGCGCGATTCTTCGGCGAGTCGTTCGATCTCGGCCTTTGGCAGGAACGTGAACGCCTTGAGCAGGCCTTCCATCTCGACGTCGGGGCGGTTGAACCAGAACTGGTAGAACCGGTACGGGCTGAGCATGGTGGCATCGAGCCACACCGCGTTGCCTTCGGATTTGCCGAATTTCTTTCCGGTGGCGTCGGTGATGATCGGGCTGGTGAACACGTTCACCGTGACGCCGCGCACCTTGCGAATCAGGTCCATGCCGGAGGTCAGGTTGCCCCACTGGTCGGATCCGCCGATTTCCAGCGTGCAGCCGTACTCGTCGAACAGGTGCAGGAAGTCGTTGCCCTGCAGCACCTGGTAGCTGAATTCCGTGAAGGAGATGCCCTCCTCGGAGTTCAGACGACGCGCGACCGTGTCCTTGGCCAGCATGGTGCCGAGTCGGAAGTTCTTGCCGACGTCGCGCAGGAAGTCGATGACGGACATCTGCGCGGTCCAGTCGTAATTGGAGACGAAACGCACCGGATTGTCGCCGTAGGTTTCCAGAATGCCGCCGATCTGCCGCTTGAGCCGTTCGGCCCAGCCGGCGACGACGTCCTCGGGTTGAGGGTGCGCTCGCCCGACTGGCGGGGGTCGCCAATCAGACCGGTCGCGCCGCCGACCAAGGCGATCGGATGATGCCCGGCGGCCTGAAGGTGACGCATGTTGATCAGCTGCACGAGATTGCCGATATGCAGCGACGCCGCGGTCGGGTCGAAGCCGCAATAATAGGTGACCGGCTCCCCGTTCAACGCTTCGGCGAGTTGTTTCCTGTCGGTGGACTGGGAAATCAACCCGCGCCATTCCAGTTCTTCAAGGACGGAATCGAATCCGGCCTCTTTGAAATCGGTGACGTGAGCCATGGATATTGGTACTCCCTATCAAATTCTGGGCATTGTGCATCTATCAGTCTCGCAGAACATATCGACAGCATGCGCCAGGACGGCTGCCCGCGAAACGTCGGGGAATGCTCCCCGGTTCGTCGCTTGAATCCGGCCGTCAGTGACGGTACAGGCTTTCGAGAATCCGGCGCAGCTGCTCCAGCACATCGTTGTTGCGTTCGGTGCGCAGTTTCGGGAACGAGGCGATCATTCGACGCTGCTGACGGTTGAAGATGGACATGCCGCGTCCCTGACCCGCATCATGAAGTCGAACGACATCTCCTTGCCGGATTTCCACGATTCGCTCATCTTGCCGGTGACATCGCTGACGGCGACCTTCATGGCGTCTCCGTAATGCGTCATGGCGGCCATGAGATTGTCGAGACTGTTCTCGAAATGCATGATGCCGCACACCGTGACGACGAGGTCGATCAGCGTGAGCACGAACAGCACCCCGCACAGCCAGTGGATGGCGGGCAGCGGCAGCCGGTCGGTGACACCTGCAACCTGCGGCTGGATCACCGACGTGATGAGCACGCCGCCCACGCCGAACACGAACGCCCCCAGCAGGCAGATGCGCCCGTTAAGATTGAATTTGTAGTCGGAGTAGTCCCACCAGCGGGCATGAAACAGCGCCTCCATGACCCAGGATGTGACGTATTCCAGTATGCTGGCACCGACCATCGAAAGCAGGGAACACCACCAGGGGATTGCTGCACCTCGATCCCAGCACCACGACGGCGCCGACCGCGCCCGCACCGTAAATCGGGCACAACGGGCCGTTGAGGAATCCGCGGTTGACTGGCCGGCGCTCCAGGATGGACACGAGAATGGACTCGTACACCCATCCGCAGAAGCTGTAGAACAGGAACCACAGGAACAGTTTTTCCACGAACAGCATCAGGCCAGCACCTCCCGGCTCCGTGAGGGCTTGTGCCGCCCGCCGTGCGCGGACGCTGCGGATGCTCCGCTTTCGATTGCGGCGAGGGGTTTACCGGACTCCAGTTGCGGCTTGGAGAACCGCTCCAGGGAGAAGGTCTCCCGTGTGGCACTGATCTTGTCGGCCATGGTGACCAGATAGCCTTCGATGTAGCTCGGCGGCTTGAGCGTCATGGGGAACATGTGGCATGCGATGCTGTCACGTTCGATCGCGTTGAGGCGGAAGTCACGCACCGCGTTGCGCAGTGCAGCCTGCCCGTGCGTGAACCCGTGCAGCCTATGGGCGCCGTCATCCCAGTCATGCCAGTCATACAGGAAGTAATCGTGCAGCAGAGCCGCGCGGACCAGCGAATGCAGATCGACCTTGTCCCACAG
>ENA-OQBD01000471-OQBD01000471.1-human-gut-metagenome-genome-assembly--contig:-NODE-471-length-21846-cov-3.151664_pt1 | contig 21846 bp, 21 predicted proteins | sample MGYA00242742_ERZ504543 | MGnify/ENA primary metagenome ERZ504543 (study PRJEB26092, sample SAMD00036239) | human gut metagenome | host: Homo sapiens | study: EMG produced TPA metagenomics assembly of...
CGGCACGGGCATTCATCAAAAAGCAGTGATGGCTCTTCCCCCGCCGATTCCAAATCAGGGGCTACCATTGCCGCGTGGAAGTGCGGTCATGCAGAGAATGATGATGCGGCAGTCAGGGACAGCGGCAGGTGGAAACAGGGATACCGATTGCCAGGAAAGAACAATGCTTTCTATGGCATTGCGGATGTCAAAAGTTCCGTTTAGGATCTTGCCTTTCTCAATGAAGTTGGAAGGGATAAAGGAAACCGGTGTTTCTTCTGGCTGTGTCATGGCTGCACCTCCTTTTTCGTATCTTTCGCATCTTCGGAAGGCACAGAGGCACTGCCGGATTCTGTGTCCGGAGCTTCCGGGCTGTCAGAAGTATCCGGATACCCGCCTTCCTGCAGGTGTTCAATGTCCTGCGAAGTCAGGGACGGCAGGGAATCATCGGTTTGCTTTTCGTAAACAGTCGTATCTGCAGAGACCTGTACCCCGTCTTCTCCAAATAAAAACACACCCGTCGGGGTGTGATAGGTAACCGGAAGCGTATCCTGATCGGAAAGTGAAAACATCAGGCAGACGGTTGTTTCGGTAGGGTAGCTGGTTTTTTCCGGCAGGAAGGTGATGCTTGTCTGTTCTTTTTTGACATACTCTTTTAGGTAGACAGGAAACTGCCCTTTGAGAGAAGCAATCTGGCTGTCGGAGAAAAATGCTTTTAAAGCATCAAAATCCAGATATTCCGGCATGGGGGTATCAGAATTTGTTTCTGTTGTTTCCTTTGCCGGTTCCCTGCCTTTGTTTCCGGAAGCTTCTTTTTTCTGGCTTTTCCAGAAACTGGGGAGAACCAGTCCGGCAAGCAGCAGAAACAGCATCAGAAAAATGGAAAGAATCACTTTTGTTCTGTTCATAATGGCTCCTTTATTTTTTGTCGAAGATCCAGTAGGCATTTGCCGTAGCATGGATTTCCGACATCATATCAAATTCACGGTTAATATAGTTCTTTGCGTCACTGTCATTGGGATCATTGACCAGTACCTTGCCGTTTGCCGTAACACCTCGGAGTACGATGAAGTGTCCGCCGCTGGTGAAAAGTCCTGCCCGCTGAGAGGAGATGACCGGACAGCCTTCGGAGAGTGCCTGAAGTACCGTATTGGCATTGCTGGTCTGTGTGACGCTGCCACAGCCGAAATGACTGGCTGCAGCCTGAAAGTAGCTCCAGTAGGTTCCAACTCCCGGCTTGTAATAGGAATTCCCGCACCATGCCACCGCATCCGGAGGGGTAATGGTATTCCCGGTCAGGTAGCTGGCGATCATGGCAAAGCTGGTAGGCCCGCAGCCGGAAGATGCGATGGAGCCGCCGCCATAAGGAATGTTCCCGTAATCGGTCTGGAGATAGTGCGGAATCTGCATTCCGTTTGCCGGATAGCTTCCGCCGGTATTGGTAATCTGATAATACCGGAGAACATGCTCCACATATTCCTTGTCCCCATACCGGTCATAATGCCAGTTCGGACGGGCACACATCATATCCGAATAAGCAATGGCGTTTTCTTTGGTATAACCGCCGTCACGTTCCATTGCCCAGTCGATATAGCCGGAGCCGTAATTGTAACCCTGAAGCGCCAGCTTGATGCGGTCCAGGTCGGTAGGTCCGGTACATCCTGCTTTATCCAGTGCATACTTTAATTCCTGAATCCCACATTCGATGGAATAAGCAGGATCGGTGATGCCGTTGGGGACATCGGGGGTATTTCTTATTAAAGCCGCCTTCTGCCGCCTGCATGGGATCGCTTCCACGCCCGCCGCTTTCCTGCATCATGACTGCCATGAGGAGTTCCACATAAGCTTCCATGCCGTATTTCTGTGCGACCTGCTGGATGGTAGCCCGGTAAGCCAGCACCTCATCGCTGACACCTACCGCCATTGGCAAGACCGGAAGCGGAGCCGCCAAAGAACATGGTCAGGTTTTCCACATAACTGTCTGCCGGTTTTTTTTCTGCTTATCGGTCAGATGAAAGACGTGATCTGCAAAGTAGGCATCTCCGGCATAGCTGACCGTGTAGGTATGGCGGGTAAAAGTAACCTTTCTGGGTGGTGCATTTTCCTCTTCCGCCGGAACTTCCACCGTGGCCGTTTCTGAAGTAACGTCATAAGAAAAAAAGCCCGTCCTCGTTTTCCCGGATCAGGCTTTTGAGTTTGCTGATATTTATATTTTTATAGTCATCCTGGCTGGCACAAAACTGTGCGATGAGCTGGTTCGCATTTACGATGATACTGGAAGCGTAAGGATCGCTGATAGAGGCAGTATCTCCTTCCGGGAGTCTGGCAATTTCCGCATTGATCTTAGCAAGCAGTGCATCATGGCTTTCCTGAAGCACCTCCACGATTGCCTGATTGGAAGCCCGGATATTTTCACTGATTACCGTGTTGCTGGTCAGTGCTCCGGTATTTTCAGAGAGGTCTCCGAAGACGAGTCCCGGAAGCATGACAAGGAACAGAATGGGAAGCATCAGTACACCGCCGACGGCTGCTCCAGTTTTCGCAAGGGTGCGCCTGTGCCGGAATACTGTACCGATGACAGCAAGAGGACTGCCCATCAAGGCTGTTTTTGGCATGTTACATACGCTCCTTTCGCTGTGGGGCTGGCGGCAGTTTCTGGACAATGGATTCATTGTAGGCTACTTTGCCGCTGCCGGAAGTATATGGTGTTTTTTTCGACCGTATCCTGTGCATACTGCTTGTACCAGGTGGAACCATCCACGGACTGTACCGTAGAGTAGGAGCCCTGAGTAGGAGCTGCATACTGGTCGGCATGTACAGGGCAAAATCCCGGTTTCCGGAGCTTCCGGTTTCGGTACCGGTGATCCTTCCGCCACCGATTTCTACATTATCATAGGAAGAACCGCCGCCCGGATTGATGCCCATATAGGAAGTAAAGGCTTTCTGTGCGTCTGCTCCCTTGATGGAACCTACCTGACCGTAATTTCCCTGTGCAATGTTGCTGATGACCTGATTGGCAAAGTCTCCGCCTTTGTTCAGGGATGACTGGTAGAGCATGTTTCCGATACTGCTGTGTTCGGTATAACCGGTTGCGGAATTGACCGCTTCTCTTTGTACCTGTCTTCCCACTGCCCCGGCAAGCCCGCCGGATAGGAAGCTTCCTGCGACAGCCGCACTTCCGGGAGAAGAGGCTTTGTGGTAGCCGCCACCACCATGGGAACGCATGGAACCGGTCAGGCTCCGTCCTGCAATCAGAAGTTCAGCCATCATGTTTCCTCCGGTATTGCCGACATTGATGCCAAGCGATGCCAGAAAAGAATCAATTTTCTGGGATACCTTTAAAAAGGCAATGGCACACAGGAACCAGACGAAGACATTTCCGGTTACCGCTTCCTTTCCCTGACTGGCAACTGCCGCTTCCACGTCTGCTTCCGTAAGCTCCGCTGCAAAGACCGGCATGGAGCAAAACAGTACCAGACAGGCAGTTAGTACCAGGAATGGTATGAGTTTCTTTCTAAGTTTCATTTTGGTCCTCCTTTCTTATAGGGATAACGGATTGGCAAGGAAGGTGCCGACCATAGAAGTAAACAGCCGCAGGCACCACGCATTCATCAGAAGCAAAAAGAACTGGCCGCCAAGCATCCGGCACCAGCTTTTGAAGATATTTCCGGTTGACTGGCTGGCACCCATGGAAAAAAGCTGCCGGGGCTGTGTAGACCAGTACCCCCAGAAGAATATAGCGTTCTGCCGCTTCAAAGAGCAGTTTGATGTAGTTCCACGCCAGAATCAGTACCAGAATCAGTGCAATGATGGCTACCGCCCCATTTGCACAGACTCCCAGGATGACTGTGACTACGGAGTTAAAATCCGCAAATTTTAAAGGCGGCAGGTCTTCCGTCAGAATCCAGTTGTACGGTGTTCCTGAAATCTTCAGGAGCAGATCCACAATATCTTTCGCATAGAAGGTGAGAAAGATAAAGAGGAAGGAACGGATGGACAGCTTAATGGGATCTTCCGCTTCGATACCGGCTCCCATAAAGTAATTTTTAAAGAGCTGCCATACCCAGTTTAAGAGGATCAGCCCGATGCCCAGTGCCAGAAAGACCTGATACATGGTCTCGGCAGCAGGAAAGTAGCGAAGAAACGTATCCATGGAACAGCCCAGAGCACCGAGGACTGAAGTGGTGATCAGATCCAGAATGTTCATGACCTGTTCGGCAATCCATTCCACGATTCCGTCAAGTATTCCCATAGTGGCATCTCCTTTCGTCTATCCGTTCCATTTTCCGCCTGCAAAGAACGGGGTGATGTAAGCCATGATAAAGCCAAGCCCGTTTAAGATCGCCCAGGTAATGACGATACGCTTGAGCCATGCACGTGATTCGTCCACGGTTTTTCCGCTTTTGGAAAAATTCATCATCAGAAGGGCAACCGATGCCGTTACGACTGCAGCAATGGTGGAAATGAGGATAATCTGGTTATAGACATCCTTCATGATCTCATTGGCTTTGGTCCAGATGGTAGCGGCAAAAACCGGCTGTGTGTATCCGCAGAGGACTGTGACAGCCAGAAATGCAGCATACAGGCATCTGCCATAATTGACATGCCGTTTTGTGTCCGGCGGAGCGTTTTTCAGTTTGTGTTTCACGTAAAAGTACCTCCTTTTTATAAGAGCGGCAGGAGAATTACCTCCCCTGCCTTTGCTTATGGTTTTCCTGCCTCAAGAAAGGACGCAGCCCGGTCAATGCAGGCTGCGTCCTAAATCAAAGTATGAAATTGTAAAGATCCTCCTATCTTACAGAAAAAACGCAGCTTATTTGCCGCAGGAGAGGCTTCCCATACGGCAGTGCTGCGTTTCGTTCTGCATATAATTTTGACAATATCAATTTTAACATGGGTAAATTACCGCTACAATCGCAGGACTGTGCCAGTTACAGACGATGGAGTGCCAAAAATGTGACCAACGCTAAAAGCGTTATAAATGCAATCCATTATGGATACTGTAAGCGTGATTTGCAACCAATTATACTGGATTACATGACTAATGCTTTAAGCGTTAGTGAATACTGGAAGGAGGAGGTGTGCGTGTGAAAGGAATGGGAAAGGCAATCCGCAGGTACAGGGAAGAGGCAGGAATTACGCAGGAGAGACTGGCTGAACTGGTGGATATCAGTACCAACCATCTGGGTGCGATTGAGCGGGAAGTGAAAACACCTACGATGGAAACATTTGTAAAGCTGTTGAATGTATTAGGTGCGGAACCGAATGAAGTGCTGAAGGAAGTGATTCCTCTTACCAGAATGGAACATACTTCTGTAGTGGAAGGAAAGCTGGAAAGGCTCACACCGAAGAAGCAGGAAAGCGTGCTTCGGATGCTGGATGTGATAATTGAAGAGATGATGAAATAGAAGCTGTCTGCGAAATTGCCGCAGGCAGTTTTTTTGAAAGCTGTATATGCAATAAAACACATAAAAATATGCGATTTATGATGAAAGTGATTGCAAGATTTGATATAGTAATCCTAAAAGCATTATAAAACTAATTCTTAAAGGATGACTATAATATGAAAAAGGGATATGTGGGATTATTGGCATGTGCGTCAGGAATTCTGATCGGACTGGGAATCAGCCGGCTGGATCTGACAGGTTATCTTGAAAAAACACAGGAGCAGGAATATCACCCGGTAGAAAGAAAGGTGCCTGAATCAGTAGAAAGCAAGCTGAAAGATCCAAAACAGTGCTGGCTGTGTGGAAGCGATGAACGGAGTATGATGGATTATTTCCGGAAGTTTGACGATCTGGGAGTGATCTGTACCAATCACTGGTATGTGATGGATATGCATATCCGGAATCATGATGAGGACGGGAATCTTACCGGCCCGCAGGGAAACGGGCATATGGGTTATACCGGGACAGGAGAAGGCGGCTGCTTTTTCCATACGGAGCAGATGTCGGATTACGGGATTTCCGAAGTATCGGTGGATTACGGGGAAGATAGTATCTTCGATGTGAAAAAAGTACAGAACCATCTGTGTCAGGAATGCCTGGATAAGCTGGTGGAAAGCATGGAGGTATTCTGTGAGGAAACGCAAAAACCCAAGCCCCGTGATCTGGTACTGGTGGATTTTCAGACATTGGAGCTGTACGCCATTCAGGAGCATAATGCGGGATACTTTATCCGGGATTATTATGTGGAAATTGAGTCGGAGGAAGATGGGGTGGAAGTAAAGGCATTTTACTGCCCGAAGCTTAATAACGGGAAAAAGGATGGAGAATAAATTGAGGTTTGCATTGGTGAGGAGTATAATGTAAGTACGTGTTATGTATTGGAAAAACTTGAATTTAGCAGAAAGAAGGATTGTTATGAAATTTATCAATACTAGAAAATTCACATGGATAATTTGTATAATAGGATTTTTGCTTGCTCTTGTAAGTATATTTTTCTTACCGAGTATTATTCCAGTACATTTTGCAAATGGGATTGCGGATGATTATGGAAGAAAAATACAAATATTTTTATTTCCTATATTACAAGTGCTTATCACATTTTTGACAGGACGAGAAAAAGTAAAATATTTCCTGACACATTCAAAAACTTTCTTAACGGACATCCAGTTTAATTGGATGATAGATGGTGTACTTTTATTGGTAATGTTTGCAGAAATATGGGTTATCTATGCTTCATTTGCATAGAAATACTTGCATAACAATTTACATTTGATTGAGCAGATAAAAATGATTTGAGGTGGTAGCAATGAAAAAGCGATTGGGAATCATAGCCGGAATTTTAGGAATTGTATTGGCAGTCATTGGCATTGTACTGAAGCAGAAAGAAAACACAGCCGTTTCTGTTATTGGTGGTGCGGATGGCCCGACTTCTATTTTCATAGCAGGGAAGTTAAATGTTGATAATTTTATTTTTATGATTGTAGTTGGAATTATTTTATTGATTTTGGCAGGAGTTATTTTTTACAAACGTAAGCATTAAGTTACAGTTTTTTAGACTGTGTATGGCGGAAGAACCGGGAAAGTGTAGATATATCATGGGGATTTTGGAAAAAAATAAAAAAAGTAAGGGTACAGCGTTTGTCTATGATGAGAATAATGATTACTATAAGATGGAAATAAACGGGATTGAATTTGTCTGTGACAGTATACATTCCGATTATGAGAAGCATGCAGTTGAACTGGCACAGGCGTATGAGAAAAGGCTGCCGGATATCGTGGATTATCTTATGCCGGATATAAAGGAGATGTTTGGAATTACAAATCCAGATGTAATAGCAAACTCACTAGGAAAGCCGAGTATAGATTTGGATAGAGGAACACTGACTTATCTGGAGCACACAATGGACAGCCTACATATTATTGAAATGGAATTTGACGGTATCTTCACGGCATTCTATAACTCCTGTATTGATGGATAGGACTTTAGTAACATAGAGCTGCAGTTGTCTACAGCTTTTATCCAGACTTCGGATGTTACAGAGAAGCAATCAGAAATGGATTGATCGATTTCTGAAGCAGTATCCGGTGAAATCCTTGAACATATGAAGGAAAAGTATGTATGTTAATTTTATTTTTATTGTAGACAAAAGATAGGACTGATATGATAAAAGAACAGGTTATTACAAATAGAGGTGGAGTATTTGATGCAGAAAATATTATTACTGGAGGATGACTTGAATCTAAATCGGGGAATTGCCCTGTTACTTTCACGGGAAGGGTATGAGGTTCGTCAGGTTTATACAATAAAGGAAGCAAAAGAAGCATTTCAAAAAGGAGATTATGCTCTTGTTATCAGCGATATTACATTGCCGGATGGTACAGGACTGGATTTTGGAAGGATGGTACGTGCAGGTGGAGATACATATCTTATCTATCTTACGGCTTTGGATCAGGAAATAGATATTGTAAATGGTTATGATACAGGGGCAGATGATTATATTACCAAACCATTTTCACTGATGGCTTTGGTGTCGAAGGTGAACGCATTGATGAGACGGCTTTCTAAGGTACAGGCACAGATTATGTCTTCCGGAGAGATTACGGTGCATATGAAAACGATGCAGGTGTATAAAGGGGATGAACCAGTTACTTTAAGTAAGAAAGAATTCTCTCTGTTGCTGTATCTCTGGGAGAATGCAGGACAGATTGTTTCAAAAGAAAGTATCCTGGAGCATGTATGGGATATAGACGGTCAATTTGTCGATGATAATACGGTTACTGTCAATATAAGCAGACTGAAGAATAAACTTGGAACAGAAGAGATAGCGAATGTGAGAGGACTGGGATATATATGGACCGGAAAGGTAAACAAAAATTAAAACGGTATTTTATCGTATATGTAATCTTTGCAGTATTTTTTACAGTAGGAATGTATCTGATAACAAAGTATGAGGAAAATGCGAAAGCAACGCAGATAGCACTGCTCCTTGCAGAACATCCTGAACTGGAAGGGGAAATAGTTGCAATCTGGGAAAAGTCAGGAACAGTAGATTTTATAAGAGACCGGGACGATCAGAAGATAGAAAGAGTCGTACAGATGCTGGAAGAAACTTATGGTTATCACTCAGGGAGTGGATCTTCAGATGTGGTTATAAGGATTATCTGGGGAATTGGATTACTAGTGGGAGTCATAGTATGTAGCCTGTTCTTGTACCTGGACCGAAGAAAAAACTGGAGCAGATACGGTGATGAGGAACAATTACAGCAATTATATGAATGTCTGCAGGAATTCAGAAAAGGAAAATTCCAAACATATCCTGAAGAAACATCAGAATCGGAACAATGGTTAAAGGTGTGGGAATCTGTAAAGGAGCTGGGGCAATATTTCGAAGATTTGAAGGAACGTCTGGAGCAGGAAGAAAATGGTACGAAGAGTCTGATTACAGATATTTCCCATCAGTTGAAGACTCCGCTTGCATCACTCCGGATGAGTCATGAGCTGGTGGCAGAAAATCGGGTTACAGGAGAAGAACAGAGGGAGTTTCTGGAGCAGGAATCACAGGAACTTACCAAACTGGAACAGCTCTTGAATGAACTGGTAAATCTTTCAAGGCTGGAAACACATATGATCCAGATACATTCGCTTCATGAAAGCCTGAAGAAAACGCTAACAGAGGCTGTCAGTCAGATTTATATGAAGGCAAGAGGAAAAGATATTTCCATTCAGGTGGAGATGGATGATGATATAGTTGTGAACCATGATTCAAAATGGACGGTAGAAGCATTAACGAATATCCTTGAGAATGCAGTCAAATATTCACCGGAACATACAACGATTACAGTGAGGACGCAGGAGCTAGCAAGCAATGTGCTTATTGAAGTAGAAGATGAAGGAATGGGCATTCCTGCGGAGGAACTGCATAAGATCTATCAGAGATTTTACCGGGGAAGGAAAGCAAAGGAACAGGTAAAAGACGGAGCGGGTGTCGGTCTGTATCTTGCCAGAAAGATCATAGAAGAACAGGGGGGGACAATAGCAGCCAAAAGAAAGGCTGAGAAAGGTATGATATTTAAAGTGACACTGCCGCTCATAATAGGAGAATAGTCGGAACCCTTACAAAACTGTTATGGTTGTTGTAAGGGTTTTGTAATGCAGGAATGTTATAGTAGGGGTATGAAATGGAAAGGGGACTTGAAGATATGAGTAGTATTTTAAAAGTAGAAGATCTAGTAAAGTATTATGGAGAAGGCGAGAATCAGGTGAGAGCCGTGGATCATACAAGTTTACAGATAGAGAGAGGCAAGTTTACAGCTATCGTAGGACGTTCCGGCTCCGGAAAATCTACACTTCTGCATCTGATTGGAGGGCTTGACAGACCGGATTCCGGCAAAGTATGGATTGATGGAACCGATATCTATTCTCGAAAAGATGATAAACTGGCACAGTTTCGAAGAAAGAAGATAGGATTTATCTTTCAGGATTTTAATCTGATTCCATCGCTGAATGTGTGGGAGAATATCGTTCTTCCGCTGGGACTTGATAATCGCAAGGTAAAGCCGCGGGAAGTGGAAGATATTCTCAAAAAAATCGGACTGCAGGATAAGAAAGATGCGATGCCGTCTGCTTTGTCTGGTGGACAGAAACAGAGAACTGCGATAGCCAGGGCATTGGTGACAAGACCGGCGATAATTTTGGCGGATGAGCCGACTGGAAACCTTGATTCCCCGACTGAGCTAGAGGTTATGAGCCTATTGAAAAGCTGCGTGTCGGATTTCGGGCAGACGCTTATCATGATTACCCATGATGAAACGATTGCCCAGATGGCGGATGAAATGATTATCATTGAAGATGGCAAGGCGGTGAGAAGATAATGAAGATGACGACCAGAGTTGCATATTGCAATATGCGGCATTATAAGAGCAAAAACATACTGATTGGAATTGCCATTATCCTGACAACATTACTGCTGTTCGTAATCCCATCAATCGGAAAAGATATGGTGGAAGTGAACTTTGCGGTAATCAATAAGATTTATCCAACATGGCATGCCCTTTATCGGAACGTGGACGAGAGTACAGTTATGAAACTGGCGGCACATCATGATGTGAAAACTTACGGACTCCGCAGCGATGCGGGGTACATGAATCTGGAAGATGCGACGGTTTCCATGATGTATATGGACAGAACAGGGATGGAACTTTATAAAGTGAAGCTGAAAGAGGGGCAACTTCCGCAGAAAGAAAATGATATTGTGGTTTCAAAAGGAATACTGGAAGCATTAGGACAGAATGGGAAAATCGGTGACACTATCACAGTACCTTATCAGATTCTGAAAGATGACGGACTGGATTATACGAAGGAGAAAGACTTTCGAATCTGTGGTTTTTTAGCAGATAATGAGAGCAGCAAAGAACAAAAACAATATACATCATTGGTTTCAGAGGCCTTTCTGAAAGCGGAGATACCGGTAGAACAGGTGAAATATCGGTTTTTACTTCAGGTGAATGGACAGAAAGGAAATACGACTGCAGATTATACAGAGACGATACAGAATATTGCCAGACAGTTCGGGATTTCCGAGGATGACATGAATATTAATAAAGAGTATCTTGCAGCAAATTATGTGGATCCGGCTACAATTCCGGTGATTGTAGGAATCATGCTTATTGTTGTATTGGCGGGCATTATCACAATTTATAGTGTTTATTATGTATCTATGAACCAGAGGGTTCGGGAATTTGGAAAGTTAAAGGCAATCGGGGCTACGAAACGGCAGCTTAGACAAATCGTACTAAGAGAGGGAATGGGAGTGGCGTTGTTTGCCATTCCGATAGGACTTTTGATCGGAACAGTTGCTGTGAAAGTTGTACTTCTCCAGTTTGTAGAACATGCAAAGGATTCAAACGTACTTATAACAGAGGCATACAAGGTTGTAGCTAAAGGAGAAGTCCAACTTTATTATTGGTGGATTTATCTGTTGGCAATTGCAGTGACTCTGTGTACAGTGTATCTGTCACTGATGAAGCCTATGCGTATGGCGGCGAAGGTATCAGAAATAGAAGCTATGCGTTACCAGGGAGGCAGTAAGCGACAGAAAAGCAGCAGGAAGGGATATCAATTTCTGAATATCGGACGACTGACCAAGAGAAATCTTGCAGAGAATAAAAAGAAGAGTACTATCACGATTGTATCTATGGCCGTTACCGGAATATTTGTCATGATGGTAGCAACGGTGCTGTCTTGTGCAAATCCGATGGAAAGTGCAAAGAGTTCGATTGTGGGGCAATATGAGATTTCTCCAATTGTGGAATCCGGGAATAAAGAGCATCCTGAATATGAATGGGCGGAGGTTCAAAAGAATAATCCATTAAATGAAGGACTAAAGCAGCAGATAGAGGAGCTTGACGGTGTTGAGCGGGTAGATGTGTTTACCGCGTTGAAGGTATCAGGAGGACCTTTTGAAGAAAAAATTGGAACCGAATTTATCAATGGAGTGCCGGAAGAATACGCAGAAGAGCTGAAAAAAGGAATCACTGAAGGCAATGTCACATACGAGGAATTGAAATCCGGGGATAAAGTGATTCTGGACCGCGCGCTACTTCACTGGTATCCAGATATTAAAGTGGGAGATAAGCTGAAACTCAATATTCATGATGGAGATAATACCTTTCAAAAAGAGATTGAAGTGGCAGCAATTGGTGAATATGGAACAGGTCTGACAAACTATAACTGTCTTATCATGGCAAAAGAAGGGGCAGAGAAACTTACCATAAATAATTCTTCCAGCTATTTTCAGGTGATTGCAGATAAGGATTATGATGAGGCACTGGAAGCATCTCTACAGGCTATTGTGGATGGATCAGGCAGACTGCAGATGCGTACCTGGAAGAATGAGTACGATACATGGGAAAATGCCATACAGATGACTAGAGGTGCATGTTATGCATTTATCATCATTCTGGCAGCAATCAGCATTATGAACTTGATTAACACAATGATCAATAGTGTCCATGTGCGAAAAAAGGAGCTTGGCATGATGCAGGCAATCGGAATGTCGGACCGTCAGTTGATGAAGATGCTCCAGTTGGAAGGTATATTCTATACAGTAGGCACTCTTATTATCAGTATCGGAGTGGGAAGTCTTGCAGGATATCCGTTGTTTTTATATGCAAAGCGTACAGGAATGTTTGATATCAGCACATACCATTATCCGGTAACAGCAGCTATTATTATAATTTTAACATTGTTTGTGATACAGATGTTATTGGCAATATTCATTGCAAAGTCAGTAAGGAAAGATTCATTGATAGAGAGAATTCGTTTCAGTGAGTAAGAATATAAATTTCTGATGTTTAATGCAGATACTAATCAATGTCATAATAAAAAGGGGGACTTGATTTCTCAAATCCCCAGTGTATAATGAACTCAAGAAAGGTAATTCAGATGCAAAATCTGAATGCCCTCCAGTTAAATTTTATATTCTATGTATAAGTCATAGCATCCAAAACTTTCCTAGGGTCGTGGATGCTATTTCTTATTATGTCGATCTATATAAGTCAAAGCCGCAAAAATTACCAATAGTAAAGTCAATACTTCCATTGTATTCATGGGCATCACCCTCCTTGGATACTAGAGGGCAAAATCGAAATGCATCCGTCTTTCCGGTTCAGTAATACCGAATCAGTATAACACGTTACCGTTTTCAGTACAATAAGGTAATGGTCTGAAAAATACTTTATTCTGTCACCTTATGTAGCTGTATCGTGAGTATTTGCTGGACTAATTGGTGCTGTATATGAAAAAAAGCTATTTAAAAATAAGGTGGAAGCCTTATATGGTCTGCTTGATGATGCGGGTGATGATGCCGAGGGCAACATTACGCTCTTCATCAATATGCGTCACCACAAAGGATACCTGATCCTTTTTCCCGACTGTCCGGCTGTCATAGCAGGAGTGGGCAATGGCATTGACACCGATGGAGAGCCGGACAAAGACGGTGCCTTTATGGATGTCTTCCACAGTTCCGGCGTATTTTCCCTGAATCTTACATTTTTTCATGTTTTCCTTGCTGGTGTTGCCTTCCACACTTTTGACATCTGCGTGGACAATGACCTGCTCCGGTGAGTCTGCCCGCACATCCAGGATGCGTACCAGGATGTGATCGCCTACCTGGAAGCGTTCTCTGGCATCACCCATCCAGTCGAAGGACAGGTCTCTGGCAAGAATGGAGGTTTCCACACCGAAAATTTCTGCCCGGACTACCTTTTCCGCAACAGCAATGACTCTTGCCTGCACGATACGGTCTTCATAAACTTTCGGCATTCCGGAAGCATCTTTATCCAGATAGAAGATCTGGCGTTTCTTCAGCATCGCTTCTTTCCGGCTGGCGACAATGCTGCGTGTCTTCGGATCTAATCCCTTAATCAGAAAATCAATCTCACATCCAAGCATATTGTTGAGGATTTTGTTCTGCCGCAGAGCAAGCTCCCCATAATCGTGTGCTTCATCCTGCATGAGATGGATCATCATCTCAGTTACTGGGATGACAGTACGGAAATCCTTGTAGTAAACCACGGCAATGAGGCTGCCGTTTTCTGTTTTCTCGATACCGCCAAGCATTCCGGTTAAGATCCGGCGGGTACGGTAGGCATTCTGGATCTCATGCCAGGTAAGGTCTGAAATGGACTGGGCTGTTTCCAGCTTCGCATCGGAATCCAGAGTTAAAATAGGTGTGTTGGTTGTTTCGTTTGGCATCATAGTGTCTCCTTTCAAATTATGACATGATAGAATCTTTATCTAAAGGAACCATGTCTGTGTGATCCGAATAGTTATCTGCTGAGAAGTCATCCGGGAAATCGTGATAGCCAGGTTCCTGATAAACGCTTTGCTGGTCAAAGTGCGGTTCAGCTTTTTTCTTTTTCTGCTTTCCATAAGAAGCGGTTTTTTTCGGGTGGGAAGCAGGAATAGTTGGAGTGTACGTATATTCTTCACTACATGCTCCTTTTCTCCATTCCGGAATATGTTCGGAAGCCTTCCGGGGAATGAGTTTTTGGGCATCCGGGTGCAGGGTGTAATCGTATTTTTCTACCTGCAGTACCTTCTGACCACGCAGGATAATCAGTGCAGTATCCAGCGGGAGCCGCAGGATCTCATCCGGAGTTAAGAGCTTTCGTTTCCCGATGGATCTGGTCTGGCGGTATTCCGGTGTATAATCGGATACCCTCCAGCTATTTAATTGTTTGGCTTCGCTGCTGACACCAACGGTCACATCACCGGAGCGGTTAGAGATAAATGTAGCAGTTACCTCATCCGTACAGCCTAAAAATAGCTGAGTGTCGCAGTTCCCGATGATTTCCTGCCATTGGTTTAAGGGATACCGGTTCTGCATCTGAGGCAGGTTTTGGAAAATGCAGGAAATACTGAGGTTTCGACTTCGGATCACGGAAATCTTTTTGTTGAGCGATAGGATTGCTCCCGTATTCGCCAGCTCATCAGCCAGGATATGTACCGGAACCGGCAGTTTTCCATCTTCCCCATAGGTGTCTGCATAACGGACCAGTTTGATAAATACGAAGGTCATAAACAGGGAAGAAAGAAAATCAAAAGTGCTGTCTTGATCCGAAGTGATGCAGAAGTATGCACATTTTTCTTTTCCCGGCAGCGTCAGGTTGATCTCATCATAGGAAGTGATCTGGCGGATCAGCTTGTTCTGGAATACCTGAAGTCTGGAACCGAGTCCGATGATGACGCCGGAACGTACCGTGTCACTTGCCTGCTTATAGATGCAGTAGGGGACTTTTGCCGGATGGGAGACCGGAAGCAGGTCAAAGAGGCTGTTCAGTTCTTTTTCCGAACTCATGGTCAGGAGTTTGTATACCTGTCCGATATTCTTTGCCTCCGGTGGGAATCCCTGATCCACATAGAGAATCAGAGCTTTTAATAAGTTCATCTCGGCATTGTCCCAGAAGTGATCGCCTTTGGCAGAACCGGTATTCTGGATGATGACATCAGCAAATACCTGTGCCATGGTTTCCTGTCCGCCAATTTCACCCAGACAATTCCAACTATCCGAGTTTTCCGGGTTTACAAGATTAAAGGATTTCACGATATATCCGGCATTCTCAAGGTAAGTGGCTGTACTTTCGTACAATTCCGATTTTGGATCGGTGATGATGAGGCTTTCCCCGCGGGCAACACACTGGAAGATCATGTTGCGTGCAAAGGCCCGGCTTTTCATGGAACCGCTGGCACCGTAAACGGCAATATTCCGGTTCATGCGGGTATCCTTCGGGAGACAAACGGCTTTTCCGTTCAGTTTTCCAAGAATGGTTCCCTTGTGTTTCTTGACATCATTCGTAAGCTCCAGTACCTGATGCATTTCCTCCAAAGTCATAAAACCGGAAGTCCCATAGGTTCCCTTTGTGGAATAATTCAGGTTCCGGCCCGGTCTGTTATTTCCCCGTTTCGGTCAAATCCCATACGCATGAGAAGGAAGGTCAGGAGTCCAAAAGCTGCCAGACATAGGAAAAATCCCATACAGATTGTACGGGGAAAGCAGTCAGGGGCATCCAGACAGGCGAGCGGGGTGCGGGGGAGGGGGATCTGCGGGGCAGTTCCGGTTTCCGGCAAAATTGCCGGCAGATTCCCAGGTCTGATAGTTGCGGATAAATTGAGCAACATAGCCTCCTGCATAGAGGGTGCAGAAGGTGATCGGAAGCATATAAATGAGCTTCCACCATTTACGGTTCATGTAAAAACCCCCTTTTGAATTTGCAAAGGTCAATACTGGAGAAATGGATTGTGGCAGTTAAGTATTTTTTCAGGACCGGAATCTGAAAATCGAAACAGATCAGGTTCCCGGATCTGCCGTATACATTTAAGCCGGTATTGAACCGGTTGATTCGCTGCATGTCAAAATCATAAGCAAGAAGGATGGGGTTCCCGGAAGCATCCGTGGCATCATGTTCCAGTGGAATTGAATCGCTGCGGCAGCCCAGATCGGACAGCAGGAGGTTGTCCAGCTTTTCCATGATCTCAGGGTGAACCAGCAGTTTTAAAAGCACTTCCCCTTCCGGAGTATTGGGAAGGTAATGGAAATGCTCGAAGGAGGTGTCCAGCATAAACAGGCTCTTTTTGTAGCCTCCGGTACTGGTAAACAGCCGGAAAGCCATTTCCATGTCGGTTCCGGTCATGATTGCCCGGATCTGTGGATGTCCGTTGTAAGGGTAGCCTTGCAGGTAATGCTGCAGGAAGGCGTTTAAGCGGACTTCCGTTCGATATTCCCATTTCAGGACTCCGTTTCCCGTGTTATAAAGGACATAGACACATTGCGGTGCCATCAGGATGCCCATGCTGCGGGAGTTCCTAATCTTCGTGGTCTCCGGGCCCAATTCCTTAATTTCTCTGGAAGCGTAAAAAAGAGGAAGGCTTCGCATACCGATGGAACCAGCTTCGCGGTGATTACAGAAGATGTCAGGTTTTACATCCGGATAAAAGGGAATCCCGGCATGAAGGAGTGTCAGATACGTTTCGGCTTTCTGATGTAAGCGGATACGTCGGGATACTTCACTTCGGATGAGGTTCGTCTCGGTATTGCCGGTCAGATAGCACTGGAAGCGTAGCGGCGAGACAGATAACAGCATCTCTTTCGCAGCTTTTGTAAGACGGTAGCCTCTGAGAGCATCCCGGTAGTGGGTACGGATGAGGTGTTCCGCCTTCAAATCCGTAATGAGTTTTTCCGCATAGGAGGCACTTGGGATGAGTCTGTTTAGCTGGTCTGCGGGAAATTCCCCGCACATCCCTATCATTTCCAGTAAGCGGTATTTCGTAGTGTCAGGTCTTATCAAATAAGCATCACCTCAATTCAGTTCTTACCCATGCAAGCCTATACTTGGGTAAATCTCCGGTGGTTTGGAGATAAAAAAAGCAAGAAAACAAAGTTCCCTGCGGTGGTTCTTACCGATGTCGGATTTCTGCCTGAGAAGTCAGGAGATTTTCCGACATGCTTTCGTGATGATTTTTCTGGTTCTGCAGCCATTTCGGAAAGTCAGCTTTTTCCATAACCGATACCAGTGTACAGTCCTTTAAGCCAAGCTGTGTCGTGTAGTAGGAATCACAGAAAAAGCCGCTGTCATCTGTCAGAACATAAGTACAAAGTGTATCCAGAATCTGTTTAAACTCCAGATTGTCATAATCCCGGATACGTCTTTGAGGAAGTTCCCTGTCATATATTTGACTGAAACATATCACGCAGTCACGATAGAGGGGCAGGGCATTTTGTTTTACATACTCCCGAAGCATATAATTAAGCGGTTCATGGAGAAATGCAGTGTTTGTGTGGACTCTTCGTTTCGGAAGCAGTCCGGGAAGCGTAATGGTGAGAATCCCCTGCTGTTCTGCAATCCGCATTCCCTGTGCATCTGCCACTTTGGGAAGATAAGCTGCTTGATTTGGGGAGAGAGCCGGACAGACAAGGTTACGCATCTGGCAGGCAATCCGCTCCGCCCGAAGAGCAGCACTGACGCTCAGTTCCTCAAAATTTTTATCATAATTCTGGATATCAGTGACCTTCAGAGCGTAAACGGTATTCGTCAGTTTTTGCAGCTCCCCTTCCAGTTTTTCAAGCCGCTGGTAAATGGTTGGTGTATTTTGCGTCATAATAACCTACTTTCTCATGTAGTAACTGACAGCACCGGATTCATTTACAAGGCAGTAAGCGGCTACATCATCAATGGTGATTTTGGCAGCCTGGCTTTCGGATTCTAAGACAATCAGGCGTTTGGAACCATGTGATGGGATACTTTCCATCACATGATTGATCAGAGCCTCCTGTTCTTCACCGATATAGATGATTTCGTATTGTTCATCTTGCGAAAAGAAATTGAGCTTGATTGGAAATTCGCCACTGGTGTGGTATACAACACCTTTCTTAAAATCCAGCAGTACCCAGAAGCATGTAATTATAGCATAGTCAGGATTCTCAGCAGACTGCTGGCTGTCACAAAGAAGGTCATGCTCTTTATCGTAAATGATGCGCCCTTGTTTGATGAGGCTGGTAATCAATGACTTGATAGACTGCTCATGTCGGGAGAAAAGTTGTAAAACCTGGTCATACCTCAGAGTATGGTAAGTGGTAATGAACCGTAAGAGCTTGGCTCCCTCTCCTTGATAGATTTCGTTCCTTGTTTTCATGATTGACTCCCTTCTATATATAATAGGAAACTTTATACATATGGCTGTACGTACAGGATACGTTTGGTATTGTAAGTATAGTGTACGTACAAAGTACATAGAACCTGCTGTCAGCGATTGAATTTACAGGTACAAAAAAAGCACCATCTACGGGTGCTGGAAATAAGGAAAACTATAAGCAATACCTATTGTAGCATGGGTAATTTTACGCTTCAATCGCAGAAGCAGGTCATTTCTGTGCCATTTTCACTGGTTGGCATAAAAAAAGCAGGAAACCATTTTGATTCCCTGCATGGTGTATTGTTGTGCTTTTGTGTAGTTCTAATGATTACTTGTCTTTATAAAATGCTTCGAAAGCTTGTGCGAAGAATTCGGCTGTACCATTGCCGTATTTTTCATCTATCATAGGTTTGATTTTTTCATTACGGTAATATTGAGCCTGTGCAACCATCAGACCGTGTTCTTTCTTTATCTGTGAAAGTTGTTTCATAAGAAAACCGTATTCGGAAACAAGTTCTCTTACTTCAGAAGAATCTGGTGAACATACTTTTTTAGCTGCTAATTTGTATAAAAGATTGTCAAATTGTTGGTTGTAACTTTCTGCAGCCTCTTTGCTAATAGGATTGTTGGCAACAGACAGGAATTGCTCTTTTCCTCCATACCACTCAACAACTTTAGCATAGCCTTTCTGCATTTCTTCTGATGAAACTGTCTTAATATAATGCTTTTTCCATTCTTCAATGCTTCCAAACTCTTTTACAGCAAGTTCTTTCATATTGTCAGGCATATGTTCAAACATAGTTTGGAACATTTCTTCAACTTCCGTTTTACTAAAAATCGCAAAATCCATTTTATTCTCTCCTTTCAGGATATCATCAATGCTGGCAATCAGATGTTCCATACGTTCTTTCTTTGCTACCAACATTTTTCTCTGCATTTGCAAGATCTGGTTCCTTTCAAGAGCAGGATTCTCCAGAACAGCTTTGATTTCTTTCAAAGGAATGTCAAACTCACGGAAAAACAGAATCTGCTGTAATATTTCCAATGCCCTATCGTCATAAAGCCGGTATCCCGCATCACTTTTTTGTGTTGGTTTTAAAAGCCCGATTTCATCGTAATAGTGAAGCGTGCGAACGCTGATACCTGTAAGTTCTGATATTTCTTTGACTGTCCTCATAGTTGCTGACCTCCTGTTCCTGATAAGATAACTGTACGCTATGACGTTCCGTGAGAGTCAATATATATTTTGCATTTTTTAGTATAACATTTTTATGATATTACGAAAAGCCGAGGAGATAGGCGATATGTATTACTCTGGAAAGAACTTGTTGAGCGTATCCAATGTCTCTTTTGCAGTAAATCCCCAAAGGATGGTACTGAGTGCTTCAATCGCAGCCCTGCGTTTCCGGTAATAGGTGCGGTAGGAAATATTGGTGATGTGGTGAGCCAGCTTATCCAATATCTCATCTGTATTTTTCATTTCCTGTGGAGAGAGAAAAGCGTAGTAGAGAATCCAGTAATACTGTTCCCCATGCTTGTGATTGTTCCGGAGGAGATCGATGGATGATTCCAAAAGCTTCAGCATCTGGTTGCTTCTGGCAATACTTTTTGCCCGTTGTTCGATGTCGCTTCCGGTAAGATCAGCCCCGGCAGCATAGATGGAGTCCAGAAATTTGTCGATGTCATTGTCGTATTGGAGCTTAAACTGGTGCTCCATCTGGTGTACGACTACCTTCAGGCTGTAGGTTGCATCCCGGTATCTGCGTAAAAACTGATAGGTGTCGTGAAAACGTGGATCTTCTTCGGGTGAAGGAAATCCCTGTGTATTGCGGTTTGCCATGTCTATTTCCCCCCCCTTTCAGTGCAGAAGGCTCTGCCACGGCAGGCATCTTTTGGGCAGACTCATCCCCTGGACTTACGGACAACTCAAACCGATAAGCGGCATTTCCGTAGGGACAGATAATATTTAGAGTAAATGTATTAAATATATCTTTGCAGGCTGATAATGGAGATATATATAGCGGGTTTTGGAGCAGTGGCAACATGGAATCCCTTGTGAATCCAATAGTTCTGCGACTTTTTGCACGATAAATTTCATGTGTGAATCTGGAACGCAGGAATCATTTTTTGTAACGGTGATTTGTGAGTCTGTGACAGTTTCTGAAACGCTAACAGAAGCAGAATCCTCAATAGTGATTTCTTCAGGTACATGGATTGGTAATTGCATCTTCATAGCGATCTCCTCCTTGTCAATCATAACGTCGCTGATATTAAACATCACGGACAGGTAATTGTTGAGATAAATTACGCTTCCGTGTTTTCCTGTAAATGAGATAAGTGTAATGTATTCTTTTTCCTCCAGTTTCTTCAAGAGTCGTGATACCGATGCCTTTGACAGACTCCACCTTTCACCCAGTTCATTAAAGCTGGTAAGGGGATTTCCGGTATTATCCCGGTAATAGACAATGGGACCGGAATCAGATCCCAGGACAGAGGAATCGTTGTAAACTGCATGAATCCACAGATCCAGAATAACATCCATTTCCGAGCATTTTCCAATGCCAATTAGTTCGTGAACTTTGGCAATCGGGAAAAAGAAAAACCCTGTATCTTTTTTACAGGGATAGTTGTATTCCAATACGGTATTGTCTTTGGGCCAGTCTGATATTTTGAATTTGACCAGGCGGTTTTTGCCGAGAAGAGAGTAGGTAATGTAATTCTGCTCTTCAAAAAATCGAAGGATGGACAACGCTTGATGTTGGAAACGGCAGCGAAACCATTCCTGAAGATCTGTGACTGTGCAGATCCACTCTCCTGGACCAATGGTATAGGTAATGTGTTCCATCCGGCGGTAGGATGTGCGGTAATTTGCATAGGAGCATAATACCAGATAATAAAAAAGAAAAGAGCCCCCGGTAGTTCGGATGCTCTTGGTAGTGATTAAAGTTTGTATGAAGTCACGGTAAATGCGACAGCGTGGAAATTCCACGATTTGTTTGAGTTCTAATTTGTAATTCATGGTGATCTTCCTTTCAAAGTATATTTAATTGTAATCGGACTTTTCATAGTGTTGGTATCAAGAAGAAGCCGATGGAAGTATATTCGTAAAAGTATGTTCCGGTGTATTAAAGGGGGATGATGTCCTTTACAATCCGGAGTCAGATGCAGAAGCAAAGATCGGCAAGATCTACACCTTATCCGGCAACAAACCGGTAGAAGTTCAGGAAT
>ENA-OQBD01000472-OQBD01000472.1-human-gut-metagenome-genome-assembly--contig:-NODE-472-length-21828-cov-2.855122_pt1 | contig 21828 bp, 23 predicted proteins | sample MGYA00242742_ERZ504543 | MGnify/ENA primary metagenome ERZ504543 (study PRJEB26092, sample SAMD00036239) | human gut metagenome | host: Homo sapiens | study: EMG produced TPA metagenomics assembly of...
AAGCATCGCCTTCATATCCGTAAACATAAACTTCGAACAACCGTCTTTTCTCTTGCGCAACGGTCGGTTTCACTCCGGCATTTCCCACACCGCCATACCATACACCGTCCACAAGGACGCGGCAGGCATAGACACCGTACTTTGGCAGGATTTTCTTTTCCTGCGGTGCAAGATTCATTGTCGGAAATCCGAGTGTTCTTCCAAGCTGCTGTCCATGTTCCACAACGCTGGTGATCTCATACGGATACCCCAGAAGCTCATTTGCAAGAGGAACATTTCCATCGAGAAGAAGTTCCCTGATATAAGTGCTGCTGATCTCCCGGTCTTTGTAATATGCTTTCTCGACCACATCAACTGTATAGCCATATTTCGCTGCATATTTCTCCAGCATCTGGTGATTGCCTCTTTTTTCATGACCAAAATTAAAGTCCGTTCCCACAACAATGTGTGCTGCGTGCAGCTTCTTATGCAGGATTTCATCGATAAATTTCTCTGCTTCCATCTCCATCATTTCTCTCGTAAATGGAATCTCGATCAGATAATCTACCTTGTCCTCAAGAAATGTCCTCGCTCTTCATTTGTCATCAGACAATCTCTGTTCATATCAAATGCACAAACGACACTGTCACAGTCTTCCTTCTGCGCATATTTTATTATTCTGTTGAGCAGCTTCTGATGTCCTCTGTGCAATCCATCAAACTTTCCAAGCGTTACCGCTGTGTGATTTCTTCCTTCAAAGGCATCTAATCCTTTTATATATTGCATGTCTGTCTTATTCGTCCTTTATTTCTCAATTTTCTCTGCTTCAGGATCCAGAAACATTTTCTTAATATGGAACAGCTTCTTCGGTGCACGATACTGATAAAGGCCGATAAAATTCTTTCTGGAATCATATACTCTGACTTCCTGCCCATCTGTCCATGCTTCTTTTTCTAACAGAAAACGTTCCGGAAGATCATTTCCGTTATAAGACATCCATGCCTTCGCATCCGTCACAGTAACGGCCGGCAGTTCCGCGAAGATCTGATCCAGAGGAGTGAAAAGTTCTGCACCTTCTCCCTGTTCCATCTTCTGTCGCACTTCATCCAGTGTTACCGCATCTTCTTTCAGGAAACGGCCGACTTTCGTACGCTCAAGTTCTTCCATACAGCCGCCTACCTGAAGCTTCTCTCCAATGTCATGGCACAAAGTACGGATATATGTTCCCTTAGAACAGTCCACCTCCATACGCACATGCGGAAGATTCATCTCCAGAATGCGGATTCCATGGATCTGGACTTTTCTGCTCTTACGCTCCACGGTCTTTCCTTCACGGGCAAGCTCATAAAGCTTCTTCCCATTCACTTTCAACGCAGAGTACATCGGCGGAATCTGATCATATTCTCCGATAAATGATTCGATACAGGAACGTACTTCCTCTTCCGTCAGATTGCCCGGATCCCTCTCCTCCAGAACCTCTCCGGAAATGTCCTGCGTATCTGTCGTCTTTCCTAAAAGCAGCAGAGCCTCATATGTCTTATCATGATCTGTCAGAAGCTCACAAACCTTTGTTGCTCTTCCAAGACACACCGGAAGGACTCCCGTTGCATCCGGATCAAGCGTACCTGTATGACCGATCTTCTTCTGTCCGACAACTTTTCGAAGAACTGCAACCACATCATGAGAAGTATATCCTTTTTCTTTGTAAATATTAACTATTTCCGTTTATCATTTTCCTCGTTTTCTCTTCTGCCGCTCTAAGCTGTCTTTCAATTAAAAGTGTCAGTATTGTTGATCACATCATGCGGGGAACCTTTCATTGTAACACCGGCTGCTCTCACATGACCGCCACCACCATAATATTTCGCAACTGCACTTACATCAACGATTTCTTTTGATCTAAGGCTTACTTTAAATGTCTGCGGTTCGAGCTCGTAAAGAAGGATTGCAACCTCCACACCTCTTGTCTGACGCAATACGCTGACAATTCCATCCAGATCAGACGGTTTTGCCTGGAAGAACTCCATTTCTTTCAAACGTATCACTGAGACAACCGCTTTCTTATTCAGGATCATCATACTCTCAAGAAGTGCCTTCCCAAGCATCTGATTCTGAACATAGGATTTTTCAAAATATGTTCCGTCAATGATCGCGCTTCCATTGATCCCTTTTCTTAAAAGTGCAGCACCGACTTCCATTGTCTCCGGTGAAGTACAGGAATACTGGAACACTCCGGTATCATGCACAATCCCCATATAAAGGAAAGATGCGATTTCTTCCGTAATCTTCTCCTCATCCAGCAGACGGAAAACAAGTTCAGAAGTAGAACTTGCATCCGGCACGATATAATTCGTGTCTGCAAAAGACTCATTACTGACGTGGTGATCCACACATAAAGTTTCCTTTGCATTTTGGAACACCGGCTCGGAAAAACCAAGACGTCTTTCGTCCCCACAATCCAGACTGATGAAAAGGTCATAAACTTTGCCTTCTACAATCTCATGCCTCGGCACATCCCTGTGTCCCATCATCTGAAATGCTTCCGGAATCTCCTCCAGATACAGATCTGTCTCAATCTCCGGATAATAAGTGGTCAGATAAAGATATAATCCAAGTGTAGAACCAATGCAGTCCCCATCCGGACGAATGTGTCCGCCAATGGCTACACTGTGTTTCCCTTTTAATACATCGTTTAATACGATCATCTATTCCTCAGCTCCATCCTTCAAATCTCTTGTCACTTCGTCAATTTTCTTGCTGATATTTACTCCATATTCAATGGACTGGTCTACGATAAATGTAATCTGTGGAGTGTTGCGCATATTCACTGTACGTGCAAGTTCTCTGCGGATATATCCCTCTGCACTCTGAAGACCTTTGATCGTATCTTCCTGCGCTTTCTTGTCTCCGAGAACACTGATATATGCCTTGCATGTCTTAAGATCCGGTGCTACTTCAACAGCAACAACAGATGTCAGCGGTGCAACACGTGGATCTTTGATCCCGCCACGCAGGATATTACTCAGCTCACGCTGTACTTCTGCATTGACTCTTGTATTCTTAATACTGTTCTTTCTCATGTTCTAACTCCTTTTTTATACAGAAAAGTTACTCCTGCAATGTATGACCCCTGCACGAGTAACAATTCTGTCACCTGCTGACGATTACAACACTCTGCAAATGTCAGCATCTTTTATTCTTACTTGCGTTCTGTCTCTACCATCTTGTAGGCTTCAACCTGATCGCCTTCTTTAATGTCATTGTAGTTCTCGAATACGAAACCACACTCATATCCTGTTCTGACTTCCTTCACGTCATCTTTGAAACGCTTCAGAGATGCCAGCGGTCCGTCGAATACAACGATTCCGTCACGGATCAGACGAACAGAACAGTTTCTCTCGAAGATACCGTCAAGCACATATGCACCGGCAATTGTTCCAACTCCTGATGCCTTGAATGTCTGACGTACTTCCGCATGACCGAGAACCTTCTCCTCAAAGACAGGATCAAGCATACCCTTCATGGCTGCCTCTACATCTTCGATGGCATTGTAGATAACTCTGTAAAGTCTTAAGTCAACACCCTCGCGCTCAGCGATATCTTTCGCTGTTGCATCCGGACGAACGTTAAATCCAATGATGATCGCATTTGATGCAGATGCAAGGATAACGTCAGATTCATTGATCGCACCAACACCGCCATGGATGATCTTAACAACAACTTCATCGTTACTCAGCTTCAGAAGACTCTGCTTGATTGCCTCTACAGATCCCTGAACATCAGCCTTAACAACAATATCAAGTTCTTTGAGGTTACCTTCCTGGATCTGGTTGAACAGATCATCCAGAGACATCTTGGACTTCGTCTCTTCCAGAAGTTTTACCTTGTTCTGGGAAATAAATGTCTCTGCAAACGCTCTTGCTTCTTTATCAGACTCACATCCTACGAATACTTCTCCCGCATTCGGAACATCATTCAGACCAAGGATCTCAACCGGCTGGGACGGACCTGCTTCTTTCACACGTCTTCCTTTGTCATCCATCATTGCTCTTACACGACCATGAGCGCTTCCTGCTGCGATCGCATCTCCTACGTGGAGTGTACCTTTCTGTACAAGAACAGTTGCAACAGATCCCTTACCTTTATCAAGCTCAGCCTCGATCACAAGACCACGTGCGGCACGGTTCGGGTTCGCTTTCAGTTCCATAACCTCTGCTGTCAGAAGGATCATCTCAAGAAGATCCTGGATTCCTTCATGTGTATGCGCTGATACCGGAACAAAGATTGTGCTTCCGCCCCAGTCTTCCGGAATCAGTTCGTATTCTGTCAGTTCCTGTTTTACACGTTCAACATTCGCACTTGGCTTATCGATCTTGTTGATCGCAACAATAATCTCAATTCCTGCTGCTTTCGCATGGTTGATTGCCTCAATTGTCTGTGGCATAACACCGTCATCCGCAGCAACTACAAGGATTGCGATATCTGTAGAGTTTGCTCCACGCATACGCATTGCAGTAAATGCCTCATGTCCCGGTGTGTCGAGGAATGTGATCTTTTCTCCGTTAATCTCAACAACAGATGCACCGATGTGCTGTGTGATACCACCAGCCTCACGACCTGTTACATTACTGTTACGGATTGCATCCAGAAGAGATGTTTTACCATGGTCAACATGACCCATAACACATACAACCGGTGGGCGTTTTACCATAAGGCTTTCGTCTTCTTCATCCTCTTTCAGAAGTTCTTCGATTACATCTACAACTTCTTCTTTCTCACAGAGAACATCGAATTCCATCGCGATCTCTTCTGCTGTCTCATAATCAACTTCCTGATTTACAGTTACGATCTTGCCCTGCATGAAAAGCTTCTTAACAATAACAGAAGGAACGATCTTCATCTTATCAGCAAGCTCTTTAATTGTAAGAACTTCCGGAATCACGATCTGTTTGATCTGCTCTTCCTGCTTCTCTTCCTTCACCTGTGGCTTCTTCACTTCCACTGCCGGTTTCTGCTTCTTGCCTTTTCTTCCTTTTCCTTCGAAAGCTTCATCTCTGTATTCTTTCTTCTTATTATCTCTTTCTTTGTCTTTCGCTTTGTTTCTCTGTGTCTTCTGCTGTTCTACGATCGGTGTAGCGTCACTTCTGTCGTTTCTGCGATTGTCATTTCTTCTGTCAGAGCGCTGTCCCTGTCCGCGTCCATCTCTTCCGTCACGGTTCTCTCTTCCATCACGGTTGTCGCGTCCCTGGAATCCGTCACGTCCTCCTCTGTCAGAACGCTGTCCGCGTCCGTCTCTGTCCTGACGTGGTCCTCTGTTTTCGCCTCTGTTCTCGCCATTAGAACGTCTGTCTCCAAATGGTTTCTGTCCCGGTCTGTCAGAGCGTACCTGTCTTCCCTCACCGCTCGGACGTCCTGTTCTTTCTGTTCTTGATCCCTGCGGTCTCTCAGAACGTGCTCCGTTCTGTGCCGGACGTGCCGGTCTGTCCTCTGCTGCACGAACCGGTCTTTCGCTTTTTGCTGCCGGTTTCTCTGTACGAGCCGGTTTTCCTTCACCATTCGAACGGCTCTGTCCTGCTGCCGGGCGTTTTCCATCACCGTTTGGACGACCCTGGTTCTGTCCCTGACGTCCCTGTCCCGGACGTTTTCCCTGCAGTCTGCTGCTGTTCTTTGAATTCTGTGGGCGAACTACAAATGCAAGATTTTTCTTCTTTGGAGCACCCTCTTTTTCTGTTGTTTTATCTGCAGCCATCTCAGCATCTTTGCCGGTTGCTTCTCTTCTAATATCTTCTGCCACGTTATCCTCCCTGGTGTTTAAACTCCTTTTTATTTTCACTCTGCATCTTCTCATCTGCCATATAAATCTACCTCCTTCAAGCAATCAACGGGGAACCTTTGTCTTCTACTCCCATTCATCAGGTACGGGATTTCAGTTCTTTTAATATTCCTTTTGCAAATCCTTCGTCTAATATCGCCAGAGATGCACGGAATTGTTTTCCCATCGCATGCCCCAAGGTATCTTTATCTCCGTAAACTATCATTGGAACTTTATAAAATTCACACATATCACGGAATTTTTTCTTTGTATTATCTGAAGCGTCTTCTGCAACAACTACAAGGCTTGCTCTTCCGGACTTCGTCTGTCCTTCTGTCATAAATTCACCGCTTGCGCAGCGCCCCGCTTTCGTTGCCAGACTGATCAGAGACAGTACTTTATCTCTAGCCAATCTCATCCATCTCCTTTTCCAGCCGTTCATATACTTCCTGCGGTATTGCCTGCTTAAAGGAACGCTCCAGTCCTCTGTTCTTCACAGCCTGCTCAAAACATGCCTTCTGCGGACAGAGATACGCTCCACGTCCGTTTTTCTTTCCGGTTGTGTCAATGACAAATTCTTCTTCCTCTGTTCTGAGGATCCGAATCAGTTCCTTCTTTGGTTTCATCTCGCCGCAGCCTACACATTTACGCATAGGTACTTTCTTCTTTACTGCCAAACAATTCACTCCCTCAGATCTTACTCTTCGTCTGTCTCAACGAATTCAATCTCATCTGCTCCGTCTTCATCAGCTGCATCTGCCGGAACATCATCGTACTCTTCTTCCTCTTCTCCGACTGTATAGCCTTCTTCTCCGACCATACCCATCTGCTCCATGTAGTTCTCCGGAAGATCTCCACACTCAATTGCCTGTGTCTCACTCTTGATATCGATCTTGTATCCTGTCAGACGGGCTGCAAGTCTTGCATTCTGTCCTTCTTTACCGATTGCAAGTGAAAGCTGATAATCAGGAACAATAACTCCTGCAATCTTCTCATCCGGATCAGCCATAACAGAAATAACCTTCGCAGGACTGAGTGCATTCTCAATCAGAAGTGCCGGATTCTCATCCCAGTTAATGATATCAATCTTCTCACCACGAAGCTCTTTTACGACTGCATTTACTCTTGCACCGTTCATACCAACACAAGCTCCGACCGGATCAACATTCGGATCGTTAGACCATACAGCCATCTTTGTACGGGAACCAGCCTCACGGGCAATGCTCTTGATCTCAACTGTTCCGTCCTTTACCTCTGCAACCTCTGATTCAAACAGACGTTTTACAAGTTCCGGATGTGTACGGGATACAAGGATCTTTGGTCCCTTTGGTGTGTTCTTAACTTCTACGATATAAAGCTTAATACGCTCTGTCGGCTCGAAATGCTCTCCTTTCACCTGTTCGTTCTCTGTAAGGATTGCATCTGCTTTCCCAAGATTCACACTGATATTCTTGCCAATATAACGCTGTACGATACCTGTTACGATATCCTTCTCTTTCTCGAAATACTGATCAAATACTGCCTTGCGCTCTTCTTCTCTGATCTTCTGAAGAATCAGGTTCTTTGCATTCTGTGTTGCAATACGTCCGAATTCCTTGGAATGAAGCTCAACCTGTGCGATATCTCCGATATGAAGTGCCGGATTGATCTTCTCTGCATCCTCAAGACTGATCTCGATTGCAGGATCAAATACTTCTTCAACAACTTCTCTCTCTGCGTATACAGAGTAGTCACATGTGTTGCGGTCCATAACGATCTTAATATTATCGGATGTTCCGAAATGGTTCTTACATGCACTTAAAAGTGAATTTTCAATGGCCTCCAACATGACATCCTTGCTGATGTTTTCTCTTTTTCAAGAATATCCAATGCTTCGAGTAATTCTGTGTTCATTTTCTTTCCTCCTAAATTAAAATCCAAAGCCTGACGGATCAAAGCGATTTCTTTTCTGTCAAATGTCTGCTCTGTCTCATCTTCGTATGTGATGGTCACTGTATTCTCATCATAACTCTTTAAAATTCCGACGAACTCTTTCTGTCGGTCGATTGCACGGTATGTGCGGATCTCTACTTCTTCTCCAAGATTTCTCTTAAAATCCTTCTCTTTCTTAAGTGGTCTTCCAAGTCCCGGAGAACTTACTTCAAAGATATAGGAGTCTTCAATATAATCCTTCTCATCAAGGATATCGGAGAATCTCCTGCTGACTGCCTCACAGTCATCCACGGCAATTCCGCCTGGTTTGTCAATATACGCGCGAAGGTACCAGGTACCTCCTTCTTTCACATATTCTACATCTACCAGCTCAAACCCGAGTTCCTCTACGATAGGCTCGAGAAGTGCTTCTGTCTGCTGTTCATAATCTTCTCTTCTGGACACGCTGCGTCAAACTCCTTTTCTTCTATAATATAGTTTGTGATCTGATTCATAAAGAATTCTCCATATCACCAAAGAAGAGTGAACTTTCGTCCACTCTTCTGCCAATTCCTTATGTAACTATATTTACTCTAGCACTTTTCTTTGAGGAAATCAAGGGTTTTTGCACATTTTCTTACAACACCTTAGAAATCTCCTTGACTTTCTCTTTCTTCACCGTCTCCGCTTCCGGCAAGACTTCTAGCGGCTTTTGGTTCCTGTTCCATCCCGTTTCGCCAGTTTCAGGCGGTTCAGTGAAACTGTCTTTTCTCCATAAGTAATCTTCGTCTCTGTTCCTTCTTCAAAAAGATAAACTTCTTCTAATTCATCCTTCTTCTGAAGCTTAATTCCTCTGACACCGACAGCTGCTTTTTTCTTCTCAGGAACATCCGCAGATAAAAACCTCAGAAAATATCCGTTCTTCGTCTGAAGGACAACATTCTGATACTCCGTCACAACCTTCACTGCGACAAGCCTGTCTTCTTCCTGCAGCTTTGTTGCCGCGATCGTGCGCTTGGATACCTGGAACTCACTTCCATCCACACGCTTGATCATTCCCTGTGCTGTTGCAAACAATAATTTTGAATAACGCATCTGCTCTTCTTCACAAATCATAACAATCTGTTCTTCACTGCTTGAATAATTACTTACATTATCAATCGGAATCCCTTTGTCTCTGAACTTTCCATGTGGAAGATCAAGCACCTTCACCTGATGCATCTTGCCTTCATCTGTAAACAGACAGAGTTTTCCAATGTTCATACAATGCACAATGTATTTATTCTCTTTGTCTGCAGCTTCTTTATTCCTCTCATAGACTCCGGTATCCACTGTCTTCGCGTAACCAAAGCGATCCATCAGAAAGACGACCTGCTGCTCTTCAATCTTCTTCTCTTCAAAAACAGCTTCTTCTGCATTCTCCACAACGGTACGACGCTTTCTTCCGAATTCTTTTTTATAACTGTCAAGCTCTTCCATGATCACGCCTGCCATGGAATCATAGTTATTTAAAATATCTTCATAACGGGCAATATTTTCTAATGTCTTCTCATGTTCTTTCTGGAGTGCTTCAATCTCCAGACCGATCAGACGATAAAGACGCATCTCCAGAATTGCCGTTGCCTGACGTTCTGTAAAACGGAGCATTGCCGCCATCTTTTTGGAAATCGCAGACTTGAACTTAATGTTTTCCGTCTCACCGTTTACCAGACAGGCACGCGCATCTTTTACAGATTTACTTCCTCGTAAAATCTCAATGATCAGGTCGATCACATCACATGCTTTGATCAGACCTTCCTGAACTTCACTCTTCTCCCGCTCTTTGCCAAGTAAAGTTGTATATTTCCTCGTTGCAAGCTCAAACTGGAAATCCACATGATGTTCTATGATCTGTTTCAGACTTAAAGTCTCCGGTCTGCCATTCGCAACCGCCAGCATATTTACGCCAAATGTATCTTCCAGACGTGTCTTCTTATAAAGCATGTTCTTCAGGTTCTCAACATCCGCACCACGCTTCAATTCGATCACGATACGGATTCCTTCTTTTGAAGACTGGTTTGAAATATCAACGATATCTGTCGTCTTCTTGGATTCCACAAGATTGCAGACATCGTTTAAGAACTTTCCGATTCCGGCTCCGATCATCGTGTATGGGATCTCTGTGATCACAAGCTGCTTCTTGCCGCCTTTTAATTCTTCCACTTCCACTTTTCCACGCAGCTTGATCTTCCCCTGTCCGCTCTCATAGATTGCCGGAAGATCATCCTTATTGACCACAATTCCTCCGGTCGGGAAATCCGGTCCTTTGATATATTTCATCAGCTGCTTTGTAGTGATCTTGTCATTCTTCATATATGCCTTGACCGCATCGACCACTTCGCAGAGATTATGTGTCGGGATACTTGTCGCCATACCGACTGCAATTCCTTCCGCACCATTGATCAGAAGGTTCGGCACACGCATCGGAAGCACAAGCGGTTCCTTCTCCGTCTCATCAAAGTTCGGACCAAAATCAATAACATTCTTATCCAGATCGGCCAGACATACTTCCTGCGTGAATTTCGTAAGGCGCGCCTCTGTATAACGCATCGCAGCAGCTCCGTCTCCCTCAATGGATCCAAAATTACCGTGCCCGTCAACAAGAACCTGTCCCTTCTTGAAGTCCTGCGCCATTACTACAAGAGAATCGTAGATGGAACTGTCTCCATGCGGATGATATTTACCCATCGTATCTCCGACGATACGTGCACTCTTACGATAAGGCTTATCATAACGGATACCAAGCTCGTACATATCATAAAGTGTACGACGCTGAACCGGCTTGAGACCATCACGGACATCCGGAAGTGCTCTGGCGATAATAACACTCATCGCATAATCAATATAAGATTTCTTCATAAGATCAGAATATTCTGTCCTTATGATCTGTGATTCATTACTCATTCTTCTTCTCCTTAGATATCCAGTTCTGCCTCTGTCGCATTTTCATAGATAAAATTACGACGCGGCGGTACTTCAGTTCCCATCAGCATCTCCGTTACACTCGAAGCCATTCGGGCATCCTCAATCTCTACTCGTTTCAACATACGTCTCTCCGGATCCAGTGTTGTCTCCCAGAGCTGCTCCGCATCCATCTCTCCAAGACCTTTGTAACGCTGAAGTGTGAACGGACCTGTATGTGTCTTTCTATAACGTTCCAGTGCCTTATCATCATACAGATACTCTTCTTCTCCACTCTTTGGCATTGCCTTATAAAGTGGCGGCATCGCAATATATACATGTCCTTCAAAAATAAGCTCCGGCATAAAGCGATAGAATAAGGTGAGCAATAAGGTAGAAATATGTGCACCATCGACATCGGCATCGGCCATGATGATGATCTTATCATATCTCAACTTTGTAATATCAAAGTCATTTCCGTATCCTTCAGAAAAATCCGCAGCCAAATGCATTGATCATCGTCTTGATCTCTGCATTGGCAAGTACCTTATCAATACTTGCTTTCTCAACATTTAAGATCTTACCACGGATCGGGAAGAATTGCCTGATAATTTCTGTTTCTCGCTGTCTTCGCAGAACCGCCAGCGGAATCTCCCTCAACGATAAAGATCTCGCACTTCTTCGGATCTCTGCTCTCACAGTTTGCCAGCTTTCCGTTACTGTCAAAAGAATACTTCTGCTTTGTCAGGAGATTAGTCTTTGCCTTCTCTTCTGTCTTACGGATCTTCGCAGCTTTCTCCGCACTGGAAAGAACTGTCTTAAGTGTATCCAGATTTCGATCGAAGAAACGAACAATCTCTTCTCCTGTTACCTTGCTGACTGCTTTCGCCGCATCCGGGTTATCCAACTTTGTCTTCGTCTGCCCCTCAAATCTCGGATCCGGGTGCTTAATGGATACAATTGCAGTCATTCCGTTACGGATATCCGCACCGGTAAAATTCGCATCCTTTTCTTTCAGGATTCCTATCTCTCTCGCATACTGGTTCATGACAGTTAGTAAAGTTGTCTTAAATCCTGTCAGATGTGTTCCGCCCTCTGCATTATAAATATTATTACAAAATCCAAGTACATTCTCATGAAACTCATTCACATACTGCAGTGTTACCTCTACTTCAATCCCGTCTGCTTCCCCTTTAAAATAAACCGGATCATGAAGTACTTCTTTCTTACGGTTCAGATCCTGGATAAATCCAATGATTCCTTCCGGTTCGTGATAAACGATGTGCTCAACACTTCCATCTCTCTTATCATCAAACACGATCGTCAGATTCGGATTCAGATACGCAGTCTCATGCAGACGGCTCTTAACCTCTTCCGCTTTGAACTTCGTCTTCTCAAAGATCGTATCATCCGGCAGAAAATTTACCGTTGTTCCCGTCTTTCTCGTCTTTCCGATCTTAGGAAGAAGCCCATCTTCCAGTTCGATCACCGGGATTCCTCTCTCGTACCGGTCATGATGAACAAATCCATCCCTGCTGATCTTCACATCCATATAAGTAGAAAGAGCATTTACAACAGAGGAACCTACTCCGTGAAGTCCACCACTTGTCTTATATGCAGAATCATCAAACTTACCACCTGCATGGAGTGTCGTATAAACCAGACGAGCCGCAGATACACCCTTCTGATGCATATCAACCGGAACTCCACGACCGTTATCTGAAACGGTTGCAGATCCGTCTTTTTCCAATGTCACCTGGATCTCACTGCAGAATCCTGCCAGGTGCTCATCTACTGCATTATCCACGATCTCATAGATCAGATGATTCAGTCCTTTTGTAGAAACACTTCCTATGTACATTCCCGGGCGTTTCCGTACTGCCTCAAGACCTTCCAATACCGCGATACTCCCTGCATCGTATGTATTATTTCCCGCCATTACTCTTTCTCCTTCTTTCTCGAACTCAAACTGTTCTATACAGTCAATCAACAAATATGATATCATTTAACCATCTGATTTTCAACTTCTTTTTCGCTCATATGTTCTGTCAACCTTCTTCTGACAGGAGAGGACTGTAACTGTCCGACAACCGTTTATTCTGTAACTACCCGCTTTAATGTCCGTTCCAGCACCTCCATTGCATTCTTCATCTCTTCCACCGTATTTGTCTGCGCCCCTGCTTCGATCAACAGAGACTTTGGCAGCAGATGAAGATTATAACGGTAAGCTTTCAGATAAATATGCCTTGCAAATCCCGGGTAATACTGTTCCGATGCAATCTGCATCTGCAGGGAGAACGCCAGATTATCCTGGATATATGGATTATACAGATAGGCAATATCGCCATTTGTCCGTGTCCTGCTCAATCCATTAAAATACATAATCTTCGCAGTCGGTTTTCCATTCACTTCCGTTACCAGATGTGTATTCTCATTTACACCGTCTCTGTGAAGATCGATTGCAACTTCAATCGTCGGATTCGCTTCCAGAATCGGCCTCACTGCACTTTCTGCATTCTCATATGCTCTGCTGCGGTCAAGCTTCCCATTAATAATATCATACACCCCGCTGTCATGAAGCGTCTCAATCCCATCCGCATTTAATAACTGCGTCAGATATTCCCCAATCCCAACGATGCTTGTAGATGGATCACCCGGTATGGAGTCGGCAAATTCTTCCTGTGAATGCGTATGAAAGATCAAAATTTTCGGACCTCCTGTACTTTGATCTATCTTCATACTCCGGTTTAAAAGATCATCCACATTAAGCTGCTCCGGTCCGATCATTGTAGAACTGTCTATCGTATAAAGATTGCTTGTCAGATATTCAAAATCACGCAGCCGCTCAATAGAAAGATCCATTCCCGGAACCGGCTGTTCTACAGCACTTTCCTGAGTTGCCGGCTCTGCTCCGACCAGTTTTCCCTCTTCATCTACCGCATGTTCATCATTTGCCTGACACTGAAGAATCCATGCGATCGTCTCCTCATCTTCCAATACTTCCGCCGGTTCTTCCTTTCCCCTTTTTTCTGTCTGATCTTCCAGATATCCTGCCAACGGCATCCACACATGAAGTGGAAGCCTGAAGATCTCTTCCCTTTCTGATTCCTGTTCTTTCTGATAAGAAAAAAGCGGAAAGTACAATTTCTGCGCATAAGTCTGACTTTCTTCTAATAAAAATGTTCTCCCCTCTTCCAATGACCGGCCCATCCCAATTCCTAACGGAATACCTGACAAAACCAGAATCACCCCATACCATTTCATACGTCGGATTGTTTTTTTCTTATACACACGCATTGCAGAGTCCTTCCGCTCATTTCTATCATTCTATTCACTTTCTCCTGCATTTATATCAGAAAAAAGAAGATTCAAGGACGCTGCTATCGTATGACTGATCTGATGAACCATTTCATCCACATCCTTTGGTGTCACAAACATTCCATTTAAATGTGGGGAGATCAGTTCTTTTACAAACTCATATTTTTCCGCCGCACTATAAGAGCGCAAAATCTCTCCTGTACTCCTTAATGCCTGCGACTGCTCCAGTGCAGTGATGAAATTCTCCATCGTATCATTGACGATCGTTGCCGCATCAACAACCGTAGGCACTCCGATCCCAATCACAGGAACCCCCAGAGATTCTTCCGTCATTGCATTCCTGTAATTTCCAACACCGGAACCCGGATGAATTCCTGTATCGGCAATCTGGATCGTCCGGTTCAATCGTCTGCTGTTTCGCGCAGCAAAGTGCATCTACTGCAAGGATCAGATCCGGCTTCGTCTCATGGACAATCCCACGGACGATCTCCGCCGTTTCCATCCCCGTCTGTCCCATCACGCCGGGAACAATTGCACTAAGAACAATCAATTGCTCCGTACGCATCGCATATTTTCCGTATTCTTTTACTATATGCCGGTTTACCTCCAGATGATCTGCAACATAAGGGCCAAGCGCATCCGGTGTCACCGCTCTGTTACCGAGCCCGACAAAAAGAATCTTTAATTCTTTTCCATCTTCACAGGAAATTTTATGAAAAATCAATTCCCGGATGCAATCACAGATCCGTTCCTGCAATACCCTGCTATTTTCTTCCACCTCCAATGCTAGATCCGGAGATTCCAGTGTCAGATAAATGCCTGTCGGTTTTCCCATGATCTTCGCTCCATTCTCCGTCTCGATCACCACACGGGTCAGCCGGATCTCATTCTCCTCGTCATACTCTTCCTCCAGAACAACTCCCTGCACTTCTACATTGTCAGATGCAAAACGTTCCTTCTCCTCAAGTGCAAGATCTGTACGCACACTGTAGTTTTTCATCATAGCCTCCCTTTTCTCCGTGTCAATCAGCGGAGTGATTGACACGGGAGTGAACAGTAACCATAATTTGTCTTATTACAGCCTATTTTTAGCATTTTTTTGTAAAATATGTATTGACAGAACACGTTTGTTGGACTAGAATAAATGAGTATGTTTCGATAGAACGTCCGTGTCCGAGTCTATTGAACACATGAATCACATTTGAAAATCATATGATAGAATATTTTGGAGGTGCACACATTGGCTAATATTAAATCTGCAAAGAAAAGAATTTTAGTAACAGAGACAAAAGCTGCTAGAAACAAAGCAATCAAATCTAAGGTTAAAACAGCTGTAAAGAAAGTAGAGACAGCTGTAGCTGAGAAGAATGTAGAGGCTGCTAAGGCTGCTCTTCACACAGCAATCGTTGAGATTTCCAAAGCTGGAAGCAAGGGTGTTTATCACAAGAAAACAGTTTCCAGAAAGATCGCTCGTCTTTCCAAAGCTGTTGACTCTATCGCTTAATTATAAATAGAGAATAGAATTTTCAGGCGCATCTGCTACCGTCATGGCAGATGCGCCTTTTGTTATACGTTCAGAGCCAGGCAGTTCTAAAGATACAGATACGAGCCATGCTCGCATGAGCGAGAAAAAGACCGGCACTTCCAAGTCTTAACCTGAAAGTACCGGTCTTCTATTATCTTATTCTATAATCTCAGACAACTGATTAGTTGTTGATCAGTTTGTCCTCATCACTCCAGCTGTAAAGCTTTCTGATCTCAGCTCCAACCTTCTCTGACTGGTGCTCAGCAGCAAGTTTTCTCATAGCCTTGAAGTGAACCTGTCCACCTGCTTCAGACATATCAAGCAGGAAGTCTTTTGCAAATGTTCCATCCTGGATATCAGAAAGAACTTTCTTCATAGCTTTCTTTGTATCTTCTGTAACGATCTTAGGTCCTGTGATGTAATCACCATACTCTGCTGTGTTAGAGATAGAGTATCTCATTCCTTCGAAACCTGACTGGTAGATCAGGTCAACGATCAGCTTCATCTCGTGGATACACTCAAAGTAAGCATTTCTCGGATCATATCCAGCCTCAACAAGAGTCTCGAATCCAGCCTGCATAAGTGCACATACACCACCACAAAGTACAGCCTGCTCTCCGAAGAGGTCTGTCTCTGTCTCTGTTCTGAATGTTGTCTCAAGAACTCCGGCTCTTGCTCCACCGATTCCAAGACCATAAGCAAGTGCTCTGTCAAGAGCTTTTCCTGTGTAATCCTGCTCTACAGCTACCAGACAAGGTGTTCCTTTTCCAGCCTGATACTCGCTTCTTACTGTATGTCCCGGTGCCTTAGGTGCGATCATTGTAACATCAACATTCTTTGGTGGTACGATTGTTCCGAAGTGGATGTTGAATCCGTGAGCGAACATAAGCATGTTACCTTCTTCAAGGTTTGGCTCGATGTCTTCTTTGTAAAGTTTAGCCTGTTTCTCATCGTTGATCAGAATCATGATGATGTCAGCCTGCTTTGCAGCTTCAGCTGCTGTATATACTTTGAATCCCTGCTCTTCTGCTTTCTTCCAGGAACGACTTCCCTCGTACAGACCGATGATAACATCACATCCTGACTCTTTTAAGTTCAGCGCATGTGCATGTCCCTGGCTTCCGTATCCAATGATAGCGATCTTCTGTCCTTCGAGAAGAGAAAGGTTACAATCTTCCTGATAATAAATTTTTGCTGCCATTTTGCATTCCTCCTAAATAAATTTAAAATATAGAGTAGAATGCTCCCGATCTCTTCGGGGGTATCCTATATAGTGAAAGGTCTTGCCCTTTACTAGCTTTATCTGTTCCACAAGTTCTCCCTGCGGTTCTCCGATCCTGACCGGATCAGAAAAATGCAACATCCTTGCTGCCTCTTGCAAGTCCTGTAATTCCGGTTCTTGCAAGTTCAAGTATCTCGTAATCCTTCAGAAGATTCAAGAAAGCTTCCAGCTTATTCTGTGTACCTGTCAATTCAATGATCAGACAATCTTCTTCCACATCTACGATCTTTGCTCTGAAAATATCCGCAACCGAGATAATCTCACCACGCTGTGCGGCATTCGCACGAAGCTTCACCATGATCAGCTCTCTGCAGACTGACTCTTCCGCTTTCAAAGCCTTGATATCCACAACATCCTCCAACTTACGGAGCTGTTTCTCAATCTGTGATAAGATCTGCTCATCACCGGATGAAACAATTGTAATCCTTGTAAATCTGGGATCTGCTGTCATACCTGCCGTAATACTGTCAATGCTGTATCCACGACGGCTGAAGAGTCCTGAAATTCTGCTCAAAACACCTGAATTGTTATCTACGAGCAGTGAAAATACCTGACTTCTCATATGTATCCTCTCTTTCTCACTTCAGGAAGCGAAAATATTATGACTGACTAAGATGACTGGTTCGCTCCTTCCATGATTTGTATAAAACAGAGTGCGTTCTGTTTTTTACTTACTTAATATTAACAACTAGAACCGGCTTTGTCAACCCTCTTTTTTGAGATTTTTCATTTACAGACCAAATTCCTCTGCCAGTTCATTCAAATACATCCAGCGCTCTTCCTTCTCTTCGAGCTGCTCTCTTACTTTCTCCTGCTCTTCCATCAGCTCACGCAGTTTCACTGAATTCGTTGCATTTGCGGCAATCTGACGGTCGAGAGAGGCTATCTTTTCTTCCAGCTTTGCGATCTCCTCATCGATCGTCTCATACTCTCGCTGCTCCTTGAACGAAAACTTCACCTTCTGACGCTGTCCATCCTTCCAGTTCTTTCCCGTCTTCTTCTCCTGCGTCTCCTCTTCTGTGGACTTCTCTGCCGGTTTCATTTCAGACTTTCCTGTGATAACTTTGCTTTCCTCTCCGAATCTGCGTTTCTTCGCCTCTACATAATCCGTGTATCCTCCCTCAAACTGTCGGATCCCGCCGTTTCCATCCAGTTCAAAGATACGGTCAACTACATTATCAAGGAAATATCTGTCATGCGATACGGTGATCACAATACCTGTAAATGAATTCAGATAGTCCTCAAGGATCGTAAGTGTTGGGATATCCAGATTATTTCCGGCCTCGTCAAATAACAGGACATTCGCATTCTCCGCAAGAACACCAAGAAGATAAAGCCTTCTCTTCTCCCCTCCGGAAAGCTTACCGATCGGTGCATACTGCATGTCCGGTGTAAATAAGAACCGCTCCAGAAGCTGGCTTGCACTGATCTGGCCGTCCTTTGTTGTCACATACTCTGCAATGTCCTTCACATAATCGATCACTCTCTGAGAGTCATCCATATGCTGTTCTTCCTGTGCGAAATATCCGATCTTGATTGTCTCACCGATCTCAATCTCTCCTGCATCCGGCTTGAGTACACCTGCGATCATCTTAAGAATTGTTGATTTCCCACAGCCGTTCGGTCCGATAATTCCAAGCCGCTGATTGCGAAGCACAATATAACTGAAATCATCCAGAATCTTCTTCTCCCCAAAACGCTTGCTGACATGATGAAGTTCGATCGTCTTCTTGCCCATTCTTGTCTCTACAGAATCAAGCTCCACCGTCTGATCCGTCACAGGTGCTTTTCCTGCTTTCAACGCTTCCAGACGTTCCAGTCTTGCCTTCTGCTTTGTCGTTCTCGCACGACAGCCACGCTTCGCCCATTCCAGTTCCATCCGAAGAATACTCTGACGCTTTCTCTGACTTGCAAGCTCCATCTCTTCCCTCTGCGCTTTCAATTCAAGGAATCCGGAATAATCCGCATCATATCCATACATCTTCCCATGGCTCAGCTCCAGGATACGGTTCGTCACACGATCAAGGAAATAGCGGTCATGTGTTACCATAAGAACAGTTCCACGGTAAGATCTCAGATAATCTTCCAGCCAGGAAATCATCTCCTGATCCAGATGATTCGTCGGCTCGTCCAGAAGAAGTACGTCAAAGTCTCCTGCAAGTATCTTCGCAAGAACCACACGTCTCTTCTGTCCCCCGGATAAAGTGTCGATCTTCTGATCCCACTGCGTGATCCCAAGTTCCGTCAGATTACTTTCCACCTGCCAGCTCTCCGCATCTGCATCCTGAAGTGCGTAGGAACGGATATCCATCCCCTCCGGAAATGTCGGATTCTGCGGAACAAAAGCAATCTTCAGACCATTCTGACGAACAACCTGCCCCTCATCCGGTATTTCCTCTCCCGCAACCACCTTCAAAAGAGTTGACTTTCCGGTTCCGTTAATCCCAACAATTCCGATCTTATCCCCCTGCTGAACACCAAACGATGCATCATCAAAAATCACTTTCTCCCCCATATATTTTAGAAATATGTTCTATATTAATTAAGTTCATTCTTTTCCCTGCTTTCTGTTTTTCTGCATTTTTATCAATCACATCGCCATTCCAGTATAACAGATATTTCAGACACTGAAAATCTTAAAAATTTTTAAATTCATATTTGAAAGGGTTGAGAAAACACGGAAAACGTTATAACATAGTGAGATACATGCAATGACATGGTTTCAAATGGAAAGTGAGGTAAATGATATGAGCTCGAAGAATGATTTCTCAGACATTTTCGATGATGATTTTGAAGTTACATATGAAGAAGATCCGGAAATCAATTTTCATACTTCTGAAGATACAAAACAAATTAAACAGACCTGATTCTAACACGGAGACAATCGTTATGAACGCAGACGATTACCGAGATAACTTTAACGATTCCGATGATAGCCAGTTCGAAGAAGTACTGCCTGAATATGACGATGATTATGAAGAGGATGCAGATTACGAGGATGATTATTATGAGGATGATTATAACACTCCCAACAAACGATCAAATCGCAACAATCCTTATAATGATTCATATAATGATCGCGACTACGACAGACGCTCCTCCGGCAGGAAACGTTCCGGTGGCGGAGTAAAACTTGCCGCCCGATCAAAAAAAGGCGGAAAGGCATTATCAAGGCTCACAAGCACATTGCTTCAGCAGCTTTCTATTGTGTTAATTCTAGCCACAACAGCATTTGTACTCTACAACTTTTACCGTGCAAGCACACCGTACGGAGATATCCAGGAGGCAATCCAGACGCAGAAGATTTCCCAGACTCTGGCCGCTTACTTATGTGTAGCTGCCCTCTTCCTGTTCTTCGAATTCATCTCCCTTCTCTGGTCAATGACACGCGTCCGCGTACGTGACGGAGTCTCCAGCTGGAGAGAAGATACCGGAAGAGGCCTGTGGTCTTTTATCCTTGTATTTGCGGTTTCCTATGCCGCATTCCTCTTCAGCCCGTTGCTCCCTGATTCACCGGAAGTGATCTACGGAGTGAAAGGAGCTCTTGATGTATACGGTTCCCTCCACAATGTATTGTTTGGACTATGTGCCGCCGGAGTCATCTCCTGCCTGATCAGAAAATACAAAAGTTCCAATTAGAACACAATATTCCCTTTACAAAAAGTGCACCCGGCAATGAAATCAATTACGAAATCATTGCCGGATGCACTTTTAAAATTTATGGGCCAGTCTCAAAAATACGATGCATTAATCCAAAATGATCAGTGCCATAAACACAAGATCTGTATCCCCTGTATTCGTCAGTCCGTGTCCCATTCCATCCGGTGTAAATGTCATATCTCCTGCCTTTACCGGGCGGATACGTCCATTGTCATCATAATTTCCTTCCCCGCGAAGGATATAATATGTCTCACTCTCGTTGTGATGCTCATGATATCCAAGAGAACATCCCGGCTCCAGTGTAACTTCTGCATACATCTTGCACTTTCCGTTCAGTTCCTTATCTTCCAGAATGTGCTTGATGATAACGTGTCCCTTTCCACCAGCCATGTTTTCTTTTCTCTCAACTCTTAATTCACTCATCTTCAATTCCTCCTAAAACATTTTTATTGTAAAGCTTATTTGCTGTTACTGTTCACACGATGTGCGACCAGCAACGCATCTCGCCATTTTAATCGCCTTTGGCGATGGGGCGAGATGCATTCAAGTCAAAACACGCATCCTCCGTGTCAATCAGCGAAGTGATTGACACGGGAGTGAACAGTAACCATTTGCTACAATACGTCTTTTATCTGACATTTATTTCATATAGATCAATTCATACTCTCTTGTTCCAAGACCGATCTTCTCTGCATGTGCCAGACAAGTCTTGTACTCTGAATTCGGTGTTGTATTCTCAAAATGATCATGATGATCGCAGAAATTCTCTTCTTCCATACGATCTGCAAGCTGACTGTGCGGCAACGGTGTCGCGCTAAGACAGACATCTGCACATGCCTGATCCAATGCCAGCGGATCAAAAGATGCAAACATACCGATATTCGGCAGGATCGGTGCATCATTCTCCGGATGACAATCACAGTTCGGTGATACATCAACGATCAGTGAAATATGGAAGTTCGGTCTTCCATCCACAACCGCCTTTGTATACTCTGCCATCTTACAGTTCAATACCTTGGTTGCCGCACTGTCCATAAACGAAATTGCATCAAAGTTACATGCCCCGATACATCTTCCACAGCCAACACAATGTTCAAGATCAATAGACATCTTTCTTGCATCAGCATCATAAATCAGGCCGTCATTCGCACACTCTCTCAGACAGCTCTTACATCCTCTGCAGGCTTCCTGATCGATCGTCGGCTTACCAACAGAATGCTGATCCTTCTTACCGGCTCTGGAACCACATCCCATTCCGATATTCTTGATCGTACCACCGAAACCTGTCGTCTCATGCCCTTTTAAAATCGCGTCAGACTGATAAATACATCCGCATCCATCACGGCTCGTCCGATCTTCGCTTTCTCTATGTACTCTCCTCCCTGTACCGGAACTTCAATA
>ENA-OQBD01000473-OQBD01000473.1-human-gut-metagenome-genome-assembly--contig:-NODE-473-length-21815-cov-9.013279_pt1 | contig 21815 bp, 18 predicted proteins | sample MGYA00242742_ERZ504543 | MGnify/ENA primary metagenome ERZ504543 (study PRJEB26092, sample SAMD00036239) | human gut metagenome | host: Homo sapiens | study: EMG produced TPA metagenomics assembly of...
CTTGTCCCCCGGTGTTCTTCTCCAGAATATAGGCAATGGCCTCTGTATTATGAAGACATTTCGCAGCATATTCCTGGCGCAGCCTGGTAAGTTCCTTCTGATTCTCCTCCAGCATCTTATCCATCTGCTCAAAGATCTTATCCGCCGTCCCCTGCGCCCGGCTCTGCTCATTTGCTATATTCAATGCCGTAATGCTAATAAGGATCACACTTACCAACGCAAATGTGACCTTATACATATAACTCCATATGGATTTCTTTAAAGTACGCACGACTTCTCCTTACTTGCTATATGCACACCTACGCCGTGTACATATACTTGCATCTTCCCCGCTTTTGAGAAAGATTATCACGCCTTCGGTTACAAGAATTATAGCAACTTTAGAGAAGTTAGGCAAGTTTTCATCGGTTTTAATTGGCTGAATTTTCAATCTGGCTTATGATTTATCCCGTCATTTTCTTTAAATACTCCAACATTATCCCCGACACCACGGAATTGGCTGTCTTTGAAAATGCCAGTCCCAGGGTCCGGTGTGAAGCTGGTTCTAAGGGCCTGGATTCTACATCGTCTCTGGCAAAGGCTTTTAGTACCATTTTCTGGGAAATGGTGACGCCTAATCCGCTTTTTACAAAGGCCATGATCAGTGTATCGTCCCGGAAGCTGTAGGTGATCTTCGGCTTTACGGAACATTTTGCTAATAAATGCTGGATATCATTGTCGCAGCCAGGTGTTTCTATAATTAAGGGATACGAAAACAGTTCTGACACTGTGACCCGTTCTTTTTCTGTAAGTGGATGCCCCTTAGGCATCACTGCACACAGCGGGTCATCCATCAGTGGATAAAATTTCAGGTCGTCTGCCACAATAGATGCAGGAAACCGCAGTCCACCTGTCCGTGGATGTCCAGTCACGGATCTCATCGTAATTGCCGTCAAAGATCTCTACCTGCACCTTTGGATAATGTTCTTTGAAGAAATGGATCACTCCCGGCATCCACAACGCTGTAATACTGGAAAAGCTTCCTACCCGCAGCTTTCCTTCGATCTTATGATTAATATTAAAGGCCGCCTGGCGCAGCTTTGCCTTCTGGTTTACCATTTCCTGAATATAAGGAATCAGTCTGGCTCCGTTGTCTGTAAGTATGACTCCCATTTTTTACTCTGGCAAACAGCCGGACTTCCAGTTCTTCTTCCAGTCCAGCCATCATCTGGCTGATGCCGGACTGTGTGTAATTTAATGCCTCTGCCGCCCCGGAAAAGCTGCCGGTCTCGCACACCTTTAAAAATATCTCATATCTGTCTTTCTGTTCTTTCATAAATTTATCTATAGCCCCATATCCATTACAAAAAATTATATATAGTCATAAAAACATTTGTTTTACTGATATTATAACATGTGCTATTCTGGTATGACAAGCAAGTTCAGCTATAGATAATTTTAGGGGGATTCTTTTTCATGAATAAGAAGAAAAGTAATTTTTCCGGCCAGTTAGGTTTTGTTTTAGCTGCTGCCGGCAGTGCCGTAGGCGTGGGAAACCTGTGGCGTTTTCCCTATTTGGCAGCTAAGTACGGCGGCGGTATCTTTCTATTCGTGTACATTGTTTTGGCGGTAACTTTTGGCTTTACCCTGATGGCCACGGAGATTGCTATTGGTCGTAAAACCCGGCTCAGTCCTATGGCGGCCTTTGGCGCACTGAACAAAAAGTGGAGCTGGATGGGCAAGTTGGTGACTTTGGTGCCGGTACTTATACTGCCTTATTACTGCGTCATTGGCGGTTGGGTTACCAAGTACACCGCCACGATGATCTCCGGTGCAGTTCAGGACGCGGCCGGCGACAACTATTTCTCTACTTTTATTTCCGGTACAGGCGAGCCACTTTTATGGTTTTTGCTGTTTATGACCGCTACGGCGGTGATCGTATTTTTAGGCGTAGAAAAGGGAATTGAAAAGTTCAGCCGTGTTTTGATGCCGGCGCTTTTGATTTTGACAATTCTGCTGTCTATCTTTGTAGTCACCCGTCCGGGCGCCGGCGCCGGCGTGGCCTATTATTTAAAACCGGATTTCAGCAAGCTGAGCATGATGACTGTGCTGGCTGCATTGGGGCAGTTGTTTTTCTCTATGTCCCTGGCTATGGGCATTATGATCACTTACGGCTCTTACTTGCGTAAGCAGGATCACATTGAGCAGTCCGTGCGCCAGATTGAAGTGTTTGATACTTTGGTGGCATTCCTGGCCGGTTTGATGATCGTACCGGCGGTGTTTGTGTATTCGGGAGGGGACGAAAGTGCCTTGGGCAAAGGTCCCAGCCTGATGTTTGTAACCCTGCCTAAGGTGTTTGCCGAGATGAAAATCGGCAACCTGATCGGCGCCGGGTTCTTTATTCTGGTGCTGTTTGCGGCGCTCACCAGTTCTGTGTCCGTGATGGAGGCCATTGTGTCCGGTTTGGACGATCGCTATCACTGGGGCCGCAAAAAGGCTACGGTGATCTGTTATATATATGCCGTGGCATTGGGCATTTGCTGCTCCTTGGGCTTTGGCAAGTGGTCCTCCTTTACGATTTTCGGTTTCTCCATTTTGGATTTCCTGGATTTTGTGTCTAACAGTCTGTTGATGCCGGTTGTGGGTATGCTCACCTGCATTATGGTTGGCTTTGTGCTGAAGCCCCAGCTGATTGTCAACGAAATTGAGCTGAACGGTCCCTTTAAGATGAAGAAGTTTTATTCCGCGATGGTTAAGTGGATTGCACCGCCTTGCCTGCTGGCCATTCTCATCAGTTCTATTTTAGATACGCTGGGTATCGTCAAGCTGTAATAAAACATAATTTAAGCGCGTACAGAAATCTGTACGCGCTTTTTGCTGCCCTTCTTAGGCTTTAATATTCGATCTCTCCCTTATAGACGGTGTTGCAGTCGCCGGTAAGGGTAATACGGTCGTCGGTGTAGTTTACCAGCAGGTCGCCGCCGCGCACCTTTACGGTAACATCAACGCCCTTTTTGCAGTAGCCGTTCTCCACCGCAGCTACAACGGCTGCGCAGGCGCCGGTGCCGCAGGCCGGGGTCTCGCCGTTGCCGCGCTCCCAAACCCGCATTTTAATGGTGCTCTCATTAACGACACGCACAAATTCGGTGTTTACCCGCTCCGGGAATAGGGGACTGTTTTCAAATTGCGGACCGATCTGTTGTAAGTCCATCTTGTCCACATTGTCTACAAATACCACGCAGTGGGGGTTGCCGGTAGCCACGCAGGTAATGTTATACACCTTGTTGCCGATGGTTGTCGGATGACAGATAATTTTGTCGCCAGGCAGGTCAACCGGGATCTTGGCCGGGTTCAACTCTGCCTTGCCCATATCCACCGTTACAGAAGATACCTTGCCGTTGCGGGTAAACAGTTGCAGGTGCCGCACGCCGGAGGCGGTGGCAATGGTCATCTCTGTTTTGGGCACCACTCCGTTATCGTACAGGTACTTGCCCACGCAGCGAATGGAGTTGCCGGCCATACGGCCCTCGCTGCCGTCCGTATTGAAAATGCGCATTCTGGCGTCGGCAATCACGCTCTTTTCAATCAGTACAATACCGTCTCCGCCGATGCCCTTGTGCCGGTCGGAGAATTCAATGGACAGGCTCTCCGGACAGGTGATGATGCCGCACTGGTTGTTGAAGAAAATGTAGTCGTCGCCGCTGCCCTGCATTTTGGTGAATTTCAGCAGGCCCTTTTCGCTGCGCATGTGGTTGATGTCCACCAGCTCGGTGTTCATTTGATTGTAGCGAGAGGCGATAATATCTGCCAGGGCGTTGGCGGTGTCCAGGCTGGTCAGGGTGGCAATGCCCAGCTGATTGGCCCGGTTGTGCAGCTTAATATAGTCTGCAATGGACTTTTTATCGCTTTTGCCGGTGTAGACGATGTAGTCCAATTTGCCGCTCTCTACCAAGTCCATAATGGAGTTGTCCTGGCGCAGCTTGTTGACCACATGCACCCCAATACCCAGGGAGCGAATAGCCGCCGCCGTCTCCGGCGTTGCCCATAGCTCTGCGCCCAGATCGTCCAGCTTTTTCGCCAGACCCACGATCTCAAACCGATCTTGCTTTGTTACGGTGATGAGTACCCCGTGGCGACCCTGCTTTTGGCTTTCTACCTTATACCCGGCAGATACCAGCCCCTTAAACAGCGCTTCGTTCAAGTTTTTGCCTACGCCCAGCACCTCACCGGTGGATTTCATTTCCGGCCCTAACTGGGAGTTTACATCATTGAGTTTTTCAAAGCTGAATACCGGCACTTTTACCGCAAAGTAGGGTGGTGTGCGGTACAGCCCGGTGCCGTAGCCCAGGTCTTGCAGCTTTTCGCCTACCATGATTTTGGTTGCCAGTTCCACCATGGGTACGCCGGTGACCTTGCTGATGTAGGGAATGGTGCGGGAGGCTCTGGGGTTCACCTCGATCACATACAGCTCGTTGCGATAGATTAGGTACTGGATGTTCACCAGTCCCTTGGTCCCTAATGACAGCGCCAGCTTTTCGCTTACATCGCAGATCTTGTGGAGCATGACATCGTTCAGGTTGTAAGGGGGATACACGGCAATGGAGTCGCCGGAGTGTACACCGGCCCGCTCAATATGTTCCATAATGCCGGGGATCAGCACATCTTTGCCATCACTGATGCAGTCCACTTCCAACTCTGTGCCCATCATATACTTGTCTACCAGCACCGGGTTTTCAATCCCTTGTGCCAGAATCAGCTCCATATAGCGGCGCACATCATCATCCGTGTAGGCGATGGTCATATTTTGCCCGCCGATCACATAGCTGGGGCGCAGCAGCACCGGATAGCCCAGTTCGTTGGCTGTTACCAGTGCCTGGGGCATGGTCATCACGCTGGTGCCCCTGGGACGGAAGATGCCGAATTTCTCCAGCAGCTCGTCAAACCGTTCCCGATCCTCGGCAATGTCAATGGACTCGGCGCTAGTGCCCAAAATGTTAATGCCGTTTTCATCCAGGAATTTAGTCAGCTTAATGGCGGTTTGGCCGCCAAAGGCCACCACCACCCCAATGGGCTTTTCTACCTGAATGACCTGCATCACATCTTCCGGGCACAGCGGCTCAAAGTACAGCCGATCGCCGGTGTCAAAGTCAGTGGAGACCGTCTCCGGGTTGTTGTTAATTAGAATGACCTCATAGCCCAGCTCTTTTAGCGTCCACACACAGTGCACGGAGCTGTAATCAAACTCAATGCCCTGCCCAATGCGGATGGGGCCGGAGCCAAGTACAATGATCTTTTGCTTGCCGCTTTGGGGCAGGCTGCGTGCCTCGCAGTGGGCGTCATAGGTGGAATAGAAGTAGGGCGTCTCTGCAGCGAATTCCGCACCGCAGGTGTCTACCATTTTATAGACGCAGTCCTGATGATAGGGAATGGAGCCGCCGCTGATGCGCGCCAGGGCTTCATCGGTATAGCCGTAGTGCTTGCCCTGCATGTACTGCTCCCTGGATAGGGGCAACCCGTCGATTTCTTTTTCATAATCCGCCAGGTTTTTCAGCTTAGCCAGGAACCACTCGTCGATCATGGTGATTTGGTGGATTTCCTCTATACTCATGCCCTTTTTCAGCGCAGCGAATACGGAGAACAGCCGCAGATCATCCTGGTCGTGCAGCTTCTCGTGTATATCCAGTCCGTCCAGCGCCTTGTTATTCAGTGTGTCCAGCCCGATTTCCGCGCCGCGTACTGCCTTCATAATGGCGGCCTCAAAACAGGGTGCAATGCTCATTACTTCGCCGGTGGCTTTCATTTGGGTGCCCAGCTTGCGGGAGGCGTTGACAAATTTGTCAAAGGGCCACTTGGGCACCTTGACTACCACATAATCCAGGGTCGGCTCAAAGCAGGCACAGGTCTTGCCGGTTACATCGTTTTTAATTTCGTCCAGGGTATAACCCAAAGCGATCTTGGTGGTCACCTTGGCAATGGGATAGCCGGTGGCCTTGGACGCCAGGGCGGAGGAACGGCTGACGCGGGGATTGACCTCAATCACGCTGTACTCCATGCTTTCCGGGTTCAGGGCAAACTGACAGTTGCAGCCGCCCTCAATGCCCAGCTCGGTGATAATATCTAGAGATGCGGAGCGGAGCATTTGGTACTCCTTGTCCGCCAGGGTCACAGCCGGGGCAATGACGATGGAGTCACCGGTGTGAACGCCCACCGGGTCAAAGTTTTCCATAGAGCACACGGCAATCACATTGCCGGCGCTGTCCCGCATCACTTCAAATTCAATTTCTTTCCAACCGGCAATGTACCGCTCCACCAGCACCTGGGTAATGGGGGAGAGCATCAGGCCGTTTTTGGCAATTACATCCAGCTGCTGCTGGTTATAAGCCACGCCACCGCCGGCACCGCCAAGGGTAAAGGCCGGACGAATAATCACCGGGTAGCCAATCTCTGCGGCAATCTGCCGTGCGTGCTCCGGGGTGGTGGCAATGTCGCTGGGGACCACAGGCTGGCCCAGCTTCATCATGGTGTCGCGGAACAGCTGCCGATCCTCGGCTTTGTCAATGGCCTGGGCAGTTGTGCCCAGCAGGGTCACGCCCATTTTGGCCAAATAGCCGTCCTTTGCCAGCTGCATACTGATGGTCAGGCCGGTTTGGCCGCCCAGGCCGCCTAAGATGGAGTCCGGGCGCTCTTTTTCAATAATGCGCTTCACGGTCTCTTCCGTCAGCGGCTCTAAATAAATATGGTCCGCCAGCGCCTTGTCCGTCATAATGGTAGCCGGGTTGGAATTGACGAGCACCACTTCCAGTCCGGCGTCTTTCAGCACCCGGCAGGCCTGGGCGCCGGCATAGTCGAACTCTGCCGCCTGGCCGATAACGATGGGGCCGGAGCCGATCACCAGTACCTTTTTGATATTTTTATTCAGCGGCATGGCTCTCGCCTCCCATCATCTGTAAAAATCGGTCGAACAAAAAGCGGGTATCGTGGGGCCCGCTGCACGCCTCCGGATGGAACTGTACCGTAAAGGCGTTCTGGGCAGGGTAGTCGATACCCTCGCAGGTGCCGTCGTTGGCGTTCACCCAGCGCAGGGAGCCGCCGCTGGCCGCAATGGTATCGTTCACCACCGCGTAGCCGTGGTTTTGACTGGAGATATAGGTGCGCCCGGTTTGCAGGTCTTTAACCGGCTGGTTCACGCCACGGTGACCGTATTTCAGCTTTTCCGTCTTGCAGCCCATAGCCAGCGCCAGCAGTTGGTGCCCCAGGCAAATGCCAAAAATGGGCGCCTTGCCGATGAGCTTTTTCAGCTGAGCAATGGCAGCGGTGTTCTCTGCCGGATCTCCGGGACCGTTGGACAGCATAATGCCATCCGGGTGCAGCGCTAAAATGTCCTCTGCCTTGGTGTCGTAGGGCATGACCGCCACATTGCAGCCACGCTTGTTCAGCTCTCTTGCAATGTTTGCCTTGGCGCCGTAGTCCAGCAGTACCACATTGTGCTTGTGTTCATCGGCAGACAGCAGTTGGGGCTTGGGAGCAGACACGCTTTTTACTGCGTCTGCCACCGCATAGTCCCGCACTTTGTTATAGTCCACCACACGGGGATCGTCACAGATCACGGCGTTCATTACACCGCTTTCCCGAATGGTCTTTGTGATCTCTCTGGTATCTACGCCGTAGACGCCGATAATGTCTTGGGATTTTAAGAAATCGTTCAGTGTCTCCCGGCAGCGGAAGTTGGAGGGCGCCTCGCAATACTCACGCACAATATAGGCGCTTACATAGCTTTTGGAGCTCTCCATATCTTCCGGGATAAAGCCGTAGTTACCGATGAGGGGAAAGGTTTGCAGCACGATCTGGCCGTAATAGCTGGGGTCCGTCAGGGTCTCGATATAACCGCCCATACCGGTGGTAAATACCAGTTCGCCCTGAATTTCGCCACCGGCACCGAAACGATAGCCCTCAAAGGTTTGTCCGTTCTCCAAACAGAGATATACTTTCTGTTTCTTCATAGTTTAACCTAACAGCTTTACAAGCACGGCCTTTTGGGCGTGCAGGCGGTTTTCTGCTTCGTCAAAGATCTCATTGGCATGGGCTTCAAACACTTTGGCGGTAATCTCTTCCTCCCGGTGTGCGGGCAGGCAGTGGAGCACCATAGCGTCCGGCTTGGCGGCGGCCATTACTTCGTCGTTGATCTGGTAGTTCTTAAAGATCTTTTCCCGCTCTGCTTTTTCTTCTTCCTGACCCATAGAGGCCCACACATCGGTGTAGACCACATCTGCGTCTTTGGCACAGGCCAAAATATCCTCGCTGCAAGTGAAGGTGCCGTTCTCCTTGGCCCAGGCCATGATCTGGGCATTCGGCTGGTAGTCCTTGGGGCAGGCGATGGCGCACTCCATACCCATGGAGATGGCGCCTACGATTAAGGAGTTTGCCATATTGTTGCCGTCGCCGATAAAGCAGAATTTCAGCCCGTCAAAACTCTTCTTATACTCGCGAATGGTCATCAGATCCGCCAGCACTTGGCAGGGGTGGCAGTAATCGGTCAGGCCGTTGATGATGGGAATGGAGCCGTACTCTGCCAGGTCCTCCACCTCTTTTTGCGCAAAGGTGCGGATCATAATGCCGTCCAGATAGCGAGAGAGTACCCGAGCCGTGTCCTGTACCGGCTCACCGCGGCCGATCTGCAAATCTCGGTTGGAAAGGAACAGTGCCTGGCCGCCCAGCTGGTACATACCGGTCTCAAAGCTGACCCGGGTGCGGGTAGAGCTTTTTTGAAAGATCATACCCAGCGTCTTTCCCTTTAAGTGGTGGTGTTCAATGCCATGCTGGTTCTCATATTTCAGCTGGTCTGCCAAGTTGAGAATGTCCAGAATATCGCCTTTGTCCAGGTCCGCCAGTTTCAGTAAATGTTTCATGCTTCAAGCACTCCTTTCAGTATCTCCAGTCCTTCATTCAGCTCCGCATCGCTGATGTTCAGCGCCGGCAGCAGACGAAGCTTTGTTTTTGCCGTTAAGATCAGCAGGCCGTTTGCCAGGCAAGCCTTGGCCACTTCTCCTGCGGGTTTGTCCGTTTCAATTCCCAGCATCAGCCCCATACCGCTGATGCTTTTGACGCCTTTCACTTTTGCCAGTGCCGTGCGGATCTTCTCGCTCTTGCGCTGTACTTCGCTTAGAAAGTCGTCGTCGATCCGCTCCACAATGGAGCAGGCACCGGCAGCCACCACCGGGTTGCCGCCAAAGGTAGAGCCGTGGGAGCCGGGGGTCATGGTGTTTTGCAGCTTTTCCCCAAACAGCACGGCGCCGATGGGAAGTCCGCCGCCCAGGCCCTTGGCCGTGGTTACAATGTCCGGACTAATGCCGTATTGCTGGTAGGCAAAGTAGGTGCCGGTGCGGCCGTTGCCAGTCTGCACTTCATCTACCGCTATCAGAATGTCTTTTTCCTTTGCCAGCTTGGCAATGGCACTTACGAATGTTGGACTTAGGTTGTTCACGCCGCCTTCGCCCTGTACGCATTCAAACAGTACAGCGCACACATCGTCCGTGGCTGTCGCTTGCAGCGCCTCTATATCATTGGCCGGGCAGTATTTGAACCCGGGTGTAAAGGGGTCAAACACCGTGTGAAAGCTGTCTTGCCCTGTGGCTGCCAGGGTGGTAATGGTGCGGCCGTGGAATGAGTTTACAAGGGTAATGATGGTGCTGCGCCCGGCGCCGTATTTGTCAAAGCTGTACTTGCGGGCAAATTTGATGGCGCCCTCGTTGGCTTCTGCCCCGGAGTTGCCGAAGAACACCTTTTTCATCCCGCTCTTTTCACACAGCAACTGCGCCAGCTTGGCGCAGGGGGCGGTGTAGTAGAGATTGGAGGTGTGCTGCACCCGGTGCAGCTGTTCTTCCACAGCTTTGGTCCAAACCGGATCGTTGATGCCAAAGGCAGTTACCCCGATGCCGGATCCGAAGTCGATGTATTTTTTGCCGTTCTCGTCGTAGAGGGTAGAGCCTTGACCTTTCGTCAGCGCCACATCAAAGCGCCCGTAGGCGTGGGCTACATATTGATTATCCAGTTCTTTTGTGTTCATGGGTCTTCCTCTTTATCTGCTGCGGAACATGGTGCCCATACCTTCATCGGTAAGCAGCTCCATCAAGATGGAGTGGGGCACGCGGCCGTCGATTATAAATGCTTTTTTGACCCCGCGGCGCAGGGCCTCGGTCATGGAGTCGATCTTGGGGATCATGCCGCCGCCGATAATGCCGTCGGCAATCAGCGCCGGGGTGTCGCTGATATAGACTCTGTGTATCAGCGAGCTTTCGTCGTCCTTATCTCGCAACAGACCCACCACATCGGTCATGGAGATCAGTGCCTCTGCCTGCAAAGCTCCGGCCACTGCGGCAGCCACCGTGTCTGCATTGATGTTGTAGCAGTTGCCGTCTTCATCGTAGCCGATGGTGGAGATCACCGGGATGAAGTTCTTGGAAATGGCTTCTTCCACCACTTCCATATTGATGTCTGTGATCTCACCCACATAGCCATGGACGTCGTCTACCGGCCTGCACTTTAGCATATTGCCGTCCAGCCCGCACAGACCGATGGCGTGGCCGCCCAGGTTGCCGATCTGGCACACCAGGCTTTTGTTCACCTTACCGGCCAGTACCATTTGCACCACTTCCGCGGTCTCTTTATCGGTAACCCGCAGACCGTCCACAAACTGGGAGTCCAAATGCATACGCTCCAGGGTCTTGTTGATCTCCGGACCGCCGCCGTGCACCAGCACCACATGGATACCGATGGTGGACAGGAGTACCAGATCGTTCATGACGGTTTCTTTCAGTTCTTCATTGATCATGGCGTTGCCGCCGTATTTGACAACGATGACTTTCTTGCGGTACATCTGAATGTACGGCAAGGCTCTTGCCAGGATCTCCGCCTTTTGGTGATTTGCAATTTCCATTCTATCACTCCGTTCGCTTATATTTCTTAGTAAAATCAGGTGCGGTAGTCGCCGTTGATTTTTACATAGTCGTAGGTCAGGTCGCAGCCCCAGGCGGTGGCTTTCTCGTCCCCCTGGTTCAGATCCACTAAAATATAAATCTCGTCCTCTGCCAGCACCTTGGCGGCCTCTTCCTCAGAGAAGTCCACACCGGCGCCGTTTTGGCACACGGTGACCGTACCGGCTGTGGATTTTAAGGCCACATCAACCTTGTCAATATCAAATTCAGCCGGGGCGTATCCGATGGCGCACAGCACTCGACCCCAGTTGGCATCCTCGCCGAACATGGCGCATTTGAACAGGGTAGAGCCGATCACTTCCTTGGCAACGATAATGGCGGTGTCCTTGGTGGGCGCGCCGGAGCACACGCATTCCAGCAGCTTGCTGGCGCCCTCGCCGTCCTTGGCCAGCATACGGGTCAGGTTGGCCATCACATCATAAAGGGCAGCCTTAAAGGTGTCCAGCGCCGGGCCGGGGGCGGTGATTTCCGCATTGCCCGCCAGACCGGAGGCCATGATCTCTACCATATCGTTGGTGGAGGTATCGCCGTCAATGGACAGGCAATTGTAAGTGACTTTTACAATCTCACGCAGCGCCTGTTGCAGCATTTCCGCGCTGATGGCGCAGTCGGTGCTGATAAAATTCAGGGTAGTGGCCATATTGGGGTGGATCATACCGGAGCCTTTGGCCATACCGCCCAGGCGGCAGGTTTTGCCGTCCAGCTGAAATTCTACTGCATACTCTTTCTTCACTGTATCGGTGGTCATAATAGCGGTAGCCGCTTCTTCGTTTTTACCATAATCCAGTTCTTTCACCAGCGTAGGCACGGCAGTGATAATCGGCTCAATGGGCAGCACCTGGCCGATGACACCGGTGGAAGCCACCAGCACCTGTTCAGCAGGCAGACCCATTTCGTCAGCCACCAGCTGGCACATTTTGGCTGCTTTTTCTACGCCGTCTGCGTTGCAGGTGTTGGCGTTTTTGGAGTTGGCAATGATGGCTTTGGCCTTGTTACCGCTTTTTGCCAGATGGTCTTTAGTTACAAGTATAGGTGCACCCTTTACTTTATTTTGGGTATACACCGCTGCGGTGTTGCACAGCACATCACAGGCCACCAGGCAAATATCGTTTTTATGTACATAGTCCGGGTTCGGGTTTTCTACTGCCGGCTTTTTTATGCCGCAGTAGGTGCCGCTGGCTTTGAACCCTTTTGCGGCACAAATGCCGCCGTCAATTTTGGTCATACTTTATTCTCCTATCGTCAGCCCGGTGACTTCATCCAGCCCCAGGGCAATGTTCATACACTGAATGGCAGCGCCGGACGCGCCCTTGCCCAGGTTATCAAACCGAGCAGTGAGTAGCAGTCTTTCGTCGTTGCCGTTGATCTCAATTTCCATGTCATCCCGACCGGCCATATTGTTGGCGCCGATCATATTTTCGCTGTAACCCAGGGGGCGTACCTTGACCACTCGGCTGTCGCCATAGTGCTCTGCGTAGAACGCCTGCATATCTGCCGGGGTCATTCGCTTTTTCAGTAGGTCGGCAAACAGCGGCACGGATACGGTCATCCCGCAGGGATAGTCACAAATATGGGGAGCGAAAATGGGCGTGCGCGCCAAGCGGCTGATGGCGCCCATTTCCTTTAAGTGCTTGTGCTGCTGAGTCAGCGCATACTGCCGGGGACTGTCCAGTTCAGGATCTCGCTCTGCCGCTTCATATTGGGCAATGCCTTTGTTCCCTGCGCCGCTGTAACCGCTCATGGCGTAGCACACAATGGGATAGTCGGCGGGTAAAATGCCGCCGGACACCAGGGGATAGACCAAAGCGTTAAACCCGCTGGCGTAGCAGCCGGGCACCGCAATACGGTTGGAACTTGCGATCTTCTCTCGAAAGGCGGGGCCCAGCTCCGGGAACCCGTAGGCCCAGTCCGGTAGGGTGCGGTGGGCAGTGGAGGTGTCAATCAGCTTGACCTTAGGGTTGGTGACCAGTGCCACCGCTTCAATGGCTGCCGGGTCCGGGAGACAGAGAAAGGTAATGTCCGAATCGTTTATGCACTTGGCTCGCTCTGCCGGATCCTTCCGCTTGTCCTCGTCAATTTGAATCAGCTCCAGCTCCGGTCGGTTCTGGAACCGGGAAAAAATCTTCAGTCCGGTGGTGCCGGCTTTACCGTCAATGAATATTCTTGTCATTTTTATACAGTCCGTCCTTTTTTTAACTTCTATTTATTATACACGCATAGAGAGCAATGTCAATAGAACGACGGAAAAAATATCATAAATATGCAAAAATAAGAATAAATATACATTATGTATTCAATTCCATAGACAAGGTGCTCTATAATCAAAAAAATATGGCTCTTTTTGGGGCCAATGGCTTGACAAATTACAGATTTTCTCTATTCTGTTAAACTGTCTTAGAGTATGTAATTTTAGGCAAAGGAGGGTGAATATGCAAAAGGAAGTGATGGTGGCACTGATCTCCTTGGTAGGTACCATTGCCGGCTCTTTTGGAGGCGTGCTCGCGTCGTCCAAACTGACGGCCTATCGGTTGCGCCTACTGGAAAATAAGGTAGACAAGCACAACCGATTTGCTGAGCGGCTGCCGGTGGTGGAGGAAAAAATAAAGGTCCTCAACCATCGGGTGGAGGACCTGGAGCACGCCGAGGCGGCTCAATCTATGCGTTCAAAGTAAAGCAGAGTGTCTACCGGGCAGGGGAGGATGACAGTTTCGTTTGAATAGATCTTGTCGCCCAGTCGCCATTTGCCGGTGGGTATGCACACCTTGCGTCTGCGTTGCCCTTTTTTCAGTGCCGGTGCCACTAAGATCCGGTTGCCCAGAAGAAATTGGTCGGTAATGCCGCCGTAGCCGCAGTGGGGATAGGCGTATTCCATGGCCCGCACCATGGGCGCACCGGTTTGGCTGGCCTCTTTGGCACAGGCGATGATATAGTCGCCGTATTTGGCATGCAGGGCACTCATTTCTCGGCAAATGCGACGGGTCTCTGGATTGCCCAGATCCCAAATGTTCAGACTGTACTGCATCATGGGCATCAGCGCAGAGGCCTCGCAATAGCGGGCAAACAACTCGTGATCTAACTTTTCTACCGGACCGCGAAAGTCATTGATCTGCCCGCCGCCGATCATATCCGGGCAGCTGTAAGGATAGCCGGACAGCCCTTGAATGAGCACATTTGGTAGCAGTGCGCCCAGTCCCAGGAAGTTCCAACGATGGCTTTTATCCGCCAGTCGCTGGGCAACGCCCATGCCGCCGCACTGGAAGCAGGCGCGGAGTTCATTAAAACGATAGTGCCGGGCAGACAACGCCCATAGTTTACTTTGACTGTTGGCGTCTACGCCCCCGTAGGTACGGTCGTCGTCTCGGTAATACATGGCATCACCGGCGTCCTGCTTAAATCCGTCAATGCCCAGTTTATCGGTCAAATACCGGGTGCAGGCAAAGAACCAGTCCTGCGCCGCCGGGTTGGAGAAATCCAGCAGATAGTCGGCGCCGTTCCACCATTTCCGCCTGGCCGGTCGTCCGTTCTTGTCCAGCACCAGCAGGTTTTCGTCCTTCAGCTTTTGAAAGTCTGCTGCCTGATCGCTGACAAAGGGCGCGATCCACAAAATAACCTTAAAGCCTAAGGTGTGCAGTTCGTCAGTCATCTTTTTGGCGTCTGCAAATTTAGCCGGGTCAAAGCGCCAGTCCCCAAAGGAACGCTGCCAGCCGTCGTCAATAATCAGCTCACCGGCAGGCATTCCGCAATCCAGAATAGATTTGGCATAGTCTACAATGCCCTGTTGGGTCTGGTTGTGCTCAAACTGGATCCAGGTACAATACTGGGGAATGCGGAACATTAACTCGTCCGGGTAGGTGCCGTCCGGCGGCATAAAGTGATCCACCGCATAGTGATAAGCGCCCCGGAGAGTGTGGTCGTCTGCCTGGTACAGGCCGATCTTGGCTTTGTTGCCGGTGCAGGTGATGCGGCCGAAAACGAAGCGGGTCTTAAACCCGCTCTCCGACCAAATGACCCGCCCCTTGTTGCTGACAAAGAGCGTGTTTGCCTGGCCGTAGGAGCGAACCACCGTAGTGTCTACCAGCATCACTTTCTTGGCGTTGACCGGCATTAGGTAGCCGTAGTTGGTGTGGCCGCCGTACCAATATTCACCGGGCAGCATGGTCAGTTGCAGCTTGTGCATAAAATAAAATCCCCCAAAATATCGATTTTTCATAGCATACCATTCCGGCAGGGTTCTGTCAAATTCTGCCGGTGTGCATAGGATAAAATAAGAACTTGATCGGAGTGATAAAAATGAAAGTGAAGAATATGACTGCCGGTACGCTTGTGCGTACCGTAACGCTGGTGGTGGCTCTGCTAAATTTGGTGCTGACCAGTTTTGGTAAAAACCCGCTGCCGTTCTCAGATGAACAGATCTATACCGGTCTGTCTGCTTTAGTAACGGTGGCGGCCGCCTTGGCTGCCTGGTGGAAGAATAACAGCTTTACCTGCTGCGCCCGCCAGGCAGATGAGATGCTGCGGGTGTTGCAACAAGAGGGCGCCACAGAGGATGAGAGCGTGGCGGAGACCCTGGAACAGGAGGGTGACTGATGTCTGCACTTTATTATTGCCGGCAGACGACCACTGCCTGCAAGGGCCTACCGTACCCCAGTAAGACCCATCCTTATAGGTACGGCACCTCCGGCTGCGTTTATACCAGCGGTTGTGGGGTGTGTGCGTCCTTAATGGCGCTGCGCAATTCCACCACTCGAGTGTTCAATACCCGCCAGTGGACCCACCGCTGCCTGGGTATGGGCGCCCGTGCGGCGGAAGGCACGGATATGGCCGTGGTGGCCCGGTATATGAAAGAAAAATACGGTCTGGACTACGCAATCACCACAGATATGGACCGGCTGGTGGCACATCTGAAACAGGGCTATAAGGCGATTATCAATGTAAGCGGCGGAGGCAAAATGCTCTTTTCCAACAGCGGGCACTATGTGCTGGCCGCAGGGATCGACAAAAACGGCAATTTAATTATTTTGGACCCGTATTGGTATGACGGCAAGTTCACTTTGACTGCCGCTCGCCGCAAATACACGCGGGTGAAAAACGGCAGAGAAGTGTATGTGCGCCCGGGTGACTTGAAAGGCGATGTGCTGTCCCTGTGGTTGTTTACCCCAAAGCGCAATGTGCGCCTGTCGTATTCCACACATGATATACATTACCGCAAGTCTGCGCCCACGGCGCCTGCCGTGACACCCGGCACATATCATTTGACAGCCGTGCGGGGGATCTACAAGGGCGCAGGCGCTGCCAGCGGGCGAAAAATCGTTGGGGAATTGACGGAGAACGGCAAGGCCCACGCTACTGCGTCTAATTCTAAAGCAGACGCATATCTGAAGAAAGGCACCGCCGTTACCCTGACGGATATTCGTTTGCTGTCCACCGGCAATCTGTGGGGGCATTGCCCCTCCGGCTGGCTTTGTATTTGGGAGAAGCAGGGGAATAAGACTTTCATCAAGTAGACACAAAGAAAAAGGTGTGCGCAGTTGCGCACACCTTTTTTGTTTTAGGCAAAAAAAGGACGCTCAACGCAAATGCGTTGAGCGCTTTTTGGAGCTGATAACCGGATTCGAACCGGTGACCTCGTCCTTACCAAGGACGTGCTCTGCCACCTGAGCCATATCAGCATATATTGGCGACCCGGAACGGGTTCGAACCGTCGACCTCCAGCGTGACAGGCTGGCGTTCTAACCAACTGAACTACCGGGCCAATTGGCTGTGTTGCGAGTTGTATTATAACCGCTACGAACGCACTTGTCAAGCACTTTTTGCAATTTTTTGAAAATATGGTGCATTTGTTGAATCTCGATACCCTATGTAGTATAATAGAAACAGGTTCTGACTTGGAGGAACAAAGTATGCGATTGACTTCCGGTGCCTCGGACGGCACAAGAAATTATATAGTAGACGGTATTCGCTATGTGTGCGCCAATTTTAAAGAGCGGGCACCCGGCACCCATAGTGAGCGCAAAGCGCAGTCTTTTCTGGCCGGTGAGCTGGAGCAGTGGGCGGACGATGTGCAGGTAGAGAATTTTGATGTGCACCCCCACGCCTTTATGGGTTGGATCCCGGCGGCCGGTGTGGTGGCTATGCTCTCCGTTCTGTTTTACTGGCTCACTTTTCGCGGCGCGGTGCACGGCGCTGCGCTGGCGGTGATTGCGCTGTTGCTTACCATTTTGGCGGTGATTTGTTTGGTGGGGGAGTTTTTGCTGTATCGTGAATGCGTTGACCCGCTGTTTCCAAAGAAAACCTCCCGCAATGTGATGGCGGTGCGCAAGCCCAGCGGAGAAGTCCGGCGGCGGATCATTTTTGGCGGACATACGGACGCAGCCAACGAGTGGACTTATTCTCTACACGGCGGGCTAAAAAGCCTGGCGCTGGTGATGGCCGGGTCTATTGGCGGGCTTCTGTTTGTGACCGTTTTTAACATGATTTGGCTTTGCAATGCCATTTTCGGCAGCGGTTACACCTCGGCCTTTTGGCTGGTGATGGGAGTGCTGGAGTTGGTTTTGGTGCCGTTTTTTGTTGCCATTCTCTTTTTTATTAACTGGCGTGTGGTGGTTGACGGTGCGAACGACAATTTAAGTGCGGATTTTATCGCTATGGGTGTTCTGCGAGAGATGGCGGAGCAAGATGTTCGATTTGAGCACACGGAGGTGTGTGCGCTGCTCACCGGCTCGGAAGAGGCAGGACTGCGGGGAGCCCTGGCCTATGCCAAGCGGCACAAAAGGGAGCTTCAGCAGGTGGAAACGGTATTTATCGCCATGGACACCATGCGAGAGATTGAACAGCTGCAGATCTACACCAGCGGCTGTACCGGTACCCAAAAGAATTCCAATGCCGTAGGCGAACTGATCTATGAAGCCGGGGAGAACTGCGGCATTGAAATGCGAGAGACCGACTTGTATCCCGGCGCCATTGACGCAGAGGGCTTTAGCCGCTATGGGTTGGAGGCCGCCGGCTTTTGCGGGGTGAACCACGACCCGCGTACATACTACCACACCCGGCTGGACACGCCGGATAATATCAGTGAGGCTTGTATCAATCTGTCGCTGGATATTTGCCTGGAGGCCGCCGGTCTGTATGACCGCTCCGGCGGGCTGGACGCCTTCCGTGAGGAGGGCAAAAAACGCTTTAAGCGCGGCCACAATTAAGTCATTTTGCAGAGTGCCTGCCGTACCGGCACCGCTGCGAGTAATATAAGGGGGAACTGACTTATGCAAACCATTACACCAAACACCAGTTTGGCCCAGGTGATTCAAAATCCGCTGGGTCGGGATTTGCTGGAAAAAGTGCTGCTGAACTTCGGCTTTAAGCCGGAAGATTTTGAGCGCTCCGCATTGTCTAAGCTGAAAGTGAAAGCACTCAGCCCACTTACCGGCGGCGTGATCAAAAAGAGCACGGTGCAGATGTTCTGCGATCTGCTGAACAGCGAGAGCAACGCCATTATTGCGCCGGACGACAGCCCCATTACGCCACAGTGGTGGAAAGAGGCTGTGTTTTACCAAATTTATCCACGCTCTTTTAAGGATTCCAACGGCGACGGTATCGGCGACATTAACGGCATTATCGAAAAGCTGGATTATCTTAAGGACCTGGGGGTGGACTGCATTTGGTGCAGCCCCATGTATAAAAGCCCCAATGACGATAATGGCTACGACATTTCCGACTACTACGATATTATGGACGACTTTGGTACCATGGCGGATTTTGACCGCCTTCTTAGTGAAGTCCATCAGCGTGGTATGCGGCTGATCATGGACCTGGTGGTGAACCATACTTCTGATGAGCACCCCTGGTTTGAGGCCGCCAAACAGGACCGGCATAATAAGTACCATCAGTATTATATTTGGCGTCGGGATGACGGCAGCCACACCCCGCCTAACAACTGGGAAAGCCTGTTCTCCGGCTCTGCCTGGAACTATTATGAAGCGGTGGATAGCTGGGCCATGCACGCCTTTTCCAAAAAGCAGATGGACCTGAACTGGGAGAACCCGGCGGTACGCCACGATATTTATAAGATGATCAACTGGTGGCTGGATAAGGGCATTGATGGCTTCCGTATGGATGTGATCAACTTTATTTCCAAGTGGCCCAGTCTGCCGGACGGCGACCCGGTGGTGGGCAAGACGCTGGGCTTTTGCGGGGCGGAATTTTACTTCTACGGTCCCTGCCTACATGCGTATTTGCACGAGATGAACCGCAACTGCTTTGGTCGCGGCGACAAGGAATATGTGACCGTTGGCGAGTGCGGCGGTTTGGGTATTGAGACCGCCAAGCTGACCACGGCAGATACCCGCCAGGAGCTGTCTATGGTGTTTAACTTTGACCACTTGGATAATCCGGGGCATATGCGCTTTGACGAGTACCAGTATGATCTGCGCAAGGCGGTAAAGACCATACTCAAGTGGCAGGTGGAGTACACCAATCACTGCTGGCCTACGCTGCTGTTTGAAAATCACGACAACCCCCGGGTGACATCTAAAGTGGACCCAACGGATACATACACCCCGGAGATCGCCAAGCTGTGCGCCGTGATGGAAATGACCTTAAAAGGCAGCCCCTTTATTTATCAGGGTCAGGAGCTGGGTATGACCAACACCCATTTTGACAGTATGGATGATGTGCGGGATGTGGAGAGCATCAATTTTTATAATAAGCTGGTGGCCAAGGGCAAAAAGTCGGAGAAAGCGCTGCGGATTATTAACGGCGGCTCTCGGGATCACGCACGAACCCCAATGCAGTGGACGGCAGAGCCGGGCGCCGGGTTTACCGACGGCACCCCTTGGATCGGAATCAACAAGAATGCTGTGCGCTTGAACGCTGCCGATGAGGCAAATGTGCCGGACAGTGTGCTCAACGACTTTAAGCGGCTGATTGCTCTGCGCCACGCCAATCCGGCGCTGGTGTATGGCGACTTTACCCAATTGTGCCCGGAGGATAAGAATGTGGTTTGCTACAAGCGCACCTTGGACGGCAACACTTTCTTTGTAGAGTTGAATCTGACCGGTGTGCGGCAAAATCGTCCTTATGACCCGGTTGGTTTCGAACGCTTGTATTCCAACTACCACGACCACCGGGATGTGCTGATGCCCTTTGAGGCCAATGTGTATTTAGCAGAGGGAGAGGCCAAGGCTTGATGCGGGACTGGCACATTCACCTGGAGCGGGGTCCATACACCGTAGAGTGGGCGGAGCAGTTTGTCCGCCGGGCGGAAAAACTGGGAATTCGCGAGATCTGCCTGTTAGAGCACTCCGTGCGCTTTATTGAGTTCCACCCCACCTTTGCACAGGCGCGGGCGTACAACGATTATCAGCGACATTGGTTTGACGAAAAAGTGCAGACCGCCCACCATTTGGACGAATTCAAGCGCTTTGGCGACAGACTGCGGGCAAAGGATTACCCGGTGAAGATCAAGCTGGGACTGGAAATCTGTTATTTTCCCCAACACGCGGATGTGATCGAGCAGGTAACCCGGGATGGCTATTTTGACCTGCTGCTGGGCAGCGTCCACTGGATCGACAACTGGACCTTTAACCAGCGGAAGAACCAGTGGCAGGGCAGGGATGTAAACGCCTTGTACCGCCGGTATTTTGAATTGCAAAACCAGGCGGTAGACACCGGACTTTTTGATATTTTGGCCCACTCGGACCTGATCCGCTGTTTCGGCTTTGCACCGGATTTCAACTTAAATGAGCAGTATAAAACCCTGTGCCAAAAGGTAATGGCACAGGGTATGCTGCTGGAGATGAACGGCGCCAAGGGACCGGGGCTGCACCCGGATTTTTTGGCCGTCGCCAAGGCTTGCGGCGTGCAGTTCTCTGCCGGGTCAGACGCTCATTGTCCGGAAGATGTGGGCAAAAACTTGCCTGCCATCTATCGCCGACTGGCAGAGGCCTAAATGCCGTAGATCCCGCTTTGCTCGTCTAAAAACCAGGCGATTTTCGGCGGGTAAAAAGTAAATAACATAAACAGCGCACTGACTGCCAGGAGTATGAAAATACCTGCGGTTTGTGCGCTTTTTCCTTGCAGTTTGCCGTTGCGTGTCAGCACAGCGTCTATCCAAAAAGCGCTGCCTACGCCCAGGATAAAGGAAATAATATCCAGCGCCATAACGTCCCTGCCGATGATCCCTTTATAGGTGAAGAAGAAGGCTGTGATCACCCCGATACCGGTAATGGCGCCCACACAGTGCCGCGCCCAAGCGCCCGATTGCCCCTTGGTGCTGCGCAGAGTGATCAGGCACCACAGGAGAAAGGGGAACCACAGGAGTTTTAGGTGTTCCCAGGGGCTTTCGTTTACCGGACACACCAGCGCCACCAGGCGGTTGTCTCCGGTCCATTGATAGATAAAGTGCCACAAGGTGCCCACAATGCTCACAAAGGCAAATCCGCACCATTGCAGCCCGGTTTTGTTCTTCATATAATCACCGATAGAAGTGTATGCAGATTTTGGGGCTATTATACAGTGGGAACAGTGTTGTGAGCAGATGAAAAAGTATTGATCATAGGGCGGGGGCTTGCTCCCGCCGTTTTTGACCGGACTGTTTCTCCCAAATTTGCAATAATGCAAAATTTGGAGCAGCTTGTCGTTGGTTCGAGTCCAATTCCAAAAAAAACGAAAAAAAACGGAGCACATAAGGCAGTATGCCGTTTCGATTGGATTTCAAGGTTGCGCAACCTGCTACGAAACAGTCCACAGGACTGTTTCTCCCAAATTTGTCTTCGCCAAAATTTGGAGCAGCTTGTCGTTGGTTCGAGTCCAATTTAAAAAAAACGAAAAGAACGGAGCACACAAGGCAGT
>ENA-OQBD01000474-OQBD01000474.1-human-gut-metagenome-genome-assembly--contig:-NODE-474-length-21797-cov-4.092386_pt1 | contig 21797 bp, 19 predicted proteins | sample MGYA00242742_ERZ504543 | MGnify/ENA primary metagenome ERZ504543 (study PRJEB26092, sample SAMD00036239) | human gut metagenome | host: Homo sapiens | study: EMG produced TPA metagenomics assembly of...
GGCGCGCTGAAACAGACAAAAAGAATGCTTGAGGCAGATTACAGAACGGCAATTCCACAGTATTATAATCACTCAATCCAACTGCTGCTCCCAATCTGTCTCCGCCATCCGGGAAAACCCGACCTTGCACTGGCGTGTATGAAAACTTCGGACGGAAGCAAATATCTGGGGCGTACCTGCCTGACTCTCAGAATGGCCTATCATAATGCCAGACTCCTTGCAAGGGTGGACCGAAGCTGGCTGATGACTTCTGTATCTGCCTGAGGTTTGACATGTGTGGTTCGCTTTGATATATTATAGCAGCGAAGCGGATGATTTTATCTGTCTGACTGAAATGATGTCAGGTTAGATATTTACGGATTGTTCTGCTGCTATAGATGAAACAACAGAAAAAGGTGGGTGAGAAATCAAATGCGAAATAAAAGTCTGGATGCTGTAAAGGCCATTGCTGCGTGCCTGGTGGTATGCATCCATGTAAGCTTTCCGGGACAGGCCGGGCAGCTTGTAAAAGTACTGGCAAGATGTGCGGTGCCGTTTTTCTTTATGGTATCCGGGTATTTCTGTTATTATCAAAATTGCAATGCCTCAAAAAGAATATTGTCTAAAATCCTGCATATCATGAAGCTTTTTGCAGTTTCAGTTGTGTTTTATTTTATCTGGGAATGTTTTATGAAAGCCTGGAATGGGGAGAGAGTATGGACATGGATAAAAGGGCTTGTGAGTACAGAGCATCTGAAGGAATTTTTCGTGTACAACAGTACTTCTCCGGTAAGAGCACATTTATGGTTTCTTCCTGCATTAATTTACTGTTATCTGCTTGCTCTCCTGATTGAAAAATGGAGAATGCGTAAGGCTGCATATTGTATGGCACCTGTATTGCTGGCAATACTTTTATGGAGAGCGGAGTTTTGTGTCTTTTTTGACAGATTTTATCACACTATGGAATACAGAAACTTTCTGTTTACAGGAATGAGCTTTTTCCTTACAGGTCAGATGATCCATGAATATCAGGATAAGATAGTATGCAAACGTCTGGAGCAATGGATGCAATGGGGATTGAAAGCAGGGATGAGTTTCGGTGTGGCACTCAGCATGATGGAATATGCTTTCCGGGGAGCAGGAGAAATTTACACAGGAAATTGTGTTGCAGTGATCTGTCTGTTTCTGTGGCTTATCTTATATGGAAGGGAAATAAATTTTCCCTCTGTACTGGTGGAAACCGGAAGAAAATATGCTTTCCTGATCTATCTTCTTCATCCGGACAGTATCAGACCTTCTGAAAAAAATGTTCAGAAGGTCTTGGGAGTCAGCAACTGTCAGATTTATTTTTGGCTGCGTCCGGTTTTGGTATATATGCTGACAGTGGTGACAGTTTCTGGCATATCTGCGGTCTCTGTGTATGCAAGTGAGCAGTAACCAGTAAGTTACTGTTCACTGGTAATATTCCGCGAAGTGTTTTTTTGTGAGCGAAGGTCACAGAAAAACCCGAGATATACTGCGCGAATTTATACGATTAGCATAAATTAAGTTTGCGAAGCAAACGATACTTCTTGGGCATTGCACAAGGAGGTTCATATTTCCTGCATCGCGGGAATTATAACTGTTCACATAATGGAAAATGTGATATAGTAATCAGTAAATCTTATGAACGTAACCGTCCGGTGTTTCGCAGAATGGCGGACTGCTGAACAGTTACCGAAAACCATTATGCAGAAAATACAAAGGAGAGAGAATGGCAGATAAAAATCAGGACAAGAACCAGAGTAAGAACAGAGCAGAACAGGCAGAAGAGCACGATGAAAGCGTGCTGAATCCGGAGATTAAGAATGAATCGGATTTGTCAAAGAAGGAAAGACGTCTGATTGAGAAAGAAAAATTAAAGGGAATGGGGCCAAAGAAAAAGCTGGAATATATCTGGATGTATTATAAACCGGCTAATTTTCGGAGTGATCGCAGTGATTGCTCTTATATTCGGAATAAAGGATTACTATGAACAGTCCAAAATAAAAACAGTTCTGTCCATGACAGTGGTAAATTCAATGGCAAATGATACGGAAACTCCTGAGCAGAAAATCAAAGAAACACTTGGGTACAAAGATGATCCCTATAGTAAAGTAGAGATAGGCGTGAATCTTACTACGGACTCTGAAATGGCAGAATTTGATTATAATGCACAGATGGCTTATGTGGCACAGATCCAGGCAGGTTCCATTGATATTATGGTTATGCCGGAGAAGCTTTATCAGACTTTGAAGAAGAATGAGCCATTTGCAGATTTGAAGGAATTGATGGGTGAGGAAGCTTTTGAGAAGTTTGGAATGCAGACAGATACTACGCACATTTCCATTACTGACAGTGAGCTTGAACAGGAATTAGGTGTAATCTACGATCCTGTATGCATTGCAGTGCCGTATTCAGCACCGAATCAGGAGAACGCAGTAAAATGGATAAAAAGTCTTGACAGCAGGAAATAAATTATGATATGTTTATCACACCAAAACTGGTGTGGATTTTTCAGTCTTGTGACAAACATGAACTCTTTTCGCCGCACGATTATCATACAGCAATGTAGAGATAATTGTGTGGCGTTTTTTGTTGCAATGAAACAGAGAAAGGAAAAAAGAATGAACAATACTTTTATGAAGAAAAAACCGATTCTGCCGCTTCTGGCATCTATGGCAATGCCTATGGTACTGTCTATGCTGGTGAATTCACTGTACAACATCGTAGACAGCTTTTTTGTGGCAAAGATCAGTGAGCAGGCGATGACAGCTCTGTCTCTGGTATTTCCTGTACAGAACTTTATTAATGCAGTTGCCATTGGTTTCGGTGTGGGAATCAATGCACAGATTTCTTTTCAGCTGGGAGCAAAAAATATTAAAAATGCGAATATAGCAGCTACCCATGGTATGCTCTTTAATATTATCCATGGAATTATTTTTACAGTAATCTGTATTCCGTTTATGCCTGTATTTCTCAGTATGTTTACAAAAGAGCAGGAAGTGATCTCATCTGGTGTGCAGTATTCAACTATTGCATTTGCATTTTCCACAGTGATCATGATCAGCCTGTCCTTCGAAAAGATTTTTCAGGCTGTGGGCAGAATGAAACTGACAATGATCAGCCTGATGATCGGTTGTATTTCCAATATTATCCTGGATCCGCTGCTGATTTTCGGAGTGGGGATTTTTCCGGAAATGGGGATCAGAGGTGCAGCACTGGCAACTGGTCTTGGCCAGGTATTTACAGTTATTGTATATCTGATCGCATATAAGAAGTGTAGTATTCCGGTGGAGATCAGCAGGAAATATCTGGAACTTAACAGGAACCTGGATGGGAAGCTGTATATGGTAGGGATTCCCGCAATCCTGAATATTGCCCTGCCGTCAGTTCTGATCTCTTTCCTGAATCAGATATTATCGGCTTTTTCCGGAAGCTATGTAGTGGTTCTGGGAATCTATTATAAGCTTCAGACTTTTTTATATCTGCCTGCAAGCGGCATTGTCCAGGGAATGCGCCCGTTGATAGGATATAATTACGGAGCAGGGGAAATACAGAGGGTAAAGAAACTTTTTGGGATTTCTGTGCTTCTGAATGGTATGATCATGCTGGCAGGAACAATTATATGCTTTACAGCATCAGAGACATTGATGGGAATGTTTACTGAGAACCCGGAAACTGTAAGACTTGGCACTGCAGCATTACAGATTATCAGTATCGGGTTTATCCCATCTGCCATCTCTGTTACAGCTTCCGGTGCATTAGAAGGACTGAGCAAAGGTGCTCAGTCCCTGGTGATTTCGTTATTAAGATATATTATAGTGATTATTCCGGCAGCATACCTGCTGTGCCATTTTGCCGGGGCAGATGCTGTGTGGAATGCGTTCTGGATCTGTGAATTTATAACAGCAGTAGTAGTAGGTATCGGGATAAAGTATTACTGGAACCGTCTGCTGCAGTAGACGATAGTGATAAAGCTGCTAAGTCAGGCTGCGCCTGCTTCAGCAGACTCAGCATCAGACTCTGCTTCTGAGGCATTTTCATCAGTAACATCTTCGGCATCGGAATTGCTTCCGCCGCTGAGAACATAAGTGATGACTTCGTCCGGAACGCCTGCATTGAACAGATTATCCATAAGTGTAGTGAGGTCGAGTGTAGCTGCGTAGGCACTCATATCATCTTCATTGGTTACGTCATAAACATCTCCCAGAGCCGTAAGGTCCGGAATTTCAACAGATTCGCCTGCACCGGAAGTAACAGTGAAGCTTCCGAGAGTGCTTCCTGCACTTTCAACGGACAGTGCAACAGAACCAGAATCTTTTGCTGAATTTAAATCTAATACAAGTGCAAAGTTCTCGAGCATGGAAAGAGAAGAATCTGTATCTTCTGAAGAATCAGCAGGGAAGGTGATAGTATAGTTACCGTTTAAGTAACCTTCTTTTGCAGATTCGGTGTCGTAGTCCTTTACTTCGATAACAGCTGCGGCTGTATCATCCTGAGAAATTTTATAGGTTCCGTTTAATTTACCGCCATCAATCTGACCGGATCCGGACAGGGAGAGTGTGCCGGAATCATCTGTTTCAATGGAGAGAAGATAGCCAAAGTCTGAGCCGTCCCTGGTCATCTGCCAGTTCAGAACAGGAGTTATTTTATCACCTTCCTGAAACTCAATTTTACGTCCTGCAATTCTGCCGGTCTCATCAACCCAGATTCTGGTGTTGAGATGAGAATCATCGGAATCACCGGTATCTGCATCTTTCAGAAAATCAAGACCGTCTTCTACAGCTTTGGTAAAGCTTTCATGCAGGTCCTCGTTACTTGAGAGTTTCTCTGTCCAGGTATCGAGGATGTTCTCAATATCACTGTCTGATTTTGCTTCTTCCAGGATTGCAGTTGCAGTTTTTACAGCGTCTTCGGCTGAAATCTGGCCTTCATATACTGTACAGTCCTGACTGATATCACCTGCTGTCAGAGTTTCCTGACTGCTTTCGCCTTCTGTTACATTGTCAAAAAGCATAGATCCGTATTTATCCAGAAGTGTTTCTACTACAGAAGCTTCTGGAGCTGCTGCTGACAGATCAGACATCATGGAAACAGTCAGGCTGAGACTGTCAGAATAAGCGGAAGCGAAATTGTCTGTCGGAATATCTGCATCTGAATCATCAGGGGTTAATTCTTCAAGATCATTTTCAATATTGGCAGCCTGCTGGTCTGCGGCTTCTTTCAGATTGGTCTTGAAATATTTATCAGAGAGTTCAGGGATGCGCATATAAATATCCTGGCTGTCCGGATCAAGATAATATTCCAGAGTACAGATTTCATTATCATTAAGAAGGACCTTCATCAGAATACCTTCTTTTCCTTCTGTAAAAGAAATATCATTGGAAAGTGTGATATTGTCCAGCCAGGAGACATCAAATGGTGCGACAAACCCCAGAAGTGAGCGTCCGGAATCTTCGAATTTCAGAATCATGTCACTCTGCATTCCTGACATCAGAGACTGGCTTTCTTCTATAGATGTAGCGTAAGAAGATGCCATTTCTGTGACCTTTTTTGCCCATGCATCTTTTTCAATGGAAGCGTAACTGTCTGCTGCAAATGCTGTAGATGGAATTGCAGCAGTACCAAGAAGTGCTGCAGTACAGATAGCGGTTGTTTTTCTTAACCATTTTTTCCTTGTTTTCATAAAGGGCCTCCTTCCGTTCTGTTATGAATCTTATGTAGTGGAATTACATTTCAGGACATTCATTTTCAGATATGTCGTTTGACTGAAATAATAATCTATAGCAATTTTCGTAAATAATGCATTTAAGACAGTTCAGCAGAGTGCGAAAGACAAGGAAGATATCTGCAGGCGTGCTGACGCACGGCAAAGATATCTGACGCAGGATTTCACACTCTGATGGGCTGGATTAAGATGCATTATTTTAGAGGATTGCTATATATCAATTTTACCAGATAAAGATAGAAAAAGCTATGTTTTTTCGACAATATGAAAAAAGATATTGATTTTAGACTAAATTATTTCTATAGAAAAATAACAAAATATAGACAAAAACTATATGTGTATATAAATAATTGATATAAGAAAATTTATTGACAGATTTATGTGAAAAATATATACTACTATTCATATCAAAACACTATGGAATTACTAAAAACAGGGAAACGATATATCACAGAAAACATACCGTTAGTCCGGAGATTATTATATTTTACAAGGGGAATATGCTCATGGAATTTCAGACTAAATTATTACACGGAAAAGCAGTAGACAATTATGCGAATGGTTCAACAGTGCCGCCTATCAGCCTGGCAAATGCTTTTGCATATGAAATCTTCAGAACAGTTGGAAAAAGGTATTCCAGAATCGGGCACCGGGATTTGCATATACCAGGATTGCGAATCCGACAGTAGATGCGTTTGAGCGAAGAGTAAATGAATTAGAAGGCGGGATTGGAGGTGTAGCCTGTTCCTCCGGAATGTCAGCGGTTACATTATCATTACTTAATATCCTGCAGGCAGGGGATGAGGTAATCGCAGGAAGTGCATTGTTCGGAGGTACACTGGATCTGCTTCATGATCTGGAGGCATTCGGAATCAAAGTACATTTTATACCGAGGGTAGAGAAGGCGCTGATCGAGCCGTTTCTTACAGATAAGACCAGAGCAGTGTTTGGCGAAATAGTAGGAAATCCCGCACTGAATGTAATGGATGTCCGGGAAACAGCAGATTTTCTTCATGGAAAAGGAGTACCGCTGATTGTAGACAGCACAACTTCGACTCCGTATCTGCTTAATCCGATTCAGTATGGTGCGGATGTAGTGGTGCATTCTACTTCTAAATATATAAATGGAAGTGGAGATGCCATCAGTGGAATTATCATTGACAGCGGAAACTTTTCCTGGAGTCCGGAACGTTATCCGGGAATGAAGGAATATAAGAAATACGGAAAGTTTGCTTATCTTGTGAAACTGAGGAACGGAATCTGGCGAAATATGGGCGGCTGTCTGGCTCCGATGAACGCTTATCTGAATATTATCGGGATGGAGACACTGGGGCTTCGTATGGAGCGGGTCTGTAATAACGCTTTCCGGCTTGCCCAGGCACTGGAGAAGCTGGAAGGTGTATCTGTCAACTATCCGCTGCTGGAGTCCAGTCCATATCATGAACTGGCAGAAAACAGCTTAGTGGAAAGGGCGGAGCGATTCTGACTATCCGTGCAGGTTCCAAAGAACGGGCGTATAAGCTGATCAATCATCTGAAATATGTAAAGATTGCAACCAATATCGGTGAATGTGAGAACTCTGGTAATTCATCCGGCGTCTACAATTTATATCCACAGTACGCCGGAGGCAATGGAAGAGGCTGGAGTGTACGACGACACAATCCGTATCAGTGTGGGTATCGAAGATATAAAAGATCTGATACAGGATTTCACAGAGGCAGTGGAGAGCCTTGGAGAAGAATAATTCATAATATACACATTATCAGGCGCTTTGGTCGGAACATGATAGTAACCGGACAGAGGCGCTGGTTTAAAAACAGAATAACTGACAGACAGTCAGAGATAAGAGAAGCCCCGGAAGTTCAGGAGTGTCCAGTTAAGTGGAACTCGATGATCTTCCGGGCTTCTTTTTGTCAGCAAAAATTTTTTTCAGATATTGAATCTGTTTCCGAAACCGTTTCGTTATAAAAATAGCGGTTAAAAATTAACAACTATCTGCGGGCGCGTTTTTCAATCAGTCCGAGGAGTCCGTACAGGATAATAGCGATGATGCACAGAATGATAATGGACATCAGTACCCAGGTAAGCTTAAAGGTCTGGCTGGAATAGATGATCAGGTAGCCAAGCCCTTTTCTGGCACCGATAAATTCGCCTATGATAACACCAACCAGACACAGACCAATATTAACTTTCATAACACTGAGCAGTAACGGCACAGAAGACGGAAGAATAATCTTCATAAGCTTTTCTTTCTTCCCACCGCCCAGCGTCTCAATCAGCTTCAGTTTTTCCGGGTCAGCTTCGCCAAAACCTGTATACAGATTCAAAATCGAACCAAAGATAGCAACTGACATACCGCAGACAATAATCGTCCGTTCGTTGGCACCAAGCCATACAATAAGCAAAGGTGCCAGAGCAGATTTCGGAAGGCTGTTCAGTACTACGAGATAAGGCTCTGTGATCTTCGCAAGTCTGGGACAGGTCCACAGCAGAACTGCCATCCCTGCACCCAGAACAACAACGAACAGAAAACTGACCAGTGTTTCCGTAATTGTAACAGAGAGATGGGGAAAAATAGAGCCGTCTCTGCACATACTGCAGAAGCTGTGCCAGATCATTACCGGACTGCTGAAGATAAAAGAATCGATCAGCCCGGTCCTGGCGGAGATTTCCCACAACACCAGAAAGAAAAGAAGAATAAATATCCGCAAAAAAAGAACAAGTTTCTTTTCTCTTTTCTGATGTCGGATATACTGTTGCTGATGATATGAGATTTCAGACATCATGATTCAGCTCCTTCCAGATAAGATTGAAATAAGATTTAAATTCAGGCGCATTTCTGGAAGCCATAGGAGTACGGTTCTCCAGATCAAAACAAATTGGCACAATCTTACGAATAATGGCAGGCCTTGGAGAAAGAATGATAACCCGGTCTGCCATGCTGATCGCTTCTGAAATATCATGGGTGACAAGGATCGCAGTCTTTTTTTCCTGACGCAGGATTCTGCCGATATCATCACTTACGCTGAGTCTGGTTTGAGAGTCAAGTGCAGAGAACGGTTCATCCAGCAGAAGAAGTTCCGGCTTTAATGCCAGAGTACGGATCAGTGCAGCTCTCTGGCGCATTCCTCCGGACAATTCAGACGGATGAGCAGAGCGGAATTTGTCCAAACCGTAATCTGAGAGAAGCTGATTTACATAAGCAAGTTTTTCGGCAGTGAGTTCCCTGCGGATTTCCAGTCCGAGAAGAACATTTTTATAAATTGTCCGCCACTCCAGCAGATGATCCTTTTGTAGCATATATCCGATACGGCAGTCACCGGAAGTTACCGGCGTGCCGTCCAGAAGAATCTGTCCCTGTTCCGGCCGGAGCAGACCACAGATCAGATTCAGCAGCGTGGACTTTCCACAGCCTGACGGTCCGACGATGGCGAGAAATTCACCTGGCATCAGTTGAAAGGATATATGAGAAAGGGCAGGGGTTTCCCCTGATAAACTGTGGTAGGAGAGACTGACATCTGTAATATCCAGCAGTGGTTTCATACAGATACCTCCATATTCGGTGAATAGTATAGTAACGAATATTTGTTACTGTTCACACACCACTATCCCGCGAGGTGTTTTGGCATGAATATGCCAAAATCCCGAGACATACAAGTCAAAATTCCATTGCTGCAGGCAATCTGGAATGAATTTTGGCTACGTTACTGTGAACGGAGTGAACAGTAACGAATATTTTCATAATTTATGATATGCAGAAATGTCAGGGTATGATATAATAGATAAACTATAGTATTTTTGCTGCTATAGTATTTGAGGGCAAATGTTCTGTAAGGAATATGTTACTGTTTACTATGTGTTTCATATCAGAAATATACATATATCAGACACTGCGACATGCATGAATCGGGTATAGAAATCAGACGAATGCTGTAAAAAACTGTATAAGAAAGTGTAAGCAAATGAGAAACAAAAAGAAAGCAATATTTAACACCATTTTTTGATCCTTATATTTTCCATTACCGTATATATGGTATTTAAGGGAGAGGATCTGGGAGAGATTATTCATACAGTACGGCAGGCAGATCCGGTTTACTTACTGATCAGCGTGGTTTGTGTGGTACTGTTCATACTTGGCGAGTCTGTAATTATCTTCTATATGATGCGGACTCTCGGAGCAAAAGTAAAGATGGGGCATTGTGCTCTGTATTCTTTTGTGGGATTCTTTTTCAGCTGTATCACACCGTCTGCATCCGGCGGACAGCCAATGCAGATTTATTTTATGAAAAAGGACAAACTTCCGATTCCTGTCACTACGCTGGTCCTGATGATTGTCACGATTACTTATAAAGCGGTTCTGGTAGTGATCGGAATTGTAATCTGGATTTTTGGCAGAGGCTTTCTGGAAGGATATCTTGGTCAGTACATGTGGGTGTTTTACCTGGGCGTAGGCCTGAATATTTTCTGCGTTACTTTCATGATGATCCTTGTATTTGCCCCTGGATTGGCGAAGTGGATTATGGTAAAAGGACTGAAACTTATTGAACATTTCCGTTTCCTTAAGCCAAAGACAACCCGGCTTGAGAAACTGGAAGCGTCTATGGATCAGTATCATGAAACTGCGGCTTTCTGGGCAAGTCACAAGCTGGTGATCCTGAAAGTGCTCCTGATCACTATGGCGCAGAGGATTTTGTTATTTACAGTTACATACTGGGTATACCGTTCGCTGGGATTTCATGGATATTCCATCATAACCCTTACGATTTTGCAGTCTGTCATATCTGTCTCTGTTGATATGCTGCCTTTACCCGGAGGAATGGGAATCAGTGAGTCTCTTTATCTGGTGATGTTTGCACCGGTTTTCGGAGAAGCATTACTTCCTGCAATGCTGCTCAGCAGAGGAATTTCCTATTATGCACAGATGCTTATCAGTGCAGTGATGACCTGCGTGGCGTATTTCATAATAGGAAGAAAAGAACAAGAAGAAAAGTAGGGGGAGAAAATATGTTTTTAGGAATTTATGATTATACGGTAATATTGACTTATATAAGCCTGGGAATTTCCGTATTTGGAATTACCAGGGCTCTGGAGGGGGATTTTAAGGTTGCGATTTTCTGTCTGGCACTTTCCGGACTGTGTGATATGTTTGACGGAAAGATAGCCAGAACAAAGAAGAACCGTACGGATGATGAGAAGAATTTCGGGATTCAGATCGATTCCTTATGTGATGTGGTCTGCTTTGGTATTTTTCCGGCAATGATCTGTTACTGTCTGGGTGTGAATACACCGGCGGGGATTGGGGCGCTTATTTTTTACAGTGTGGCATCTGTCATCCGCCTTGCATATTTTAATGTTTCAGAAACAAAGAGACAGAATGAGACTTCTGAGAACAGACAGTATTATCAGGGGCTTCCGATCACATCCATGGCGATCATCCTGCCGTTCCTTTATCTGATGAGAAGATATTGCGGACTCTATTTCCTGATCGTGATACATATTGCAGTGATTATCGTGGGACTGCTTTTTATTCTGGATATAAAGGTAAAAAAACCTCAGAATCCGGTACGTATCCTGCTGGTTGCAGTCGTGGCACTTGCACTTGCGAAGATGTTCCGTTTGATATAAAATAAATATAACTGTTGACTGGCCGCAGCGGTTCCCGGGAAACGGGGAGGCTGCGGTTATACTTTTATGGAGGGAAGATACGAATGAAGTATATTGACAGAAAAGGAAATATCACGATTGAAGAGAATGAGCAGGATAAATTCCTGCGGCATTTATATAATGACCGGGGTGGCAGACTCTGCCTGAAACTCCTGATCAGACCTTTCGTGTCAAAGGCAGCGGGAGTCCTGCTTAACACCAGACTTTCTGCCAGATTTGTACCGGATTTTGTAAAAAACAACAAGATTGACCTGAGCATTTACGAAAAACAGAACTTCTCTTCATGGAATGACTTCTTTATAAGGCGCATCCGAAAAGAAGAACGCCCGATCGATATGCGCGAAAACATCCTGATCAGCCCCTGTGACGGAAAACTTTCCGTACACAGGATCAGCTCAGACTCACGTTTCAGCATCAAAGATACAGAATATACAGCAGGACAGCTTCTGAAGAATAAGGCCATTGCTGAGAGATACACAGGCGGCTATGCGCTGATTTTCAGACTGACAGTAGATGACTATCATCATTACTGCTATGTGGCAGATGGAAGAAAATCCGCGAATGTAACTCTGCCCGGCGTTTTCCACACAGTGAATCCTGCAGCAAACGATGTATATCCCATCTACAAAGAAAACGCCAGAGAATACACTCTGCTGAAAACAAAACAATTCGGAACCATCCTCATGATGGAAGTAGGCGCCATGATGGTAGGAAAAATCACAAATCTCCATAAAAATCCTGCCACAGTAAAGAAAGGCCAGGAAAAAGGCAACTTCGAATTCGGAGGTTCCACAATAATCCTCCTCATCCAGCCGGGAAAAGTCCGTATTGATTATGATCTGATCGAGAATACAGAAGAGGGATATGAGACTATCGTAAAAATGGGCGAACGAATAGGAGAGTGCAGGAAGTTAAAAAATACAAAGAATCATTACGAAGGCACAATAGAGAATATCTGAACAGGTATTCGCATTTTATTAAAAGATAATAAAAAGCATTTGTGAAGATGCAGAAAGGATATAATAATACTGTTGAATAAACGAAACTATCAGAAAGAACTGGAAAAACTTATAGATCAGGCGCAAAAAGATAACAAGATCCCAAGCCTGTTTCTCCACAGCTGCTGTGCACCCTGCAGCAGTTACGTACTGGAATACCTGTCAAAATATTTCAACATCACAGTATTCTACTACAACCCAAACATCTACCCGGAAGAAGAATATCGCAAACGAGTCCATGAAATTACCCGTCTTGTAAACTCCATGGAATTTGAACACCCTGTCAAACTGATAGAGGGTCACTACGACCCACAGGAATTCTTCCAGATGGCAAAAGGCCTCGAAGACGTACCCGAAGGTGGCGAACGCTGCTTCAAATGCTACCGCCTCCGCATGGAAGAAGCAGCAAAACTGGCAGAAGAGGGCGGCTATGACTATTTTACCACCACCCTTTCCATCAGCCCTCTGAAAAACGCAGCCAAGATCAACGAAATCGGTGAAGAACTGGCAGAAATCTACCACGTCCAACACCTCCCATCCGACTTCAAGAAAAAAAACGGCTACAAACGTTCCATCGAACTATCCCACGAATACGACCTCTACCGTCAGAACTACTGCGGTTGCGTCTATTCCCGAAGAGAGGCTGAAAACAGAAAATAAAGCAGTAACCACAATTATGTAACATATAGCCAATACCCAGTGAAGAAAAAGAAGGTGTGTTGGGGCGCATTTGAGGGTTCTTGTAATTCTTGGTATTCGGGAATCTGCGTTATGAGCCGACCGTCTCACGTGTCTGAGCGAAGTTTGCAATGGAGCGAGTTTGAGAAGGCGGCTCATGGTTTTAGCAGATTCCCGAATGCCTTAGAATTACAGGGTTCCGAAACTAAGCCCCAACACACCTTCTTTTTCTTCACGTACCTTTTGAATGATTCCAAACTAACTACTTTGCAATACTGAAAAAATATGTTACACTAACACGTAAAAGCAATAATACCAAAAATAAAGAAGAAACGAGGAATAACACAATGGCACAGCTTTGGGGCGGACGTTTCACAAAAGAAACAGACAAACTTGTATATAACTTCAATGCATCCATCTCTTTTGACCAGAAATTCTATGAGCAGGACATCAGAGGCAGCAAAGCACACGTAGCAATGCTCGCCAGACAGGGAATCCTGACAGCAGAAGAAAAAGATCAGATCGAAGCAGGTCTTGACGGAATCCTTGCAGATGTAAAATCCGGCAAACTCGAGATCACATCCGAATACGAAGATATCCACAGCTTTGTAGAAGCAAACCTTATCGACAGAATCGGTGATGCAGGCAAGAAACTTCACACAGGAAGAAGCCGTAACGATCAGGTAGCCCTTGACATGAAACTCTATGTAAGAGATGAGATTGACGAGACAGACGAACTGGTAAAGAAACTTCTCGAAGCACTTCAGAAGATCATGGAAGAGAATGTCCACACATACATGCCAGGCTTCACACACCTCCAGAAAGCGCAGCCGGTCACACTGGCTCACCACGTAGGTGCATACTTTGAAATGTTTGTACGTGACAGAAGCAGACTTGCAGATATCCGTAAGAGAATGAACACCTGTCCTCTGGGTGCAGGCGCACTGGCAGGAACCACCTACCCGCTTGACAGAGAATATACAGCACAGCTTCTCGGTTTCGACGGCCCGACCAGAAACAGCATGGACTCTGTATCAGACAGAGACTATGTGATTGAGCTTCTGTCCGCATTCTCCACAATTATGATGCATATGAGCCGTTTCTGCGAAGAGATCATCATGTGGAACTCCAATGAATACCGCTTTGTAGAGATTGACGACGCCTACAGCACAGGCAGCAGTATCATGCCTCAGAAAAAGAACCCGGATATCGCAGAACTTGTAAGAGGAAAAACAGGACGTGTATACGGAGCATTAACATCTATCCTTACAACCATGAAAGGAATCCCTCTTGCATACAACAAAGATATGCAGGAAGACAAAGAACTTACATTTGATGCCATTGACACTGTAAAAGGATGTCTTGCCCTCTTCACAGGCATGATCTCCACTATGCAGTTCAACAAACAGAATATGGAAGCAAGTGCAAAGAATGGCTTTACAAACGCTACAGATGCAGCCGATTATCTGGTAAATCATGGAGTACCTTTCCGCGATGCACACGGCATTGTAGGCCGTCTGGTGCTTACCTGTATTGATAAAGGGATTTCTCTGGATGAACTTCCTCTTGAAGAATATAAAGCCATCAGCCCGGTATTCGAGAATGATATTTACGAAGCGATCAGTATGAAAACCTGTGTAGAAAAACGTATGACCATCGGTGCGCCGGGACCTGACGTGATGGAGAAAGTGATCGCTGAGAACCAAAAAATATCTGGAAGAAAATTAAAAAAATGCTTGCAATTTATTTTGGTTTGTTATAGTATGTACAAGAAAGACAGATGTACGCAATATAAGGACACCTGGATAAAAATGTCCGCGAAAGGGTAGAGACGCGGGCAGAAGATAAAGAGGAGAAAGATATTATGAGTGAAAAGCTTAGAGTCGGTATTTTAGGTGCTACAGGTATGGTAGGTCAGAGATTTATCTCTCTGCTTGAGAATCATCCATGGTTTGAAGTTGTAACTGTAGCTGCAAGTCCGAGAAGTGCAGGAAAGACATACGAAGAGGCAGTTGGCGGAAGATGGAAAATGGATACTCCAATGCCGGAGGGTGTCAAGAATCTTGTTGTTATGAACGTAAACGAAGTAGAGAAGGTTGCTGCAACAGTTGATTTCGTATTCTCTGCTGTAGATATGTCAAAAGAAGAGATCAAGAAGATCGAAGAAGAATATGCTAAGACAGAGACACCGGTTGTTTCCAACAACAGTGCTCACAGATGGACACCGGATGTACCGATGGTAGTGCCGGAAATCAATCCGGAACACTTCGATGTAATCGAATCCCAGAAGAAACGTCTCGGAACAACACGCGGATTTATCGCTGTTAAACCAAACTGCTCTATCCAGAGTTATGCTCCTGTATTAACTGCATGGAAAGAGTTCGAGCCATATGAAGTAGTTGCTACTACATATCAGGCAATCTCCGGAGCAGGTAAGACATTTAAGGACTGGCCGGAAATGGTTGGAAACATCATCCCATACATCGGTGGTGAGGAAGAGAAGAGCGAGAAAGAGCCATTAAGAATCTGGGGTAAAGTAGAAGACGGTGTAATCAAACCTGCTACAGAACCGGTTATCACATGCCAGTGTATCCGTGTACCGGTACTGAACGGACATACAGCAGCTGTATTCGTTAAATTCCGTAAGAACCCTACTAAAGAGCAGCTTATCAAAGCATTAGTAGAGTTCAAGGGACTTCCACAGGAATTAGAACTTCCAAGTGCTCCGAAGCAGTTCATCCAGTATCTGGAAGAGGACAACCGTCCGCAGGTTACAGAGGATGTAAACTTCGAACATGGCATGGGCGTATCTGTAGGACGTCTTCGTGAAGACACCGTATATGACTGGAAATTCGTAGGACTTTCCCACAATACAGTCAGAGGTGCAGCAGGCGGAGCAGTTCTCTGTGCTGAAACCTTAAAAGCAAAAGGATATATCCAGGCGAAATAATTTATAGAAAATAATAAAAGAGGTGCCGGTAACGGTGCCTCTTTTTATGAGGACACGACGGATTATGAAAGAAAAAGTTCTGACAACAGTGGTGACTTTTGAAACTACCACTCAGGCAATTGCCATGGAAAGGGAATGTAAGAAAAACAAATTTACAGGCAGACTGATCCCTGTGCCAAGAGAAATATCAGCTTCCTGTGGCCTTGCGTGGAAATGTGGGGAACAGAACGAAGAAGAAACAGCTTCCTATATGAAGGAACAGGATCTGGAATATGAAAAGATTTATAGGATTCTTGCGTAAAATGGAAAGATTTATAGGAATACCTGATATATGGTAAACGGTTCACATTTTGACGGATATGTGAAAACATGATACAATGATAGCACTGAATCTCTTGTTATAGAAGATATGTAACTATTCGGCAGTCTGTCGGCTGTGAAAGTACGTTACTGTTCACTCCGTTTACAGTAACGAAAGTATTGAACAGTTACGAGGAGATTCTGAATATGGAGATCAATTGGGGTGAACTGACTTATGGGAAATGAAATGAAAAAAAGTGAAGTGCGTCTTACACAGCTTGCCAGTGCAGCCGGATGCGGTGCTAAGATTGGCCCGAAAGTTCTGGCGCAGGTAGTAGGCAAACTTCCGAAATTTACAGATCCGATGCTTCTGGTAGGTCCGGAGACATCAGACGATGCAGCAGTATACAAGATTAATGATGAACTGGCAATGATCCATACAGTAGACTTTTTTCCGCCAGTAGTGGATGATCCGTATATGTACGGGCAGATCGCGGCAGCCAATGCACTGAGTGATGTCTATGCAATGGGCGGTGTTCCGAAACTGGCATTAAATGTGGTAGCATTTCCAAACTGCCTTGGTCCGGAAGTACTGGAGCAGATTCTGCGCGGCGGTGCAGATAAGGTCATGGAAGCCGGAGCAGTCCTTGCAGGCGGGCATACTATCAATGATAAAGAACCGAAATACGGACTCTGTGTAACTGGTTATGTGCATCCGGACAAAATGTGGAAAAATTACGGCGCAGAAGAAGGAGACATCCTTATTCTTACCAAACCGCTGGGCTGTGGAATTCTTAACACTGCCATTAAGGCAGAAATGGCGTCTCAGGAAGAAATTGAGAGAGTCCAGAAGATCATGGCGAAGCTGAACAAATATGCAGCAGAGATTGCATCTAAATACACGATCCACAGCTGCACCGACGTAACAGGATTCAGTCTTGCAGGTCACAGTCTGGAAATGGCAAAAGGCAGCCGGAAAACCCTGGTGATCCAGTCTGAGAAACTTCCGATCATTGAGGGTGTTGAAGAATATGCACAGATGGGGCTGATCCCTGAAGGTGCATACAGAAATCGTGACTTCGCAGGCGATGAAGTACGAAGTGAGATTAAGGAACTCTGGATGGAGGATCTGGTATTTGATCCGCAGACATCCGGCGGACTTCTGCTTGCAGTACCGGCAGAAGAAGCCGATGCCCTTGCAGAAGAGCTTGCAGGTATGGATATCTTCGGCGGTGTTATCGGATATGTAACAGAATTGCAGGATAAAGCAGTTGTATTTGAATAAAAAAATTCAGCTTTACTTTCAGACATGCTCTGCACGCCTGCGGAGATCTTTCTTGTCTTTTGCGCTCTGCCGAACTGTCTTGAATGTATTAGTTTATGGAATTGCTATAAAAATCTTCGAATATAATGGAACATAATTACAAATCGTTACTGTTCACTCTGTTCACAGTAACGTAGCCAAAATTCATTCCAGATTGCCTGCGGCAATGGAATTTTGGCTTGTATGTCTCGGGATTTTGGCATATTCATGCCAAAACACCTCGCGAGATAGTGGTGTGTGAACAGTAACTACAAATCTGAAGAATATTCTTGAATTGTTTGACGATTTCGGTTGTGAAACAGATATTCAGGTGATATAATGTTCTCAATAAAATACATTGCGGAGGTGTAGTTATGAATTACGAAGATGTACAGAAAGTGTCAAACGCGGCGAAAGCCAAGAGTAACCTGGTGAATACCAACTTTTTCAAGTACTTTATACGTGCGGTCATGGCGGGATTTTTTATTGATGTGGCCATGATCTACAGTAATGTAGTTGGAAACGTATTCTCCAAGACCATGCCTGAATGGGGAAAATTTATGGGGGCATTAGTATTCTCCATTGCAGTGCTCCTGATCAGCTTTGTAGGCGGCGAGCTTTTTACAGGAAATAATATGGTAATGGCGTTCGGAGCCTATGATAAACAGGTAAGCTGGAAAGAGGCCGGTAAGGTATGGGGAGTAAGCTACCTTGGAAACTTTGTCGGATGTGCAATTTTAGCATTGCTGTTTGTATGGGCCGGAGCGTCCGGAACAGCAGATTATTTTGCAGGATTTATCGGAAACAAGCTGAGTGTTCCGCTCGGACAGATGTTTTTCAGAGCAGTACTCTGTAACTTCTTCGTCTGTCTTGGTGTGCTCTGTGGTATGAAATTAAAGAGTGATGCAGGAAGATTCCTGATGATCGTTATGTGTATCTCAGGATTTGTTGTAAGCGGATTTGAGCACTGCATCGCAAACATGGGAATCTTTGTTACCGCATACTGTCTGGTACCTGGATTATCCCTTGGAGCCATAGTAAAGAGCATGGTAGTAGTAACTTTAGGAAATATGGTGGGCGGTGCCCTGTTGTTGGCATGGCCGCTCAGAAAGATGAGTGCAGATAAATAATATGTCAAAAGCTTTATACATAGCCGAAAAGCCCAGTGTGGCACAGGAATTCGCAAAAGCTTTGAAAATCAACGGACAAAGACGGGATGGCTACCTGGAATCTCAGGACAGCGTGGTGACCTGGTGTGTGGGACACCTGGTCACCATGAGCTACCCGGAAAAATATGATATCAAATATAAAAGGTGGAGTTTAGATACCCTGCCTTTTTTGCCGCGCGAATTTAAATATGAAGTGATCCCCGGAGTGCAGAAGCAGTTTGAGATTGTCAAAGGACTGCTTAACCGTGAGGATGTGGACACCATTTACGTGTGTACCGACTCTGGACGTGAGGGGGAATACATTTACCGTCTGGTGGCACAGATGGCAGGTGTTCATGGAAAAAAAGAAAAGAGGGTCTGGATCGACTCTCAGACAGAAGAAGAAATTATGAGAGGAATCAGAGAGGCAAAAGATTTGTCAGCATATGACAATCTTTCTGCTTCAGCCTATCTTCGGGCGAAAGAAGACTATCTCATGGGAATTAATTTTTCCCGTGTACTGACACTGCGTTATGGAAACAGCGTGTCAAATTATTTAAATACGAAATATCAGGCCATTTCTGTAGGACGGGTTATGACCTGTGTGCTTGGAATGGTAGTGCGAAGAGAACGCGAGATCCGTGCATTTGTGAAAACTCCGTTTTACCGCGTACTCAGCAGCATTGCCCTTGAGGAAGAAAACTTTGAGGGAGAGTGGAGAGCTGTGGAAGGCAGCAGATATTTCCAGACTCCTTATTTGTATAAAGAGAACGGATTTAAAGAGAAAGCCTATGCTGAAAAACTGATACAGGAGCTGTCTGTGAGTCAGCCGCTGCAATGTACAGTAGAGAAAATCGAGCGGAAAAAAAGAGAACAGGAATCCGCCGCTTTTATTTAACCTGGCGGAGCTTCAGAATGTGTGCTCCAAGCTGTTCAAGATCAGCCCGGATGAGACATTAAAAATCGTACAGGAACTGTATGAAAAGAAACTGGTCACTTATCCCAGAACAGATGCCCGTGTGTTGTCTACTGCTGCAGCAAAGGAGATTTATAAGAATATCTCCGGGCTGCGTAATTATGAACATACAGCAGAGATCGCACAGCACATTATTGAACAGGGAAATTACAAAAATCTGGCAAAGACCAGATATGTTAATGATAAGCAGATCACAGACCATTATGCAATCGTACCCACAGGCCAGGGCTTAAACGCATTGAGAAGTGTTTCTCTTACTGCGCAGCGTGTATATGAGACCATTGTCAGAAGGTTTGTATGTATTTTTTATCCTCCTGCAGTATATCAGAAGATCAGTCTTGTGACAAAAATTCAGAATGAGAGCTTCTTTTCTTCATTTAAAGTACTGCTGGATGAAGGGTACTTAAAAGTTGCCACAAATTCTTTTGCGAAGCGAAAAGCAGCAGATGCCATGAGCAGTGTGAACAGAGCCGGCGCAGCCGGCAATGAGGGAAGTGAAGAGGAAGATCCGGATACAGGAAAAAACGGCGGGAACAAAGCTGATGATTCGGCTGAGGATATGGCATGTGATACCAGACTTCTTGCCGCATTGCAGAACCTGAAAAAAGGTGATATACTCTCTGTGGACAGCCTGAGTATCAAAGAGGGCGAGACATCGCCGCCAAAGCGTTATAATTCCGGTTCTATGATTCTTGCAATGGAGAATGCAGGTCAGCTGATCGAGGACGAAGAGCTTCGTGCCCAGATTAAAAGCTGCGGAATCGGAACCAGTGCCACCAGAGCGGAAATTCTTAAGAAACTGTGCAATATCAAATATCTGGCACTCAATAAGAAAACCCAGGTGATCACTCCAACCCTTCTTGGAGAGATGATCTTTGATGTGGTAAACTGCTCCATCAGACAGCTTCTGAACCCGGAACTGACTGCAAGCTGGGAAAAAGGACTGAATTATGTGGCAGAGGGCAGTATTACAGAACAGGAATATATGGATAAGCTGGAACATTTTGTGCGCCTTCGCACCAGACAGGTGGAGGACAGCAATATCCAGCCATATCTGAGACAGTTCTTTGATGCTGCAGCAGTGAATTATAAGGGTTCATCTGAAAAAAAACAGTGCGAAAACAACAGGCAGATCAACGTCCGCAGCGGGACGATCACGTACCTGCAGAAAGCCGTCTGCTTCAAAGTAGTGTGCATTTGTGACAGATAAAAGAAAACATGTCATCATAGCGAGAGAAAAGAGGAAAATATTATGTTAAAAGATTTTACAATTGCAAACCTTCTGGATCTGAACGAAACAATCGCAAAGGATTTATTTGAAGGAAAAACATATCCATGGGAAGTATTACCGGAGATCGGAGATTTCATTCTGAAACTGGGACAGACCTTAAGTGAAGAAGAATACGACCACCCGTCAGAAGATGTATGGATCGCCAAGAGTGCCAAAGTAGCACCTACAGCCTGCATCAACGGTCCGGTCATCATAGGTAAAGAAGCAGAAGTACGCCACTGTGCATTTATACGCGGAAAAGCAATTATAGGTGAGGGTGCAGTAGTAGGTAATTCTACGGAATTAAAGAATGCGGTACTTTTCAACAAGGTACAGGTTCCGCACTACAATTATGTAGGCGATGCAGTTCTCGGCTACAAATCCCATATGGGCGCAGGTTCCATCTGTTCCAATGTAAAATCTGACAAGAAACTGGTAGTTGTAAAAGACGGTGACGAGAAGATTGAAACAGGCCTGAAGAAATTCGGCGCAATGCTGGGTGACAACGTAGAAGTAGGCTGCGGCTCCGTATTAAATCCCGGAACTGTGATCGGACGCTGCTGCAACATTTACCCACTTTCCTCAGTAGAGGCTGCGTACCTGCAAATCACATTTATTAAGTCAAAAAACAGAAGTTGCAGAAAAGAGAAGTTGATTACTTCGTTCAGGAATATCTCAAGTGCAAGGGCGACTCTTTTGAGGGTAAGACCGTTGCAGTATCTGGTTCTGGTAATGTTGCAATTTATGCAACAGAAAAGGCTCAGCAGCTCGGTGCTAAAGTG
>ENA-OQBD01000477-OQBD01000477.1-human-gut-metagenome-genome-assembly--contig:-NODE-477-length-21663-cov-2.343936_pt1 | contig 21663 bp, 29 predicted proteins | sample MGYA00242742_ERZ504543 | MGnify/ENA primary metagenome ERZ504543 (study PRJEB26092, sample SAMD00036239) | human gut metagenome | host: Homo sapiens | study: EMG produced TPA metagenomics assembly of...
GAACGTTGGTTTTTTGACAGCATGTTGACAGAATTGGTATGGCAGGAAATAAAAGAGGGTACATATCGTGTGGATTATCTGGTATATGATGAATTTCAGTGGATGACTCTGGGGGCAGGAATAAATTATTATTCATCATGAAAGGTTTATAAATGAAAAAATTATATGAGCAAAGCCCTGAAATGCATCTGTCCGGCAAACGCCATCTGCGCCATATAAAAATGCACGCACCACAAAGGATATCTGATGGAAGATCTTCTATGATCAAAAGCGGATTTTATGAGATCAGCTTTTGTAAAGCGGAGATTTTCTGTTTCGTCATCGGCCAGAAACGGCATTTTATTACAAATGGCGATATTCTGGTTATTCCACCGGATATTCCACACTACTTTACCTCCAGTGATCTTGTTGCAAACTATTATGATTTTATCACTGTATGGCTGGAAAAATCATATATTTCCAATCTGAAAAGCCAGCTTCCGGCTCTTGAGGGAATCTGTTTTTCAATATTGACACACCTCATATTCTTCATACTACCAATAAGCTGTGCAAATTTTGAGGAAGAATTTGAAACCTTTTATCGGGGAATATGCTTCTTATGGGGAGCTTTCCGAAACCTATGCCTGTGGTGCATCCACCTGTCTTCTGGTAAAAATCATCAATTATGCCCTGAAATATTCCACCGAATTTATTGAGATTGAATCCGATCAGACCAACCAGATCGTCCGCTATCTGGATCAGCATTTTCTGAAAGAAATCGGCGTGGAGGATCTGGCGCGTACTTTCCACATGAGCAAGAGCAGTTTGAACAAATTTTTTCAGAAACAACTGAATACGACCTGTCATCAGTATATTTTAAAGAAACGGCTGGCACTTGCGGTCTCGCTGATCCGGCAGGATGTTCCGCTTAAAACGGTTGCTGTCCAGTCCGGTTTTGGAGACTATTCTTCATTTTTTCATGCTTTTAAGAAAATGTATCATATTTCCCCGACCGAATGTCAGGCAGACAATGAAAAACTGAAAAAGATCAAACATTAGCCGGGAGAATGACTTGTCTGAATAGTGTAGACATGCAAAAAACTTCGGATATTCTGGATTTTCGCCAGTGATCCGAAGTTTTTTCTTGTTTAATATTTCCTTTTTTTGATTGTCTTTATTTCACCAGATGTACTTCTGCCTTCTTCTCATTCAGCTTCTGTGCAGTCTCATGCTCATTGACATAGATACTGATATGTTTTTCTTTGCCGGAAGTATCGTAATCTTCTGCAGTAAATACATGTCCGTCAATAATCACCTTTGTTCCATACGGAATCTCATCCGGGTCAACCGCAATGGTCTGCCCTTCAACAACCGGAGTTCCGGTTGCTTTGACTTTGCTTGCCTTCGCACGGCAAGTCTCGCAGGAACAATAATAATCAATGGTATACTCTCCAATACTGTCTCCATACTGTTCGGCTGTAGCGTTCTGTTCGTTTACATCCGTGCCTTCCAGATTATAATTTTCTTCCAGGATTCTGGTTGCCCAGACAGCTTCCGGAATATATACCGTTCCCGAAATGATTCCCTGGTCTTCATTTGCAGCTTCGATGGTCTTTCCGTCTCCTGCATACATCACAACATGATGGACATAACCGTCTTTTGCATAGAAAATCAAATCCCCCGGCTGTGCGTCTTCAACCGGAATCTTGGTTCCATACTGGCTCTGATCTTCGGCTACTCTTGGCAGATTATAGCCAAAAGTCTTATAAATCTGCTGTACAAATCCGGAGCAGTCCGCCCCTTCTGTCAGGCTTGTACCGCCCCATACATAAGGATTGCCAATGAACTGTGCGGCAAAATCCAACATTGCCTTGCGAATCGCATTCCCCGGTGTTCCCGGCTTTACAGAAGCATAGCTATAATAAAGTGCCTGGTTATCTTCCGGTGCGATCAGTTCTGTAGCTGTCTGGTAAGCACCTTCGCCTGCTGCTTCTACCTGCGCTTTTACTTCATCCCCAGTCTGAACAGCCTCTTTAGAGACAAACCCACGGACATCCCCGGACTCCACATAGATCCAGTCTTTCTCTGCATCCGCAAGGATATAACACAGATTACCCTGGGACATGGTTCCGAGCACACGTGACTGTCCATTTGCCTCTTCCTGGATTGCTACAGTTCCATCCGACTTTGATGCATCTGCCAGTGCATATTTTTTCGTAGCCAGTGTCTGATTTACGGTTGCACGTACATGGGTAAATGCCTGATTTTCATTTGCCGGAACCGTTTCTTTTGCAAGGGATGCTGTCCCTTCGATTCCAGTGTATGCAATCTTGGCTTTTTTTGCAGCTTTTTTTGCCTGCTTCTGGTATCCACTCAGCAGTACCTGTGCGGCATCTCCGGTATAAAGCTCGGATTCTTTTACAAATCCTCTGACCTTTCCGGATTCTACATACAGCCATCCATTCTTTTCTTCTTTCAGAATGTAGAGAAGTCCATCCTGTGAAATTTCTCCAACAGAACGCACCTTTTCGGCCAACTGCCGGGATGCAAGGGACGCATTTAAAGTATCATCCTGCAATGCTGCGGCAGTATCCGAGTTTAAGGATGACTTCTTTTCCGAAGTGTCTGCTGTGTTTTTTAATGTCCCGGCAGAAAATGTATTAAGCTGTACTTTCTTTTCCGTTTTCGTCTTTTTCGCAGAAGATTTTGTCTTTGATTTCTTCGCCTTTACAGAAGTTTCCTTATGAAACAGATTTTTTTAGCATCGGCTGTTGCTTCCTGAATATCACTTTCTGTCCGATCAGTATCAACGGCTCCACTGATATCTTCCGGAATTGCCTCACGTATGCTGATCTTTGTCTTTGCAAATGCATATTTTCTCGCAACTGTCCAGAAACGGAAATCTTCTTCGTATTCCGGAAGACTGACGATCTGCTGTCTCTTGACCAGTTCTTCATTGGTCATCTTGTGTTCACTATCCTGCGTAATTTTTTTCCTGCTCCTGCGTTTTGATTTTTTTCTTCTGAGCCTTCTGTCTGATCTTCCGAAGGCTGCTGTTCATTGTTCACATTGCCATCTGAAGGCTGCTGTGGTGTATCCGGATTGACCGGATCTGTCGGTTGCTCCGGCGTAACCGGCACATCTGGATTAGCCGGGATTACTTCTACTTCATCTCCTGTTATCGGATCAACCTTCCATCCTGTTTTCGCTGCATCACGCAGGCCGGTATCTTCCAGATATCCTGTCTCTTCATTGTATCTTATTTCTTCATTCTGAATCATCTCCAGGACAAGATCTGATACTTCTGTAAGTGTATCACGCCCATCAATGGATTTTGCCTGTAATTTTTCTCCATTTTCTGATCCATTAGAAGTAACATCTGTAAGACCGCCCTCTGCCGCCCAAGCTGTTGCCGGAATACTGAAAGTAAGTCCGAAAACAAGTAATCCTGCGAGAATTTTTGCTCCTGTCATTTTTGCTACCTGTATATTTCTATATTTCAAAATCTGTTGCTCCTTCTTACAAATTCTGTAAAATCCAGTCCTTTTAGTCGAAACTGCGACATTTTTATTTTACTACTCTTTGACAAAACCGTCCATATTTCATTAAAAATATTTCTGATAAAATTTTTCAAACTCAGAGAGTAATTTCTTTCGGAAAATATTTTGGTAAAATGAAAAAAACGGAAATGTCCTGACATATTTTACGTCAGAACATTTCCCTGTTTTTATGGCTTTAGATAAACTCCGAAAGAACAAATTATCCTTCGCTTAATTTTTATTTAATCCAGATATACTTCTGCATTCGTCACGCCGAGAGCAAGTGCTTCTTCATGGCTGTTTACATAGACATCAATGTGGTTTTTCTTGATCGCACCACCACAGTCTTCAGCAGTAAATATATGTCCGCCGATGATGACTTTTGTTCCGTAAGGGATCACACTCGGATCCACCGCAATGGTCTGTCCTTCAATGACCGGGGTTCCGGTTGCTGTGATCCCGTCTGCTTTGTTACAGCAGATTTCACATGCACAGTAATATGTAATCGTAAAATTACCAAGATCTGCGCCGTACATCTCTTCTGTCGCATTGACTGTTCCGATTCCGCCACCTGCAACAGTATAATGATCGTCCAGGATCCGGGTTGCCCATACTGCATCTTTGTTATAAACAGTTCCGTAAATGATTCCCACATCTTCATTTGCTGCTTCGATCGTCTTTCCATCTCCGGCATACATCACAACATGATATACATAACCGTTCTTTGCATAGAAGATCAGGTCTCCAGGCTGTGCGTCTTCTACTGGAATCTTGGTTCCATACTGGCTCTGATCCTCGGCAACACGCGGAAGATCATATCCGTAAGCCTTGTAAATCATGCTGTACAAATCCGGAACAGTCTGCTCCGTTTGTCAGACTGGTTCCGCCCCACACATAAGGATTACCGACAAACTGGGATGCATATTCAATCATTGACTGGCGGATCTCACCACTCGGCGTTCCTTCTTTTGTAGAAGTCAGCGTATAATAAAGAGCCTTATTATCTTCCGGATCCATGTTTTCATCTGCTACCGAATAGGAATCAGCTCCTCTTTCTGTCACCTGTGCCTTGGTTTCAGCGTCTGATTTCAAATACTTCTTTTCCGCAAAACCTCTGACATCTCCGGATTCTACATAAACCCAGTCTGAATCTTCATCTGCGAGAATGTAGCAGAGCTCTCCTGCTGTCATTGTCCCAACAACTCTGGAATCCGCATTCTTCTCTTCTTGAATATTCAGGATTCCCTTTTTTATCGGTATCTAGCTGATCGCTTACCAGTGCCGGTTCTTTATCTGCAACCGTCTGCTTCACCGTCGCGCGGAGATAGGTATATGCCTGATTATCTTTTGCATCTATCAGTGCCTGTGCCGTCTTTGCGGTTCCCTCGATTCCGGTATAGTCTTTGTTTTCTTTGGAAGCTTTTAACCTGGCCTGTGTCTGATAGACATCCAGAAGTTCCTGTGCCGCATCTTCCGTATAAATTTCAGACGCCTTTACAAATCCCCTGACATTACCGGATTCCACATACAACCAGCCATTGTCTTCTTCTTTCAAAATATAAAGAAGCCCGTCCTGCGAAATCGTTCCGACCGAGCGGACCTTTTCTTCCATCTGCTGTGCTGCCAGGTCAGCAGTCACTTTTGCCGCCTGTTCTTCTTTCTGCTTCTGCAGATCATTCTCAGCCTGTCTTGCTGCTTCAGCTCTTTTTCCAGCTTTCAGATTGGTCTGATTCGGCGCCTCTGTCTTTAATTTCGCTGATGAAAAAATGTTGAGTCCGGTCAGTTTGATCTGTGTAGATTTTTTTACACCTTTTGCCGTTTTTGTACGTTTCACTTTTTTCGTGTTGTATTTTTGATTCTCTATATCAAATCCGGCTCTCAGCTCTTTTGCATCTTTTTTTGCCGCTTTAAGCTCTGCTTCTTTGGCTTCCTCGGAAGTATCTGCCCTGCCATCTGCAGCTTCCGGAATTTCCTCCCGTACATTGATCGCTGTTCTGGCAAATGCATATTTTCTTGCCACAGTCCAGAAACGGAAATCCTCTACCATCTCTGGCTGCTTCACAATCTGCTGACGGTTGATCAGTTCAGAATTACTGACTGCAGTTTTTGATTCGTTCTGATCGGCTGCTTCTTCTGCTTTGCTGATCTCCTGTGTATGGTCGATCTCACTTCCCGGAATTGGGTCGGTCTTTGTATCTTTCCGATCTTCGGAAGAATCTGCCTTATCAGTATCCGGTGTCTGAATCGGATCTTTGGAATCGGATTTGCCGGAATCCGGATTTTCCGGATTTTCCGGAGTGCCTGGTTTTTTCCGGAGTCTCTGGAGTTTCCGGAGTATCCGGCTTTTCTGGAGTTTCTGGTTTTTCCGGTTTTTCTGGAGTTTCCGGTTTTTCTGGAGTTTCCGGTTTTTCTGGAGTTTCTGGTTTTTCTGGTGTCTCTGGAGTTTCCGGAGTGTCCGGTTTTTCTGGAGCCTCTGGAATTTCTGGATTCTCCGGGGTTTCCGGAGTCTCTGGTTTTTCTTCATTTCCAGGATTGTCCGGTATGGCTGGTGTCTCCGGAACATCCGGTGTCTCTGTCAGGCGTTCTCCTGTCTCCGGATCCACTTTCTGACCAGTCGAGGTATCTTCCAGATAGCCGGTTTCATCATTCAGCCTGACTGCTCCGCTTTCCATCATTCCCCGTACACAATCAGATACACCCACAAATACTTCCGATCCATCTGTCTTTTTTGCCTGCACTGTATTCTCTGCCACAACGGCCGTTTCTCCATCATCGGCAAATACCGCCATTGGCGAACCAAGAGCCATTCCAAATGCCAGAAGGCTTGCCAGTGTCTTTGTCCCGATCCTTTTTGATACAAATTTGTTCCTAAACTTCAATAATTGATCCTCCTCTCGTAAATAGACTATAAGTTGTATGTTAATTTTTGAAGTTTTCAAAAAATTCTTCTTTGCATTAACAATTGCATTAATAAAATGTATAAAACATTAAATTTAGGAGTTCCATTCATCTTTTGTTTGATTATTTTTAATTATAGCACAAATTTAACCATATGTGGTGTTTTTTTGGTAAAAATACACAATTTCTACATTTATGGTTCCTGTTCATATTACTTTGTCAATATGTTACCTTGTCATGATCTGGATGATCGTCTTATCCGTCTCACGCATACCTTTCTTTTCAAACTCTCTGATATTGCGGAATTTATTTTCTACACCTTTTTCTATGAGTCCGTCTCCGCCATAGAACTGCTTTCCCATCTTCTCTTACCATTTTCCACCCATAATATCCGGTTGGTACTCAATCTGTGACACGATCTGTGAGGGCGTATATTTCCAGATTTTCTCTCCTGTATAATCTGCCGCCACAAACATCCCAAAGATAAGGAAACTGATAAACATCCGCGCAAAAAAACTGCTTCCGCCATTTTCTTCTGAAGAATGTTCTCCATATAATCCCCTGTATACATGCTGATACCTTGGATGCACCGCCGGGATACTGCCTTTTCTCCATTTTTGACGTGACATCCTAAGCAACTCCTCGCGGCGTTCCTGTGATTCGTTCATTCCAATCTCTCCCTTCTGCTAAAGCATCCAATTAAAATGAATGTGCCTCGGTGCATTCTACGCCGAACGCAGTTACTTGCAACATTCTTCTTTGCGCGAGTGCGTATCTTTGGCAGGTAGTTCTTTTCATTTACCAGAAAGTTCTTTCCCAATTTCAGACAAACAAAAAGGACATATACCTCTACCTCAGTATATGTCCCTCTTTTTTTCAAATATGCTATTTTTACCGTTTTGCCATCTCTTCCATGATGTCATCCCAGGTGATCCCCCGTTCTGCCATCAGCACCATCATGTGATACAGGAAGTCGCACATCTCATATTTGAGTTCTTCCGGGTTCGGATTCTTCGCCGCAATGATGATCTCGGCAGCTTCTTCTCCAACCTTCTTCAGAATTTTGTCAATACCTTTTTCAAACAGATAGTTCGTGTAAGAACCTTCCTTTGGATACTCTTTGCGGTCCATGATCGTATGATACACGCTCTCGAATACCTGCTGCGTATTGATTTCTTCATACTGATCCCCTACGATTGGCTGGAAGAAGCAGGTCGGATTGCCGGTATGACATGCCGCACCTACCTGATCGACTTTTGCAAGCAGGGTATCTTTGTCACAGTCGATGGTCAGGGATTTGACATACTGAAAATGTCCGGATGTCTCGCCTTTTGTCCAGAGACTCTGTCTGCTCCGGCTGAAATAGGTCATCCGTCCGGTTTTCACCGTTTTTTCAAATGCCTCCTGATTCATGTATGCCACCATCAGCACTTCGGACGTCTTATAATGCTGGGTGACAACCGGAAGCAGTCCATCGGAATTTAATTTAAATTCGGAAAAATCCATCAGACTCTCAAAGGAAGTCATACGGATTCCATTCTGGCTGCACTCTTCTTTAAAATCAGCACAATTGATTTCTCTCTGACTCACATACATTCCGGAAAGTCCTTTCACGCCCGGACATTCCAGGATCTTAAAAAGCTCTTCCTTTTCCAGTGTATCGGTCACAACCACACACGGAATATCCGTAATATTAACAACGGAATTCAGATCCAGACGGTGCATAAATACGATCTGACTGCTGTAAGTCTGGATCAGATGCTGCTGCTTAAATAATGCATCAAAGTCATTCAAAGACACCGCGATCTTCTCTTTCCCAAACCGCTTTGCCACCGATTCGATCAGTTTCTGTGAATCCGGCTTTGAAAAATTCAGCATGGCACGCTTTGCACCGGTGTAGAGGATTTTCTTCACATCCTCCTGCCGCTTTACATTTCCTCCGGCAACCATCGGGATCCGGATCACGCGGTTGATCTTTTTCATCAGTTCAATGGACTCATCATGATCCTGATCCGTGCTTGACAGGTCAAATACCAGAAGTTCATCCGCCCCGTTATCGCTGTACTCTTTTGCCAGCGCGATCACATCTTCAGATACAACTGTCGGGTCATCAAACCATTTTACCGCCTTCCCTCCAAGAATAAAAATGCAGGGAATCAATCTTTTATAACTCATACGAGAAACTCCTTTTATCTTTTTACAGACTGCCTTTTGTAGACCACACTTCTTTCATCCGTGGTTCTTCGGATACAGCCATATCAAGCGCTTTTCCAAATGCTTTAAACAACGCCTCTGCCATATGATGGTTGTTGCCGCCATCCAGGACTTTCAGGTGCAGGTTCATTGCACCACTGTAGGAAACAGCATAGAAAAATTCTTTTACCATCTCCGTGTCCAGTTCTCCTAATTTATCACAGGTAAATGTGGCGTCAAAATTCAGATATGGTCTTCCGGAAAGGTCGATTGCCGAAAGCACCAGTACCTCATCCATCGGAAGCATAAAATGTCCATACCGCTTGATTCCTTTTTTGATCTCCCAGTGCTTTTGCAATGGTCTGTCCCAGCACGATTCCGGTATCCTCGATCGTGTGGTGGCTGTCTACCTCCAGATCTCCGGTAACTTTGACAATCAGATCAAAAAGTCCATGTCTTGCAAAGCCGGAAAGCATATGGTCAAAGAACCGATGCCAGTGGAAATGTCAGTCTTTCCTGTTCCGTCCAGATTCAGTGTCATCTCAATCTGTGTTTCTTTTGTCACACGACTGCAGGATGCAACTCTGCTCTCCATCTTTTAGCCCTCCTCTTCAAAACGTACATGGATCGAATTGGCATGTGCAGTCAGCTGTTCCGCTTTTGCAAAGCTTTCGATATCCTTATGTACCTTCTGCAGTGCTTCTCTTGAATAAGAGATGATACTGGATTTCTTAATGAAATCGTCTACAGAAAGCGGGGAAAAGAATTTAGCGGTTCCGTTGGTAGGAAGGATATGGTTTGGTCCGGCGAAATAATCGCCCAGTGGCTCGCTTGCATATTCTCCGATAAAGATAGCTCCTGCATTGCGGATCTTGGTCATCACTTCAAATGGATTTTTTGTCTGGATTTCCAAATGCTCGGATGCGATCTCATTTGCCACGTCGATCACATCTTCCATCGTATCGGCAAGCAGAATATATCCGTAATTATCCAGAGATTTTGGAAATGATCTCTGCTCTTGAAAGTTCTTTTAAGAAACCATCTACCTGATTTGGATACCTCATGTGCCAGCTTTTCACTTGTCGTAACAAGAATTGCGGAAGCGAGCTCATCATGCTCTGCCTGGGAAAGCAGGTCTGCCGCAACATATCTCGGATTAGCTGTCTCATCTGCCACAACCAGGATTTCACTTGGTCCTGCAATGGAATCAATGCTGACATGACCGTAAACTGCTTTCTTTGCAAGTGCTACATAGATATTTCCAGGTCCTACGATCTTGTCAACCTTCGGGATACTCTCTGTTCCGTATGCAAGGGCTGCAATTGCCTGTGCACCGCCGACCTTGTAGATCTTATCCACACCGGCTTCTTTGGCTGCAACCAGTGTATTCGGACTTACTTTTCCATTTTTTCCAGGAGGCGTTACCATGATGATCTCATCCACACCGGCAACCTTTGCCGGCATTACATTCATCAGTACCGAAGACGGATAAACTGCCTTTCCTCCCGGTACATACACGCCGACTCTGTGAAGCGGAGTGATCTTCTGCCCAAGAATGGTTCCGTCCGGTTTACTGTCAAACCAGCTGTTCTGACGCTGTTTTGCATGATAACTTTCGATATTGTCTTTTGCTTTGCGGATGACTGTAAGAAGTGTATCATCAACCTGCGCATATGCTTCTTCAATTTCTGCATCTGTGACTTCAATCGTATCTGCAGTAAGCTCTGCCCCATCAAATTTGGCAGTGTATGCAAAAACTGCCGCATCTTTTTCTTCTTTTACTTTATCTAAAATTTCTTTTACGCTTGCCTCATACTGTCCATAATTGTTCGGACTTCTTTTCAGCAGATCTTCCAGCAGATTTTTCTTTGTATCGCTGTTCAGCTTTTGTATTCTCATGTGCATTAAGCCTCCCTTTTTAATATACTTCTGAGTTTATAAAGAAGTTCCTTGATCCTGTCATTTTCCAGACGCATGCTGACCGGGTTTACGATCATACGTGCTGATAACGGGCAAACCTCATCGAGAACTACAAGTCCGTTCTCCTTCAGGGTGGATCCGGTTTCCACGATATCCACGATCACCTCTGAAAGGCCAACGATCGGTGCAAGTTCAATCGAACCGTTCAATTTGATAATCTCTACCGTCTGGTGTCTGGTATTATAAAAATAATCCTTTGCAATATTCGGATATTTTGTTGCCACACGGATCAGTTCGTGATTCTCCAGATATTTTTTCGCATCTGCCGGTCCGCATACGCACATCCTGCATTTACCAAAACCAAGATCCAGTACCTCATGTACCTTCTTTCCCGCTTCCAGGATCGTGTCTTTTCCGACCACGCCGATGTCCGCCGCACCATATTCTACATAGGTCGGTACATCCGGTCCCTTCGATAAGAAAAATTTGAGTTTTAATTCTTCATTCACAAAAATCAGCTTTCTGGAATTTTTATCTTTCATTTCCTCACAGGTGGTCCCCAGTTCTTCCAGAAGCTCCAGTGTCTGTTTTGCGAGCCGCCCCTTACAGAGCGCAAATGTCAAATATCTTGTGTCTTTCATCGTCTCACCCCTACCCTACAATTTTCTCTTCGCCGGTCATCAGGTTCACCATCTGCACATCTCCTTTGCTGCGAAGATACAGCATGCTTCCTGCAAGACTGCGTTTTCCATAATCCACATAGAATTCCAGCGACTTATCCGATGCTTTCTGAAGGATCTGGGTATTCTTGTCCTTCCCTCTGAATTCCATGGCAAGCTGGATTGCATCCTTCAACCGTTCTTTATCATATAAGATCAGGGAACTCTTCTCGCCACTTGAGATCTGGATCTTCTGGCGGGAAAGTGCGCTCATCAGTTCATCTACTACGATCGCAAAACCGATCGCCGGCTCTTCTTTTCCAAACTTTTCAACCAGGTGGTCATAACGTCCTCCTTTTACAATGGCATCCCCGGTCCCAAAAGTGTATCCCCGGAAGATAATACCGGTATAATATCCGTAAATTCCGCTCATGCTCAGATCAAACGTAATGTACTGTTCCATTTTGTAGACAGATAAGATCGCGTAGATTTTTTTCGAGCCGCCGGATTGCTTTCATCGCTTTTTTGCTTGGCGCTACCTTTTTCGCCTCCTCCAGGATCTCCACACCACCGACCATCTCTGAAAGTGCAGAAAATGCTTTTCTTGACACCGGTTTTGCATCAGCCTCTTCTAAAAGTTCGTCTGCACCGAAAAATGTTCCGGTTGTTAATCAGCTCACGCAGACGTTCTTCTGTCTCATCATCAATCTCGGATTCCTCGATCAGACTCTGGAAAAAGTCTACATTTCCTATACTGATCTGAAATTCTTCCAGTCCGGCATTCTTCAGACAGTCAATGACAAGTGCCAGCATCTCCGCATCAGCGTCCGCCGCATCCAGTCCGACTATCTCCGCGCCCATCTGGGTACTTTCCTTTAATCGTCCCTGATAACTGGAATGATTGATAAATGTATTCCCCACATAGCAAAGCCTTGCCGGGAGCTCATCATCCTTAAATAAAGTTGCCGTCGCACGTGCGATCTGCGGAGTGATATCCGGTCTTAACACCAGTGTGTTGCCGTCTCTGTCAAAAAATTTATATAATTCCCTTGAAGGAATGGTTCCGATCTCTTTTCTGAATACATCAAAATATTCATACATAGGAGTCTGGATATCATGATATCCGTACAAATGCAGAGTCTTATGAAGTCGGTTCTGAAGTGCCAGCTTTTTGGCGCATTCTTCGTGATAAATGTCTCGGACCCCTTCGGGTGTATGTAATAACTGCTCCATAGATTGTAACTCCTCTTTTTTGTTTATTTGTCACTTTAGTATGTTACCATATTAAAACGTGACCTTGTTGTATTATACGAACTTTGACGCAGCTTGTCAAGCCTGCACACTCAGAAGTTCTATCCTGCTAATCTCTTCTCCATGTTTCTTATCTTTCTTCCCGGTGATCCAGATCCTTCTGGAGCATCTCCAGATACGGAACGAATACGCCCTGCCTTAGCTGCATAAAATATTCCTCATCCAGTTCTTCAAAGCGTACGCTTTTCCGTCCGCCCTGCTTCATCCGCTCCCAAAACACTTCTATTTCTTCAAAACGCATGTAATAAAGCAGGTTTTTTGTACTGTAATAGATAAGAAAAAAGGAAATTCCATCCTGTTTTTCAAAATCCCGCATAAAGTTCATCTGGTGTTCATGGATATTGTGTAGTGGAAAGGTATCCATACTGCACTCTTTTGCGTCAAAACATACGGGAATTCCCTGTACTGCTCCAATATAATCGACCGTACTGCGCTGGTCAAAATAGGCAAGCGTGATCTGGCGGTGATCTTTGTCCATTCGTACCGGAGTGATCGGTGTCGGGATTTTCTGAATGAGCGCCAGTCCCTGCTGCTGATAGCGTTCATTCGTCCGGTTAATAAAATCCTCCAGGGTTGAACCTCTTAACCCTCTTGAATTCCAGGTTCCCATTCTAATCCTTCTCCTTTTATGATGGTTGTAAATCCTTCCGGAAGAGGCGCGGTAAGCTCCTTTTCCGATACCTTTGCAAGCGCATCCTCTCTTTTCGGGAACTGCATTTTCCATGCATGTAAAAGTTGATATTTTAACGCATATTTTTTTCCGGAAAATAGAATTGACCTTTGGATTACCATACTTGCTATCCCCGATGATCGGATGACCGGTCGAAGACAGATGTGCACGGATCTGATGGGTCCGTCCCGTGATCAGATGCACCTTCAGAATCGTCTGCTGACCATTATCCGCAAGCGGAATATACTCTGTGGCTATCGGCTTTGCCTCGCCTTTTGCTTCTTTCAGAATTTTCACCTGATTGGTCATCTCATTTTTCAGAAGATATCCTTCGATCTTCTGACGGTCTTTTATCACCCATCCACGATCGTGAGATAATATTTTTTCACGGTCCTGTCTCTTAAAATCTCGCTGAGCTGCTGTAATCCCGCAAGGCTTTTCCCTGCGGTTACAAGACCACTGGTATTCCGGTCCAGGCGGTTACAGACAGATGGGCGGAAAGTAGCAAGCTCAGCTAGTTTCAGATCGCCTTTTTTCAGCAGATAAGCGATCATATATTCATTCAGGGAAAGGTCAGACGGTGCTGCTTTCTGAGAAAGCATGCCTGATGGTTTGTTCAGGATCAGAATATCCGGATCCTCATAGATTACCGACAGCCGGATGCTGCTTTCATTGCCCGTGCAAGATCTGCCGGAAGCTGCTTTTCTGCTCCCGGTGCTCCTGCGAATTTCTGCCAGGTATCATCTGAGAGAAATACTTCAACCAGGTCTCCTTTTGTCAGTTTTTCATTTCCCTGCGCTTTTTTCCCGTTTAACTTGATGTTCTTTTTCCGCAGCATCTTGTAAACAAAGCTCATCGGCGCATTACTTAAATATTTTCCAAGAAGCTTGTCCAGACGCTGTCCTGCTTCATTTGACGAAACGGTTATTTTCTGCATGCTTTTAATTCCTCCTGCCTTTTACAGTGAAATGTCCAGAAGGAGTCCTTTGATCATCTCTTCGTGTTTTCTTGTATCCTGCTGTTCTACAGAAGCAATGTTGTTCATTCCCTCGGCGCGGGTCAGAAATGCTTTGTAATCATGGAAAAGCTTGACCACCACCTTGTCGAACTGGTTCTGCTTCATAATGGATTTGATATGCTTTGCGGCTATAGTCCACATCCACTTTTTTTCACCGGCACATAGCCACAGATTCGTATGTTGTAAATTGCAACAGCTGCTACCGGCATTGCTTTTTCTCACTGGTGATCACAAGATTCGTATGCAACGGTAAGTTCTTCGGTGACAGCCGATGATTTCAAGCTCAGTTGCCTCATCAATGGAATCATGCGGCATGACCATGATCAGATTGACCAGGATCCGGCTTGCCGGAAGACATCCGAGTACCGCTACTACAGTGAGCAGATTGAGCTTTGTCTTTGTTGTTACATAACCGGCGATCATCAGTGCGGCAACCAGTCCAAAAGAGACAACAGCTTCCAGTATCAATAATCGTTTTCTTCTGCGCAGATAACCTGCATCTCCTTTTTGTATCTTCATCTCGTCTTTCGCTTACTCCTTCGTTATTTTTTCTATCATTGACATGGCTTTTAAGATCATTCCATGCGGAAGCACTTTGGTTGCAGCTTCTGCCCCTTTCATTGCCGTGCCATATACAGAAACCTCTTTTTTTGTATTTGGCATCAATAAGCGCCTGCTTTACAACCTGTACCGGATCTGCCATCACAGCCTCTTTCATGCCACCGGGCAGCTTCCCTGACACTTCAAAAAACGGGGTGTCCACAGGTCCCGGGCAGACCGCTGTGACGAAGATTCCTTTTTCCTTAAGTTCAGCTGCAAGGCTTCTTGAAAAGCTCAGTACATACGACTTTGTCGCTGCATAAACTGCGAATTTTGCCTGCGGGCAAAAGGCTGCTGCGCTTGCCAGGTTGATGATCCTGGTTCCTTTATGCATCCAGGGCAGACAGGTGCAGGTCATTTCGGTCAGTCCCCGGCAGTTCAGGTCGATCATGCGGAGCTGAAGTTTCTTGTCTTCCTTTGCAATCTCCTCTACTGTCCCGGTCTTTCCGAATCCTGCTGCATTGACCAGCATACGGATATCAGGATTCTGATTCTCCAATCGGTTTTTCACCTGCTTGTATACCAGATCCTCTTCCATGTCCCCTGCAAAGATCCGGATATAGGTCTTGTGGCTTTTCTTGATCTCTTCCAGTTTCTTTTCACTGCGGGCAATCACCCAGATTTCGTCCAGTTCCCTGTAAAAACGTTCAATCTGTCTGACAAATTCTTTTCCCATTGCCGGAGGATGCCCCGGTAACAATCGCAATCTTCATAAGCGGTTCTCCTTTCTCCTGTGACTACTTCCGTTTCGTGTACATTACGGATGGATTTCTTTTTCTGCGGTCTTGACGAGGACTCGCCTCTGCCGTTTCCTGTAGATGCAGGCTTTGTATTCTTATGCCCTGCATTTGAATTTTTATAATTTCCGTTGTCTTTCCTGGATTTTTGTTATTTCCATTCAGGTTTTTGCTCTTTCGGTCCGTACCGTCATGAGTTCCGCCATGGTTTCTTCCGCTGTATCCATTCTTCTCCTGCGTTTTTTCCGAATGAAGCTTTCTCGGACGGATCAGACATTTTTCATCGAAGCCTACCAGATCCATACGGTCCGCAATTCGCAGTGCCTCCATGACCAGATCATAATTTTTCGGGTTCCGGTACTGGATCAGTGCTCTCTGCATCGCTTTTTCATGCGGATTCTTCGGCACATACACCGGCTTCATCGTCCGCGGATCTACACCGGTATAATACATACAAGTGGAAATCGTAGACGGTGTCGGGTAGAAATCCTGTACCTGCTCCGGCATATAACCGAGATCCCGCAGGTATTCGGCAAGCTTTACCGCTTCTTTCATAGTAGAACCCGGATGGGACGACATCAGATACGGAACCAGATACTGTTTAAGTCCAAGCCTTTTATTGATCTCTTCGTATTTGTGTGTAAAACGTTCATAAACCGCATTTTCCGGCTTGCCCATCATCTGAAGAACCGGGTCTGCTACATGCTCCGGTGCAACTTTCAGCTGACCGCTGACATGATACTGACACAGTTCTTTGAAAAACGTGTCATCCGGATCCGCCAGCAGATAGTCAAACCGGATACCGGAACGGATAAATACTTTTTTGACTCCAGGTATCTTTCTGAGATCCCTGAGAATGCTTAAGTATTCTTTATGATCTGCGATCAGATTTTTACACGGCTTTGGAAAAAGACACTGTTTGTTCGTACATGCCCCGTATTTTAACTGTTTCTTACATGCCGGTGCACGGAAGTTCGCGGTCGGTCCGCCTACATCATGAATATATCCTTTGAATTCCGGATCTTCCGGAAATGTCTTTGCTTCAGCGATCAGTGATTCCTTACTTCGTGTCTGAATGATCCTTCCCTGATGGAATGTCAGTGCACAAAAACTGCAGCCTCCAAAACATCCCCTGTTGCTGATCAGACTGAATTTGATCTCCCGGATTGCCGGAACTCCACCTGCCGTCTCATAAGATGGATGGTAGGTCCGCATGTAAGGAAGTGCGTAGACATCATCCATCTCCTGCCGGGTCAGCGGTTTTGCCGGAGGGTTCTGTACCACATACAGATGATCCGAATAAGGCTCAACCAGCCGCTTTCCAGAAAATGGATCTGTGTTGCAGTACTGTCTGTAAAAGCTTTTGGCGTACAGAAGCTTATCTTTTTTCATCTCTTCATACGGTTCCAGAATCTCTGCATCATACACACTGTCCAGATTCTTGACCTTACAGACCGTTCCATCGATATAAGTAATGTCCTTGATATCCAGTCCGGCATCCAGTGCCTCTGCAATCTCAATGATCGAGCGTTCGCCCATTCCATAAGAAACCAGGTCTGCACCCGAATCCAGAAGAATGGAACGCTTAAGCTGGTTGGACCAGTAATCATAATGTGCAAGTCTCCTAAGACTCGCCTCGATACCACCCAGAATGATTGGTGTCTTCTTATATGTCTGACGGATCAGATTGCCGTACACAACCGCTGCATAATCCGGTCTCTTTCCCATCACTCCGCCCGGTGTATAAGAATCCTGCTGCCGTCTTTTCTTTGATACAGAATAATGGTTGACCATGGAATCCATATTTCCCGCTGACACCATAAATCCAAGCCGCGGCTCTCCAAATTCTGTAATACTTTCTTTATCCTTCCAGTCAGGCTGTGCAATGATCCCCACGCGGAAGCCATGTGCCTCTAAAAGGCGGGTGATGATCGCATGTCCAAAAGACGGGTGGTCTACATAGGCATCTCCGCTTACATAGACAAAGTCTACCTGATTCCACCCCCGTTCTTCCATCTCTTTCCTGCTGATTGGTAAAAATCCATGATTCATTATAATACCTCGTATGTCTGATTGGTAATGTCTTCATAGCTGTGAATAAAATAGTCGGCAAGTTCCCGCTTTTTCGCATCCTGTGGGCGTGAAAACCAGTCGTCCACCGCGCACACACGCATTCCTGCATTTTTCCCGGCGAGGATTCCCATCGGAACATCTTCAAATACCAGGCAGGCAGAAGGCTCTGCACCCAGCTGCCCAGCCGCCTTCAGATAAACATCCGGTGCCGGTTTCCCTTTATTCACTTCGCAGCTTGTACAGATCGTATCGAAAAGATGGGTGATCTGCCTTGCCTTTAAAAATTCTTCCACCAGTTTCCGGTCATTGCTGGTTGCGATTCCTGTCCGGATCCCTTTCTCTTTCAGCATCTCCAGAAATTCCTTTACCCCTGGCTTTAGTGTGACCTCTTTTGTATATTTATCCACAGACATATCATACCATTCTTTTTTGATCTCCTCCACAGTATGCGGAAGCTCCGGAAAAATCTTCAAAAAGTACTGCGCTGTCTCGGTATAGCTCATCCCTTCCATTGCCTCATGAAAATCTTCCGGCGGATTCAGATGATATTTTCTGATATAATCTTCATCTATCGCTGTCCACACCCACATGGAATCTACCAGAGTCCCATCCAGATCAAAAATGACAGCTTTAGTATGCTCTAACATAATTTTTTTATCTCCTCTTCGGTCAGTGACCGGTATTCTCCCTTTGTAAGTGTCTTATCCAGAGCAAGGCTTCCCATAGAAAGCCGCTTTAGATAGATTACCTCTTTGCCGACTGCATGAAACATCCGCTTCACCTGATGGAAACGTCCTTCAGTGATCGTAAGCTCGATTTCCGACTCCTCCCCACTTTTCAGGATTCGAAGATCTGCGCTTTTAGCCGGCGTATCGTCTCCGATATCCACTCCATCTGCAAATGCTTTCACATCAGATTCATCTACCTTTCCCTGTACTTTCGCATAATACACCTTATCCACATGCTTTTTGGGGGAAAGCAGGCGGTGTGCCAGTTCTCCGTCATTGGTGATCAGAAGAAGTCCTTCCGTGTCCTTATCCAGACGTCCTACCGGGAACAGATCATTTCTTTTTTATCTGTGATCAGATCCAGAACTGTCTTGTCCCGGTCATCTTTTGTTGCGGAAATAACACCTGCAGGTTTATGGAGCATATAATACTCTTTTTTAGCGTATCCAATCTGTTTTCCGTCAAGACTTACTTTCTGTGTGGTCTCATCGATTTTAAGTTCCGGTTTTTTCACCGTCTCTCCATCAACCATAACACGTCCGCTGCGGATCAGCTTTTTGATTTCACTTCTGGTTCCCTGCCCCATCTCGGCAAGATATTTGTCTATGCGCATCATGCAGACTGATTCCTCCATCCAGGCAGATATTTGTTCTTCAAAGTTCCGTTCGTGACTTTTCCCCATCCAAGCGGGAAACCGTCTGTACAGACCAGATGCCAGCCTTTTGCCTTAGCCGGAATCAGATCCTCCACATCGATAGTCTCACCTTTCAGATAACGCATCAGTCGGTCATCATCAGAAGACAGGTTCAAAGTATGCGCGTACTCTTCCATTTTCAGGTTCATCGCCAGTGCCTGGCTCGGTTCAAAACGCTTTTTCTTCAGTTCACCAAGGAGAAGTCCGCTTCTTAAAAATCTTGCGCCTTTCAGTTCCGGAAGATTCTCCGGCATATAGTACACGCGCTCTCCATGGATATCCAGTCTCCACGGCTTCAGATCCCACTTTACATCACGGAAGAATTCCTCCAGCTCTGCCGGAATTTTCTTCGCTTTCTGTTCTGCGACCGGGGAAGACGGGCAGATTGCATCCTCACTCTTTTTCAGCAGTGCGAGGTAATGTCCCTCCCCTTTCATATGATGTGGAAAAATACGGACAGTCTTAGCAAAGTCCGGATCCTTTGACTTGGTTACTTCCGGTCTGCCCGGTGCAAATCCTTCATATCCTGCGATTTCCTGAATCTCGAATTCTGGATATTCACCGAGCAGATATTCGATCGTCCCCTCATTCTCCAGTGGATCAAACGTACAGGTTGAATACAGCATCATGCCACCCGGCTTTAACATTCTTGCCGCCTGGGTGATAATGCTTCTCTGCAGCTTCGAGAAAAATTCCGGTCCATGTTCTTCCCAGGCGCGTACCATCTTCTTATCCTTACGGAACATCCCTTCCCCCGAACACGGCGCATCGATCAGGATCTTGTCAAAATATTCCGGAAAATACTCGGTCAGCTTGCCCGGCTCTTCGCTGAGCACCAGCATATTTCCGATTCCGAATAATTCAATATTCTTCAGCAGACCTTTGGCTCTGGAATTGCTGATGTCATTTGCCATCAGAACTCCTTTTCCCTGTAACTTTGCCCCAAGCTCTGTCGCCTTTCCTCCGGGAGCGGCACATACATCCAGCACCCGGTCTCCCGGCTCGATCAAAAGTCGGTCTGCCGGTGTCATCGCGCTTGGCTCCTGCAGATAATACAGTCCTGCAAAATAGTACGGATGCTTTGCCGGCTGGATCTGATCTCCGTCATAATAAAATCCATTTGAGATCCATGGAACCGGACGCAGCGGCCATGGAGCGATTTTTCAAGAAATCCTCCACGGAAATTTTGTTTATATTGACACGGAGTCCGTAATGACGCGGCTCCTCATAGCATTTTAAATAATCCTCATATTCTTCACCCAAAAGGTGTTTCATCTTTTCTTCAAATGTATTTGGTAAATTCATATTCATTCCTCCACATGAACATGATTATACCATAATTCCTATAGTAAGACTACCTGGAATACACACATTTTATTCTGGCATTTTCTGCATACCGCAGCACCGGATACGGATTTACACTGATTTCTTCCGTTCCTTCTTTCAGATAATCCCAAGGTGGAGATGCACCGGAAACTCCCCCCGTTGTTCCCTCCTCTCCATATCCGCTGTCCCCCATATAGCCGAGCAGATCTCCTGCCTTTACCGAATCTCCCTTCTCAAGCTCCGCATAAGAATCCAGATGTGCATAATAAAAAATACGCTCCCCGTCGGTGCCGTGATCCCAATCCTCCAGCCGCCCTTTTCCAGCCAGCCTTTTTCGGTTACGACACCATCCGTCATGCTTACAACAGGATAATACCCGGGCGTATTTTTCTCTGCCATAATATCTGTTCCCTCATGCCCCCGTTTTCCTCCGTAATTTCGTTCAAACATCCAGGAATCAACATAAGAAATCTTATCCTCGGTATCATCCAGAGACTGCGGGATGGGGAAATATTTTACATCATTCCAGATTGCCCTGCATGATTGCACATAAGCATCCCAGCCCGTTTGGTTTCGCCATTGGCGGTTACAGCTTCTGAAATTCCGGAAGGGAGACTTTTTCCCTGGAAAATCTTGGCCGGGATTTTTCAAAAGTCTGTTTGACCAATCCAGTAGAGTCCCACGTCCCGTCCCGGATCTGCAGCCTGTTTCAAATAAACCTGCATGGTTTCAGAAACAGGCTGCCTGCGAAAATCAGGCTGAGATACCACCGGTTTTTGAAGTCTCTGAAAATCCACTGACAGAAATCAAAACCCCGGTATTTAATACGGCAAAAAATGCCAGAAGAAAAATTCCCGCAAAATAGCTGATATATCTGTGACGCATAGAACTTTCTCCCGTTGGATGTTTCAAATTATCGTATGCCGGTTTCTTCTAAAACTTTCCACTGATAAATGTCCCATATCGTCATATACATATAACAACAAGTGAATCGGAGTTTTCCTATGAGAAAAAATCTGGCCGGAATCGGAGTTCTGATCTGTTTTGCCTTTATGCTTTTATTTCCAAAAGATGTATTTAATGGAGCCAGCAAAGGTCTGCTGCTATGGTTTCATACGGTCTTTCCCACACTGTTTCCCTTTTTGATCATCACAAACCTGCTGATGTCCACCAACTGCATCCGTCTGATTGCCCGCCTGTTCGGCCCTCTTCTGAACAAAATCTTCCGGGTCTCTCCAAACGGGAGCTTTGCGATCATTGCAGGCTTTCTTTGCGGATATCCTATGGGCGCCAAAATTTCCGCAGACCTGACACATAC
>ENA-OQBD01000478-OQBD01000478.1-human-gut-metagenome-genome-assembly--contig:-NODE-478-length-21590-cov-3.585286_pt1 | contig 21590 bp, 20 predicted proteins | sample MGYA00242742_ERZ504543 | MGnify/ENA primary metagenome ERZ504543 (study PRJEB26092, sample SAMD00036239) | human gut metagenome | host: Homo sapiens | study: EMG produced TPA metagenomics assembly of...
CCTGTGCACCGCAGCTCTCGGCGCTGGCAGTGACCGTGCCTCCGATGCAGGGCACCCCCAGGATCCGGACATAGCCGGGACGGGGGAACCGTTTACCGTTGATGGTAACGTTTTCCACCACCGCATCTTATGCGTCCAAAAGTTAGGGCGTACCACCAACAATTCATTATCCGTAGTCAAGCTTTCCACCGGTGTTTCCGGTTGAAGGAAACTTTTGATTCTCTCTTTCCTTGGTCTTTTTACTATCTGATTATTTTCCAGTGGTTTCAAATCAGCCAAATAAAGTTCGTTATTCACCAATCTGCCCGGATATTGCAAATAATAATTCCTTAATATATTATTCGACCAACGGTCGGCAGCGGCCAAGGTTTCCAAATCGGGCAGTTGATATATAGCTGCAGATGCAGAGTCACGCTTTCCCATATATAGCGAATCGACAGCTGTCATTATTTTCGTATCCGGACTCCATTTTATTTCAAAAATTTCTTTTATAGGAGCTTCATAATAAGTGGGCGGAACAAACAACTTATAAAAAGCCGGATTAGGACGTACCCGCCGGGGCGCCGGAATATTCAAATCATCCCACAGCCTGAAATAAGCAAAATAAGATGCGCTTAATGCAGACAATGAATCAGAATAGGCTTTCACAGCCGGATTTTCTTTCGTCTTGGCTATTTTCTGTGCCGGCACTTCTTCCATACAGAATACAGCAAGTATTATAGCCAAACATATACTTTTTCTCATACTAATTTTAGTTTTGTGCAAAAGTACACTTAATTTTCCTTTTCCCCAAAAACTGTTTCCTTTATATAGTAACGAATGATAAATTCAGTTTCATCAAATGATTTTTTAAAGCATATCCGACAATATTGAAAAAGATTTTGTAATTTTGCAACTTTGATAAATATTGCGATTTTGATAATTAAGAAAATAACATTTAAAAATATTAAGTCGTGGGAGAAACTAAGTATATCTTCGTAACTGGTGGTGTTGCCTCCTCATTAGGTAAAGGTATTATTTCATCATCAATAGGTAAATTACTGCAAGCCAGAGGCTATAATGTAACAATTCAGAAGTTCGATCCGTATATCAATATTGATCCGGGAACTTTGAATCCTTATGAACATGGTGAATGTTATGTAACGGTAGACGGACACGAAGCCGACCTCGATTTGGGACATTACGAACGTTTTTTGGGCATCCAGACAACTAAAGCCAATAACATTACAACAGGACGTATTTACAAAAGTGTTATTGACAAAGAACGCCGTGGTGACTATTTGGGAAAGACTATTCAGGTTATCCCCCATATCACCGATGAGATCAAACGCAATGTAAAATTATTGGGAAGCAAATATGAAATTTGATTTTGTCATTACCGAAATCGGTGGTACCGTAGGTGATATTGAATCACTTCCTTATTTGGAAAGTATCCGCCATTGAAATGGGAAATGGGACGTAATGCGTTGTGCGTACACCTTACTTATGTTCCTTATCTGGCAGCAGCAGGCGAATTGAAGACCAAACCTACCCAGCACTCTGTAAAAGAGCTGCAATCTGTTGGTATTCAACCAGATGTATTGGTATTGCGTACCGAGCACGAATTGAGCACAAACTTGAAAAAGAAAGTTGCTCTGTTCTGTAACGTAGATGAAAATGCTGTGGTGCAGTCTATCGATATGCCCACCATTTATGAAGTACCTTTGCGTATGCAAGAGCAGGGACTGGATGTAACCATTCTCCAAAAGATGGGATTGCCCGTGGGTGAAACTCCAACCCTCGGTCCATGGAGAGATTTTCTAGATCGCCGTCATAAGGCAACTGAGAAAGTAAAAATTGGATTGGTTGGTAAATACGATTTGCAAGACGCTATAAATCTATCCTTGAAGCCTTGTCACAAGCCGCCACTTACAATGACCGCAAAGCGGATATCCACTTCATAAACAGCGAGAAACTGACAGATGCTAATGTAGAAGAGCAGATTAAGGATATGGATGGTATCATCATCTGCCCGGGATTCGGACAACGTGGCATAGAAGGTAAGTTCGTTGCTATCAAATATGCACGTACACACAATGTGCCGACTTTTGGTATCTGTCTAGGTATGCAGTGCATGGCTATTGAGTTTGCCCGTAACGTGCTAGGTTATACAGATGCCAACAGCCGCGAAATGGATGAAAAAACGCCACACAACGTGATAGACATTATGGAAGAACAGAAAGCTATCACCAATATGGGCGGCACTATGCGCCTGGGAGCCTATGAATGTATCCTTGACCAACACTCAAAGACTTTTGAAGCCTATAAAAGCGAACACATACAGGAACGCCACCGTCACCGCTACGAATTCAATAATGACTATAAGCAGGAGTACGAAAAGGCGGGTATGAAATGCGTGGGTATCAATCCGGAATCCGATTTAGTGGAAATAATTGAAATCCCGACATTAAAATGGTTCATCGGAGTACAGTTCCATCCCGAGTACAGCAGTACAGTATTGAAACCACATCCTTTATTCCTGTCATTTATCAAAGCGGCAATAGACAAATAAGAAACGAGAATTATAATATAATAAGGTAAACAAGTAAAAATGGACAAAAACACTTTAGTGGGATTCGCCCTGATTGGTGCAGTTGTGATAGGCTTCAGCATCTACAACCGTCCTAGCCAGGAAGAAATGGCACGTGCCAAACATTATCAGGATTCCATTCAGGCGATAGCCCAAAAAGAGGCCGAACGACTGGCACAGGCTGCCACGGCACAGAGTCAGAATGCAACATTGCATTTAGACTCTACCTCTATGTTCTATGGCGCAAACCAAGGTACGGAACAGCTAACGACACTGGAAAATAATGTAGTAAAACTGACTTTCACCAATAAAGGTGGACGGGTGTGCGCAGCCATATTAAAAGATTATAACGGACAGGACGGCAAGCCTTTGATGTTATTTGATGAAAAAGATTCGGGCATGAATTTCGCTTTCGAAGGAAAGAATGAAAATATTTTGACCGAGGATATGTATTTCCAGCCTACCAACGTAACAGACAGCACTGTAACTATGCGTTTGGCAGCAAACAATGGAGGCTATATAGATTTCGATTACAAACTTTTACCGGATGCTTACATGGTGAATTTCACTATTCGCGCAAACGGCATGCAGAATTTCTTCCCTCCTGCCCTGAACACAGTCAATATAAACTGGCGTCAACGGGCACGCCAGCTTGAAAAAGGTTTCAGCTTCGAACAGCGCTATACTTCGCTCACCTACAAGCCGGTAGAAAAAAGTTCAGACTATCTGAACGAAATGAAAGAAGCAAAAGAAGATGTTACCGACCGTTTGGATTGGATTGCTTTCAAGAATCAGTTCTTCTCAAGCGTACTTATTGCCGATCAAGATTTTGATAAAGCTTCCCTAACCTCTACCCCCCAACAGGAAGGAAGCGGATATATGAAGAACTATACCGCGGACATGACAACTTTCTTTGATCCTACCGGAAAGCAGCCTACCGATATGCAGTTCTACTTCGGTCCGAACCATTTCAAGACTTTGCTGAACAGCAATGATCTAAGCCTTTCCCAAAAAGATTTGGAACTGGAAGACCTGGTTTATTTGGGCTGGCCCATTATCCGCTGGGTAAACCGCTGGTTCACTATTAATTTGTTTGATTGGCTCTCAGGGTGGGGACTGAGCATGGGTGTCGTATTGCTGCTGATGACGATTATCGTCAAAGTGTTAGTTTATCCGGCTACCTACAAATCATATATGTCCTCTGCCAAGATGCGCGTCCTGAAACCCTACATCAACGAGATCAACGCAAAATATCCCAAGAAAGAAGATGCTTTGAAAAAGCAACAGGAAACGATGGCACTTTACAGCAAATACGGAGTAAGCCCTATGGGAGGTTGCTTGCCTATGCTGATCCAAATGCCGGTATTCATGGCTTTATTCTTCTTCGTGCCTAACGCTATTGAGTTGCGCCAACAAAGTTTCTTATGGGCCCCGGACTTGTCCACTTATGATGATATTATCAACTGGGGAACCAACATTCCTCTGCTGGGCAATCATTTAAGCCTCTTCTGTTTGCTGTTCAGTATCACCAATATTCTGAACACCATGTACACCATGAAGCAGCAGGATATGGGACAACAGCAAATGCCGGGTATGAAACTAATGATGTATATCATGCCAGTCATGTTTATTTTCATCTTCAACGGTTATTCATCCGGCTTGAACTACTATTACTTCATTTCCGGACTGATTGGTATCCTCACCATGGTGATTCTGCGCAAAACAACTGATGAAAAGAAACTCCTTGCCATGTTGGAAGCCCGAAAAGAAAAGAAGAGCCAAAAGAATGGCGGCAAACCGGGTGGCGGACTGATGGCTAAACTGGAAGCTTTACAAAAGGAGCAGGAACGACTGCAACAAGAAAGAATGAATAAAGGGAAAAATAACGGGTTTACACTTCCTTAAAAAAACAGCGAAGACCGGCATATATAAAAACAGCGGTCTTTGCTGTTTTTTTATATATACCGGTTACCTCTATATTTGCTCTTCTTTGCAAAGACACCCTTCCACAGACACACAAAGAAACAAAACAAATATGCAGGAACATTTCACATCACCGGCTTTTATACGTATTTTTGCAATCAGTTAATCATCAAAAACAATTTTTAGATATGAATAAATCAAGCGCAACCATCATGGCAGCAGCACTTATGCTAGCTTCTTCCTGTACCGAAGTGAAACAGGAAGGACAGGGCTACGAGCCCATTATAGGCAAGCAAGAAATCACCATCAAAGACGGTCGTCTTACCCCCGAAGCCCTGTGGGCAATGGGACGCATAGGCAGTCTGAGTATTTCCCCCGATGGCAAACAGATAGCCTACACCGTAGCCTATTATAGTGTTCCCGAAAACAAAAGCCATCATGTAATTTACGTAATGGATGCCGATGGAAAGAACAACACCCTGCTTACTCAAACAGCATGGAATGAAAGCGAGCCTCAATGGATAAAAGGCGGAACAAAAATCGCATTCTTATGCAATGAAAGTGGTGGCAGCCAAATTTTGGGAGATGAATCCTGACGGTACGGAACGCCGTATCATTTCCGATTTCAAAGGAAACATAGAAGGATTCTCTTTTTCACCGGATGCAAAAGATCTTTCATCTCACAAATAAAATACGGCCAATCGCACCGTAGACCTCTACCCTGACCTGCCCAAAAGCCAGCGGTATCATTGTAAACGACCTGATGTATAAACATTGGGATGAATGGGTAGAAAGTATTCCACATCCTTTTATCGCTGATTTTGATGGTAACATGATGGGAGCAGCCACCGATATCATGGAAGGTGAGCCGTTTGAAGCTCCAATGAAACCTTTCGGAGGTATCGAGCAGCTGGCTTGGAGCAACGACTCTAAACAAATAGCTTACACCAGCCGGAAAAAGCAAGGATTGGCATACGCAGTATCTACCGACTCGGATATATACCTTTATAATATAGAAAAAGGCACAACACTGAACCTGTGCAAACCGAATGGAAAAGATTCAAATGGAACAGATGAAATGAAAGGATATGACACCAATCCTAAATTCAGCCCCAACGGCAAATACATTGCATGGCAAAGCATGGAGCGCGATGGTTACGAAAGTGATCGGAACCGCCTGTGCATCTACAATTTAGATGACGGTCAAAAGACATTTGTTACCGAAAGTTTTGAATCAGGCGTAGATGACTATTGCTGGAACAATGATTCGCAAAGTCTGTACTTTGTCGGTGTATGGCATGGAACCAGCATGGTATACAGTGCCAATCTGAATGGTGATATAAAAAAACTGACTGATGGCATGTATGACTACGGATCAGTAGCCATGGCGGGCGATAAAATAATTACCAAACGTCACTCTATCAGTGCCGCCGATGAAATCTACACCCTCACTCCTGCCGACGGGCAAGTGGCGCAACTCTCACACGAGAATGATCACATCTTTAAACAGCTGAATTTGGGCAAAGTGGAGGAAAGATGGACCAAAACTACTGATGGCAAGCAAATGCTTTCATGGGTGATCTATCCCGTCAATTTTGACGCAAACAAGAAGTATCCTACTTTATTATTCTGTGAAGGTGGCCCGCAAAGTCCCGTCAGCCAATTCTGGAGCTACCGCTGGAACTTCCAGATTATGGCAGCCAACGATTATATTATCATCGCTCCGAATCGTCGCGGTCTACCTGGATTCGGCATGGAATGGTTGGAACAAATTAGCGGTGACTATGGAGGTCAATGCATGAAAGACTATTTGTCAGCCATAGATGATATTTCAAAAGAACCATATGTAGATACTAATCGTTTGGGATGCGTAGGTGCCAGCTTCGGCGGATTCTCCGTCTATTGGCTGGCGGGACACCATGACAAACGTTTTAAAGCATTTATCGCACACGATGGTATATTCAATATGGAGCAGCAATATCTGGAAACAGAAGAAATGTGGTTCGCCAACTGGGATATGGGTGGTGCATATTGGGACAAAAACAATGTAACGGCACAACGTACCTTTGCCAACTCTCCCCATCGTTTCGTTGATAAATGGGACACTCCCATTCTCTGCATTCACGGTGAAAAGGATTATAGAATTCTTGCTTCACAAGGTATGTCGGCGTTCAATGCAGCTGTATTGCGCGGTGTTCCGGCCGAACTTTTATTATATCCGGATGAGAATCATTGGGTATTGAAACCGCAAAATGGGGTGTTATGGCAACGCACTTTCTTTAGTTGGTTAGATAAATGGCTCAAATAACGCCTAAATTACTGCAATATTATCCGTTATTAGAACTATATAGTATAATTTTCAATTTTTGTGTTACCTTTGTAATGTCAAACAAAAAATGAACATTAAGTGATATTTGTTAAGCTACCTTTTATTAGGTGAGTAAACAATAGCTTGTGAAAGTAGTTGTTTACAGTGTTAGTATATAAATAACTTTTTATTCCCCGTGCTTTGTGAGCGCACAAAGCTGGATGATTACAAAATAATAAAGTGATTATTTTTTCGTGATACCGGCTTGTGATAAGTCGGTATCATTTTTTATTCCAGCAAACCAACATCATACTCATTATTATTCTGGAATGCTTATGCCCTCATGCTCTCATTTTACATATAACAATCTAATTATAAATAGCTTACATGATTACAGTAAAAATATTTGCTCTCACTTATGCCCTCATACCCTCACTATATTTTAAAGCAGATTTTCGCATAATACGCTTGCTGTCAACTATATATTCTTTTTTATAAAGTATTCCTGTTTGATATAAAGCAGGGTACTTTCAGACTTTTTCATTTCAAAAATGCATATGAAAGAGATGTACTTCCACGAAATAGCAGTTTACAGAGTTCCGATATCGATAAAAAAGATCAAAACGTTTTTAAAAAAGCTCGTTATCTTTTCCAAAAAGTTCCTGTTGTTATTTGAAAAGCTCTTGATCTTTTTTAAAAACGTCCTTATATTTGGGGGATTTATATGATTCACACTCACATACATACGCACAAACCCGTACATACATATGCGTAGCTTCATGTAGACATACGTGCGTTAGAGATTTTATATGATCACATCTATTGAAAAAACTCTTTTATTCAATATCACTTCGCCGATACAATAATAAAGAGGCTGAATCAAATTATCTTGAATTTCAGCCATTTTTATTCATCAATACAACATTGGGAAATCGGACTACATGACCATTCTTGCATTAAGAAAGGCAGTTTAATAATGAAACAGCCAAATCTCTAAAAACAACAATATCCATCCGTCTACAGTTTGGTAAATGGATGGATATTGCATTTTTTATTCTTAACCTCTGCCCAAAATAAAAGCAAAGAAGCCTTATATTTAATTTTAACAGAAGAAATTTTCTAGTTTTTTTCTGCATTAATCCCTTTTAAATGCCGTAGGATAAGGAGTTTCAAACTCCATCAACTCTTTTGTTACCGGATGATAGAAACATAACTTGAAGGCATGTAACGCCAATCGTCCTAAAGGATCACACTCACTGCCATAGCGCCGGTCACCAACAACAGGGTGACCTAAATCCAACATATGCACACGAATCTGATTCTTACGTCCTGTTTCCAAATCCAACTCCACCAATGAATATCCATTGGCCCGCTTTATTGTTTTATAATGAGTGACCGCAAACTTACCTTCCCCATTATCTACAGGACTGGAACTGACATACAATTTCCGGTCGGTCAACCAAGACTCTACAGTACCGTAATCTTTCTCCATATCACCAGAAACGATAGACACATAACGGCGGTCCGTCACAATATCATGCCAATTATCACGTAAAGTATTCTGGGTTTTTTCATCTTTGGCATACATCATCAACCCCGAAGTTTCACGGTCCAGACGATGTACTACAAATACGCGGTTGAAACGATGTGAACGTTTTACATACTCATTCAAAATATGTTGTGCAGTACGCTCCTTCTGATGTTCTGTGCTGACAGAAAGCAGTCCCTCCTTCTTTTCCACCACCAAGATATAAGCATCCTCGTATACCAGTTTCAGCATCGGATGTTTAAACTCACGATTATTCTTCACCTTGGATATCTGCACTTTCATACCTGGTTTCAATGCGAAATTATATTGGGTAGTAATCACATTATCTACCAAAATCACGCGGTTGGCAAGCAACGCCTTTACCTTGCTACGACTGATTCCCGCCATTTTCCGCATCAGAAAATCCATCAGCTCAGCGGGCTCCGTCACATTATATATAGTATATCGGGCAACACTTCTCGCCTTTGGCCTGCCGGAATCACTATTCTTACCTCTTGACATAATTCTATTTACTGTTTAAACAATTTATAATTGAACTATCCGGATTATCCTCTTTTTTCCCAGCAACACCACATTTTCCACATGATGCGTATGAGGGAACATATCTACGGGTTGCACGGCCATCACCTTGTATTTGGCATCTAACAAAGACAAATCACGTGCCTGGGTGGCAGGATTACAGCTAACATACACAATCCGCTGAGGTTCAGCAAAAAGAATTGTATTAATCACATCATCGTGCATTCCGGCACGCGGAGGATCAGTGATTATAACATCAGGACGACCATGTTGGTTGATAAACTCCTGAGTGAGGATATCCTTCATGTCACCGGCATAAAATAAGGTATTGTCAATGCCATTAATTGCCGAATTCACTTTAGCATCTTCTATTGCTTCAGGCACATATTCGATACCAATCACTTTCTTTGCCTGGCGTGAAACAAAGTTGGCTATGGTTCCAGTCCCTGTATAAAGATCATACACCAATTCTTTACCGGTCAATCCGGCAAAATTACGGGCCACCTTATAAAGATTATACGCCTGTCCGGAATTAGTTTGATAAAATGATTTCGCTCCTATCTTGAATCGCAAGCCTTCCATTTCCTCAAAAATATGGTTATTCCCTTTAAACACCATCACATCCAGATCGTTAATGGTATCATTACACTTATTATTGACTACATATAACAAGGAAGTGATTTGCGGAAAACGTTCTGCAACAAAAGTCAGTAACCGCTTCATTAAATCCAATTCACCCTCTTCTACAATCTTGCATTGCAGCAACACCATAAGCTCACCCGTACTTGAGGTACGAATCATCAAGTTGCGAAGCATTCCTTCTTGAGAACGCAGATTAAAGAAAGAATAATTGTGTTCGTATGCATAGTCACGAATCGCATTGCGTATCTGGTTGCTGATATCATCCTGTAACCAGCACTTTTCTATAGCCAGTACCTTGTCAAATGCACCGGGAATGTGGAAACCTACGGCGTTCATCTGATCGTACTTCACATCTTCCTTTACCTCTTCCTCTGTCAGCCAACGTTTGTTTAGAAAACGTAAATTCCAACTTATTACGGTAAAACTCCGTTTTTTCCGACCCTATGATAGGTGAAATTTCCGGTCAATTCGATCTTGCCGATACGGGTCAGATTATCCGTCACCTGCTTTTGCTTATACTTTATTTGTTCTGTATATGGCAGACACTGCCACTTACAACCACCACATATACCATAATGCTGGCAGAAGGGTACTGCACGCACAGGAGAATACTCATGGAATTTCACAGCCACAGCTTCTGCATAATGATTTTTCTTACGCTTCACTTGTAAATCCACCACATCACCGGGCACTACATAAGGCACAAATACTACCAGGTCATTCACTTTCGCCAAAGCTTTTCCTTCGGCAGCTACATCTGTTATGGTTATCTTCTCTAATAATGGAAGTTCTTTCTTCTTTCTAGCCACTTTTCTGAATAAGTTAATTTGGGGACAAATTTAAGCATTTTCCCTGAATATTGCCTCATAAATCGTAAGATATTAAAATTGCAAAGTAGAAATTGCAATTTCCACTATTTTTTTTCAGTAAAAGGTTTGGAGATAACTAAAATATGTATAGTTTTGCGATTACATTTTTTGAGCGAGTTAACTTTAAATAACATTTATTATGGATAAAAAAGAGTTTACACCTTTGGTAATGGACAAGCTGAAGGAAAAGCAGACATGAGAAATCTGCTTGGTGGAAAAGGCGCTAACCTGGCTGAAATGAATCTAATCGGTGTTCCCGTACCTCCGGGATTTACAATCACCACAGAAGTTTGTAGCGAATATTATGAGTTAGGTAAAGATAAAGTAGTAGAACTACTGAAAGCGGATGTTGAGAAAGCTATCGCCAACATCGAAAATCTGATGAATTCCAAGTTTGGAGATGTAGAGAACCCGTTACTGGTTTCTGTACGTTCGGGTGCCCGCGCTTCTATGCCGGGTATGATGGATACCATCCTTAATTTAGGTTTAAATGACGAAGTGGTGGAAGGCTTAAGCCGCAAGACCGGACGCCCCCGTTTCGCATGGGATTCTTACCGTCGTTTCGTACAAATGTATGGTGACGTGGTATTGGGTATGAAACCGGTGAACAAGGAAGACATCGATCCTTTCGAGGAAATTATCGAAAAAGTAAAGGAAGAAAAAGGTGTGAAGCTCGACAACGAATTGGAAGTGGAAGACCTTAAAGAACTGGTTAAACGCTTTAAAGTTGCTGTAAAAGAACAAACCGGACAAGATTTTCCGACCTGTGCATACGAACAACTTTGGGGTGCCATTTGTGCTGTATTCCGCAGTTGGATGAACGAACGCGCCATTCTTTACCGCAAAATGGAAGGTATTCCTGCCGAATGGGGTACTGCTGTAAGCGTACAAGCCATGGTATTCGGTAACATGGGTGATACTTCGGCTACTGGTGTTTGCTTCTCTCGTGACGCAGGTAACGGTGAGGATTTGTTTAATGGCGAATATTTGATCAACGCACAAGGTGAAGATGTTGTAGCCGGTATCCGTACTCCGCAACAAATCACAAAAATCGGTTCTCAGCGTTGGGCAGAACGTGCAGGTATTTCTGAAGAAGAACGCGTAGCCAAATATCCCTCTATGGAAGAAGCTATGCCGGAAATCTACAAAGAACTGGATGCCCTGCAAACCAAACTGGAAAACCACTATCGCGACATGCAGGATATGGAATTTACCGTACAGGAAGGTAAATTATGGTTCTTGCAGACCCGTAACGGTAAACGTACCGGAGCTGCTATGGTAAAAATCGCCATGGACTTGTTGCGCCAGGGAATGATTGATGAAAAAACAGCATTGGAGCGTTGCGAACCTAATAAATTAGACGAACTGCTTCACCCTGTGTTCGACAAGAAAGCGTTGAAAGAAGCGAAAGTTTTGACTCGTGGTTTGCCCGCTTCTCCGGGTGCCGCTACCGGTCAGATTGTGTTCTTCGCCGATGATGCTGCTAAATGGGCTGCCGATGGCAAAAAGGTGGTCATGGTACGTATCGAAACTTCGCCGGAAGACTTGGCAGGTATGGCCGTTGCCGAAGGTATCCTGACTGCACGTGGCGGTATGACATCTCACGCTGCGGTTGTGGCCCGTGGTATGGGTAAGTGCTGCGTATCGGGTGCTGGTGCTATCAATGTAGATTATAAGACACGTACCGTAGAAATTGAAGGTATTACTTTAAAAGAAGGTGACTTCATCTCTCTGAACGGTACTACCGGTGAAGTATATAAAGGTAAAGTGGAAACCAAAGCAGCCGAAGTTTCAGGCGATTTCGCTGCATTGATGGATCTTTGCAACAAATACACCAAGCTGAATGTCCGCACTAACGCTGATACTCCGCATGATGCGGAAGTGGCCCGCGCTTTTGGTGCTTCAGGTATCGGTCTTTGCCGTACGGAACACATGTTCTTTGATGCTGAAAAGATTGTCGCTATGCGTGAGATGATCCTGTCACCGGATGTAGAAGGACGTAGAAAAGCATTGGCTAAATTGCTCCCTCCAAAAAGCCGACTTCAAAGGTATCTTCAAGGCTATGGACGGATGTCCGGTAAATGTTCGTCTGCTCGATCCTCCTTTGCATGAGTTCGTTCCCCATGATGCAAAAGGTCAGGAAGAAATGGCTAAGGCAATGGGCGTAACCGTACAGGAAATCAAAAACGTGTGGAAAGCCTGTGTGAACACAATCCGATGTTAGGTCACCGCGGCTGTCGTTTGGGTAACACCTATCCCGAAATCACAGAGATGCAGACTCAAGCGATTCTAGGTGCTGCAATTGAACTGAAGAAAGAAGGATATGATCCGCATCCCGAAATTATGGTTCCCTTGACCGGTATCCTGTATGAATTCGAAGCTCAGGAAAAGGTGATCCGTGATGCAGCAGCAGCATTATTTGAAAAAGAAGGTATGGAAATTCCGTTCAAGGTAGGTACCATGATTGAAATTCCGCGTGCTGCGCTGACAGCCAACCGCATTGCCAGCCGTGCAGAATACTTCTCATTCGGTACCAATGACTTGACCCAGATGACATTCGGTTATTCCCGTGACGATATTGCTTCTTTCTTGCCGGTATATCTGGAAAAGAAGATTCTGAAAGTAGACCCATTCCAAGTACTCGACCAAAATGGTGTGGGCCAGCTGATTGAAATGGCTGTAGATAAAGGCCGTTCAGTTCGTCCTGATTTGAAATGCGGTATCTGCGGTGAGCATGGTGGTGAGCCTTCATCAGTGAAATTCTGTCACAAAGTTGGTTTGAACTATGTGTCTTGTTCTCCGTTCCGCGTGCCTATTGCCAGACTGGCTGCGGCGCAGGCTGCTGTGGAAGATATGAAGTAAATTGAATATTTTCTGAATATAAAGGTGGGAGGTGCTTGGAATAAGTACCTCCTACTCTATTTTTATGGCATTTTATTTTTTCAATAAAAACATAGTTTATACATTTGCCTGCAAGACAAAATCTATATTCATATGAAAAACAAATGCCTCTTAGTATTACTGTTAGCTTTGGGATGTTGCCATGTACAAGCACAAAAAAGTCAAAAGGATCCTTTGTCCGAAGCACTCGTCCGGTTGAATCAAAAAGTGGATTCCGAATTGATTCCCGGAATAAAAAGGTTTCCCCTGATTGGAATTTCCACAGATATAAGTCCGAAACGGACAGCCGTAAACACGGCATATGTACAGTCAGTCATTCTCTCTGGAGGAATTCCTTACATGATACCTGTAACGGATAATGTAGAAATACTGCGTCAAATTGTATCCCGACTGGACGGAATTGTCTTTACAGGTGGAGAAGACATCCAACCAATGTATTATGGCGACCTTCTTTATGAAAAACTGGAAGAAGTAAGCCCCGCCCGGGATACCTTCGACTTGATGGTGCTGAAAATGGCCGCAGATCGGAATATTCCCATATTAGGAATTTGCAGGGGGCTACAATTAATGAATGTAGCTTTCGGTGGAACTTTATATCAAGATCTGCCCACGCAACATCCTTCAAGTGTCAACCATCGCCAAAAAGAATCCGGCACTACCCCCACCCATCCGATATCCATCATAAAGGAAAGCAAGTTGGCAGAAATTACAGGACAAGAAGTGCTGCAAGTCAATACATTCCATCATCAGGCTATCCGGGAATTGGCACCGGGATTCAAAATCACGGCTTGGGCACCCGACAGCATAGCGGAAGCTATAGAAGCTTATCCCATACGGCAAATGATAGGTGTGCAATTTCATCCGGAAATATTTACAGCTGCCGGAGATACCACCATGCATAAATTATTTAAATTCCTGGTGAACAAGGCTGATACATTCAACCTAGCTAAAAAAATTCACAGCCGCATTCTATCCATTGACACTCATACAGATACTCCTCTTTGGTTTAAAAACGGTTACAGCGTAGGCTTGAGAAAAGACAACATGGTCAGCATCCCCAAAATGGAGGAAGGCAAATTGGACGCACAGTTCCTAGCCGCATTTATATGGCAGGGGAAACGAGATGACGTATCTTCACAAAAAGCCGTAGAAAGCACCACCCTATTGATTCAATCCATTTATGACGAAGTAGCAAAATACAAAGATTTTTGCGGCATCGCCCTTACGGAAGAGGATTTGGTACGTTTAAAGAATGAAGGCAAGAAAGCTTTCTTTATAGGGATCGAGAATGGTTACGCCATCGGCAAGGACCTAAAGAATATAAAAAAATACAAACAGATGGGAGTTAATTATATAACTCTCTGCCATTCTTATGATAACGATATTTGCCATTCGTCCACTCATACGGAAGATGCGACTCAAGGATTGACACAGTTTGGTCGTGAGGTAGTGAAGGAAATGAACCGGTTAGGTATTATGATAGACATATCACATGCCAGTGAAGGTACTTTCTGGGATGTGATAAAATATAGTACACAACCTATCATCGCCTCTCATTCCTCGTCAAAGGCTTTATGCGACCATGACCGTAATCTGACAGACGAACAACTCCGTGCCTTAGCGAAAAATGGCGGAGTGGCACAGTTATGTCTCCTTGATGCCTATATCAATAAAAACCCAAAAGCCGCATCCGTTTGTGATGCTGCCGAACATTTGGACCACATGATTAAAGTAGCCGGCATAGACCATGTAGGAATAGGTACAGACTTTGATGGCGGTGGTGGTCTGCAAGGATGTAAAGGAGATAATGACTTAATTAATCTGACCATAAAAATGATTGAAAAAGGATATACAGAAGAAGACTTAAGGAAGATTTGGGGAGGTAATCTCTTGAGAGTAATGAAGCAAGTACAGGAAGCACCACTTCTTTCTTCAAAAAAACGCAGATAATACCCAAACAAGGATAATTAAAAATATATAGAAATATCCTATTATCATTTTTCGGAAATTATCAGGGCTGTCTCACCAATGGACAGCCTCTTTTTGTAACTTACAGTTTAATAGTAAAAGAAATAAGACAGACCTTATTCCCCTCTCCTCACCATAGGAATTTTCCTATTACAAATAGGGAAACTCTCCTTTACAAATAGGAATATTCCGTTTATTGTATCATTCCCTCCACTTATCTTTGTGACATAAGAAAAACAAATTTTAAAATTAACGGATATGAGAACAAAAATACTGAAATACTTCGGAATGGTAGTTGTACTGATAATAATGGTTAACCTAACCTCCTGTGAAGTATCCATAGAAAGTTGGTACGATGATGATGATTACAGCGAAATATATTACAGAACCACTCGGGAACTATGCAGCCGGACCTGGCAGGAAACTTGGGAACAAGACGGTGAATACTACACACAACGACTAGACTTTTACGAAAATAGAACAGGCACAGACATCATACAAATAGAACATCGAAACGGCTATGTAACCGAAGACAGATACAATTTTGAATGGAGATGGGATAACAGCGCACAGACATGTATCCGTATGGTTTACGGTCCCAGTGACATTTCATATTTTGAAAATATATGGTTGGCCGGAAACTTCTTAAAAGGCACATTGGATGGTGTCAATGTAAATTTCACAGGAATCAGGTAAAAAGAAAAAAGCGGGATGATACCCAACACATATCATCCCGCTCTCCTTTTTCCAAATACACTACTCAACTTTAATACTCTTTACCGGATTCTCATTAGCAATACGCCAAGCTCTAACAACGACACACACCACTATCAGAGCGATAATCACCAATGCTGTTCCGACAAAATACAACGCATTCATATCTATCGTTTCGGCAAATTGATCCAACCAAGCCTTTCCTGTAAAGTACGATACTACAATTCCCATCAAGACCGATGGGACAGCAACATATAATATATCACGGGACAGCAACCGAAGAATAGTCGAAGCTTCAGCACCATTCACCTTACGGATAGCTATTTCCTTACTGCGACGTTGTGTTTCATCATTCACGTAACCTATCAACCCCATAACAACAATAAGCAAAATAAAAGTAGAAGTAATCCATACAGAATTACGAAAACGATATACATTGCGATAGATTTCCTTCAGCATGGTATCTATCGGAATAAATTCCAATGCCTTAGTGGAATGCACCTGCTCCATGTATTCGTTCAGCTTTTTCAAACTCTCATCGTATGGCTGTTTTAAACGTACATCAAAAGTGTGACTGGTATTATGACTATAAACCAAAGCCACGGGAAACTGCTTATAAAGAAAAGACGTATTGCGCACATTACGGAATACACCAACAATGGTTCCGGCTTTATCAAAATCATTCAACCGTTTGCCTACTGCCCCATCTGTCCATTTCATCAGCCGCACTACTTCTTCGTTGACCAATACATCTCCCTCATTCTGCATATCTTTCCCTTCAATAATAGTAATCCCCATGGTTTCAGCATAATTCTTATCACAAGGATTATACATCAAGGTTTCTATTCGCTTGCCACTATTATCAATCAGCCCACGAGTCCAATATTCTCCCAGAACACCATGCATAGAACGGGTGGCATTTTCCACCATGGGTTGACGACGAAGATCGTTAACCATATTCTCTGCTTCTTCGGGTGACATCCATGTTTCCGCCTCCACCAATCCTGGAGTACGGATACCCATATCACTATTAATCAGATGATGATACTGCATCAAAGATACTAACAAAATCCCCATCACAAAAGATACCCCCATAAATTGTACAAATAAAAGAGAACGCTTCCACCCCTTTTTCCCATCTGTGTAACGACGAAAAACTTGAGTGACAGGAATGCGTGAAAACAATCTTCCCGGCAGCACTCCGGCTACTATGAACAGTACAAAAACAATGAGCATCGGAACCCATAAAGTTTCCAATGTAAAGAGTGAGGATAACTGCACCGAAAGTAAATCTTCTATCAGATCTTTGGTATTGAAAATAATAAAGAGGGCCACTATAACGGACATCAATACCACAATCCCCGTCTCAAAAAGGAACATACTGAAAATATTGATTGCACTGGCACCACTACACTTATGCACACCTATACTTTTTGCCCTGCGGCTCATGGTAGCAATAGCTACTAATACATAGTTCATGATTGCCACAAAAAATATGGCAAAGCCCAAAAAACCATAAATGTAAAGGCGAGTGCGGGTATTTGAGTCATCCAGATGAATTTCGGGCAATGGCTGTGCATCATAAAAATTTCTCCATTCATCATCAGCAGAATCAGGATAATATTTTTGCATAGCCTTGTATATCTGACGATTGATTTCTTCCCTGTCCACCCCATCGCGCAAACGGAGAATAGTATAATAAATGTCATTACGCCCCCATGTTCCACCCCCTATATAACCACCTCCGGCATAAATGGGAGCTACAAAATCAAAATGATAGGCCGTATTTTCCGGAGTATCCTGATAAACACCACGGACTGTCAGTTCATGCTGTTTATCCAAAGATAATTTTTGTCCCACAGGATCCTGTCCACCAAAGACATCACGAACAAAAGTTTCAGAAACGAATATGCTCCCTGCCCTTTGCAATTCCTCAGGATTCCCTTTCAATACTTTGATGCCGAAAGTACGGAAATAGCAAGTATCTACATAAGCGTAGTTTACGTCTTTCAGCTTATGACCATCCTTGAATACATTTAATGTCTCAAAATTGAAAATGACTGTAGCATTTTCAATCCATTGTGACAAATCACTGCGGAATGCTTCTGCCATCGGAGCAAACAAGCTATCATCATATCCTTCTCCTTTCTCTCCAGTCTTTACATTCTCTCCTCCTCCACGTACCAACACCAATCGGTCGGCATCAGGGTAACATTTTTCATAATTGAGTTCAAATGCTATTTGTGAAAAAAGCAGAACACCAATAGTCAAGCCTAATGAAAGCGATATGACTTTTGTCACATTGCTTCCACGGCCGTGTAATGTCGATTGTATTGCATAATAGATTTGTTTCATTACAACCACCCTTTCATTATTATTCTTTAATGTTCGCCACTACACTACCGTCAAACAAATGAATGACACGATGAGCAAATCCGGCATCATGCTGAGAGTGAGTTACCATGACAATACTAGTCCCCTCCTTGTTAAGTTCGGTCAATAGATTCATTACTTCAGCACCGTTCTTTGAGTCCAAATTACCGGTAGGCTCATCGGCGAGGATCAATTTAGGGTTAGTAACCACAGCACGGGCAATAGCCACACGCTGTTGTTGACCGCCGGAAAGCTGTTGCGGGAAATGCTTGGCACGATGACTCAAGTTCATTCGCTTTAAAATTTCCAGAACACGCTCCTTACGTTCACTGGCCTTGATTCCAAGATAAGTCAACGGTAATTCCACATTTTCAAAAACATTCAGTTCGTCTATCAGATTAAAACTTTGAAATACAAAACCTATTACACCTTTACGCAGGCGGGTGCGTTCTTTTTCTTTCAGATTGGCTACTTCGTTGCCCAGCAACTTGTAACTGCCTTCAGTAGGATTGTCCAGCAGACCAAGGATATTCAATAAGGTGGATTTTCCACAACCTGATGGTCCCATAATAGCTACAAACTCTCCTTCTTTCACCTCTATGTTTACATGATTCAACGCAATTGTTTCTACTTCTGAAGTACGAAATACCTTACTTAAATTTTCAATCTGTATCATAATAATAAATTTTAATTGTTTGTTCTATTGATCTTTATTCTGATTTAATACTCTTTACTGGATTCTCATTGGCAATGCGCCATGTTTTGGAAATGACACAACTGACAATCAATATCAAGACCACGATAGCTACACATACATAATAAGGAACAAGCGAACCTACAGTCACAGCAAACTGTTCCATCCATAAACCACCTACATACCATGCCCCTAGTGTACCTGCGACTACAGCCGGGAAAGAAATCCAAAGAACATCTTGCACCAACATTTCCAATATCGCAAATGACTCAGCTCCATTCACTTTACGAATAGCAATTTCTTTCGAACGTCGCTGTAATTCATCATTAATATAGCCTATCAGTCCCATCAAAGTAATAAACAAAATGGCAATTGCCGCCAATAAAGTCGCATTACGAAATACACGAACGGAATTATAACTATCCGCCATTTTTTGTTCCAAGCTTTCAAAGCCGACTGTTTGATTAGGAAAAGCTTCGGCAGCATCACGCTTCAGTTTCTGAAGATTCTCACCAAAGGGTTCCTTCAGACGGAGATAAACAAGATCAGCCAAATCTTTGGGATGATGATGCAAGACAAACGGTTTCAGCTCTGAGTAGAATCCGCCAATATTAAAATCTTTAATCACACCTACTATTTTGACACGGCCTTCTTCTGTCTGTATACTCTTACCTAAAACATCTTTTTCCCCAATGCATTCTCCGTACAAATTCCTCATTCACTGCCACCTCACCGGATTCACGAGGCACACGCCCTTGCTGTATGACCATTCCCATAAAAGCTACATAATTCTCCTGAGTAAAATCATAACGGCTGGAAAAAAGACTCGTTCCTTTCTCATCCGGTATCATCTGCCCGCTATATCCATTAGACGGATAGCTAGTTGCCGAAGTCAATGCTTCCACGTATGGAAGCCCCTCATAAAAGTGACGGGCAGCAAGCCGGGCTTTAGCATCCGGTGCATTATTAACGCCAATCACTACCCGCTCAGGATTATAACCCGGATCTTTATTAATAACATAATGATACTGGAGCATCACTACACACATCAATCCACATATAAAAGCCACTCCTGCAAATTGGATAAACAATAACGGACGTTTCCATCCTTTCTTACCCTCTGTATAACGCCGGAAAACCTGTGTGACCGGTATCTTTGAAAAAATTCGTCCCGGCAGCACACCACCAATGAGGAATAAGACAGCAGTCACTCCAAAAGGCACCCAAATACGTTCCACCGCAAAAAGAGACTCCAGTTTAGCAGCTGTAGTATCTTCCACAAATTCCCGGAAATTAAACATTAAAAAAACCATCAAAAACAATGAAAGCAAAATAATAATACCGGTTTCCCACATAAACATACCAAAAACAGTACCCGTTCCCGCTCCGCTGCATTTATGAACACCAATACTTTTGGCACGCCGGCTCAATGAAGAAATAGAAATCAACACATAATTCAATGTCGTGATAAACAAAATAGATATACCTAAAATAAGCATAATATTACGCATTCTTTTCACTTCATCATATCCACGGTACGTATCCCGAACAGGTTTTGCCATGACAGTGATTCCCAACTTATCACTTCTGGGAATATGTTGCTGTACTACCATATCAATACGCTTGTTCAATTCATCCAAATCAATATCCTGCTTCAACCGGATATATTCTTTCCAGCTGTCCCCACCGTTCCATGAATAATTTCCTATCCGGCGGCTCCAGATAGAAGGCAAGGAAATGACAGCCTTCGGTCGCATAGTACAATTCTCAGGTAAAGCAGCATACGTTCCTTTGACTGTCAACTCAATTTCCTTATTGAAACTAATTATTTTACCAATCGGGTTCTCACCGCCAAACATTTTATCCGCCAAATCTTTACTCAGGAAAATTACATCTTTTTGCTGCAATTCACGTACCGGATCACCACTCAAGACCTCAATACCCATTGTCTGAAAAAACAATGAATCAGCAGCAACTTTAAAATCATCAAAGCGGACACTCCCGTTATAAATAGGTGCCGAAACCGGCCACGAGCCTGTACTTGCCGCCGATTCCACAATTTCCGGCATTGCATCCAGTATGCCTCCGGCAGCTGCACCGATAATATATTCACTAGGAGGAAGAGGTTCCCCATTTACTGTCCATATATTCCACAATTGGTATAATTTATCATGATCCTTAAAACAGTATCAAAACTCTGCTCATACACAACTCTTGAGAAAAGCAGAATACTCATAGTCAGGCCCAAGCCTAACGAAACGACTTTTATAATATTAGCTCCACATCCATGTATCAAAGCCTGAATGACATAATAAATCTGTTTCATATTTCGTGTTTTTAATTATTATTATTTTAAAAGAGAGAAGTCCCGTTTCACAACGTTACTTCCCATAAAGTGATATAAGAAACTAAAGTTTCTATAATTCGTTCTCTATAATATAAATGCCAAAACCGTGCCACGCAAACAAACAACTGATTAACAACACATTGACAAAATAACAAAAATGAAACAGTCTGTCATAATTAATTAAGACAATGATGTATGATAATTAAGACAGACT
>ENA-OQBD01000480-OQBD01000480.1-human-gut-metagenome-genome-assembly--contig:-NODE-480-length-21555-cov-5.443065_pt1 | contig 21555 bp, 25 predicted proteins | sample MGYA00242742_ERZ504543 | MGnify/ENA primary metagenome ERZ504543 (study PRJEB26092, sample SAMD00036239) | human gut metagenome | host: Homo sapiens | study: EMG produced TPA metagenomics assembly of...
GATGTACACAAAAGGCACCAGCGCCACCAGCGCACTGACCGCAGACAGCACCCACGAAGCGTAGGTGAAATATCGGTAGTTCCCGGCGTAGCCCATCAGCCGGGAAAGATCGGACTGTTTTTTCACGAAAGAACCTCCTTCAAATAATTTTTATGCAAAAAGTGTGCCGTGGCGTTTTTGCTCCACAGCACATTCTGCGTATTAACCTGCTAGATTTTCAGTACAGAACAGCTCAATGCAGTTGTCGATCATAGTCTGGTCGCAATCCGTAGAAATACCAGATGCCAGCCAGTAAGCATAATCGCCTGCATCATACTGACTCAGAGCATCTGCATCCGAACCATAGCGAAACTCAATGTGGTAGGTTTCCGCACTGGTGTCTGGCGCAAGGAAAAAGTAGGTGAACTCGCCGGAATCGGCATCATCGCTTTGAAACTCATACAGCCCACGCACAGGCTCCATGCCGATGTAGTGATAGGTATGGGAGAATAGCTCATTACCATCCTTATCGGTACCAGAAATGGTGGAAGTTTCGCCGTCAAAGGTCAGGGTCGCAAGGTCATTGATAAAGCCGCAGAAGTAGGCACCGCCGCCGTTTGCATAGGCCTCGACGGCATCCTCGCCGTAGACATCGCCCGTAACCATTGAAGAAAGCTTTTCAAAGGCAACTTCCGCATTTTCCTCTCCCACAAGGGCGGCACAGTCGTCCAGCCATGTCTGCTGATATTCGTCTGCCAAAATTACCGGCCACAGCTCCTGATAGCTGCCTGTCAAGTCGTTCAGCAACTGTGCAGCGGCAGCTACGTTTTCATCCGCCGCTGCGGATGTCGTTTCGGAAACAACAGAGCTTGTAGTGCTCGCTGCCGCAGTGCTTGCAGCAGAAGACACTGGGGATGCCGCCGTGCTGCCGCAACCGGCCAGCAGAGAGACAGACAGAGCCAGTACGGTCACCGTACCCAGAACATTTTTTCATCATACGCATGAAAAATCCCCTCCAGAAAAATCGTTAATTTTGTAATTAGCATTGGCTAACCACAAACAGATTTTACTGGAACAGGCCGCTTTTTACAAGAACCAAACAGACAAAATCTACCCAATCGGGCGCATCTTCCGATATTGCGTCGGGGTCATACCAAGAGACTGGCGAAACGCGGAAGAAAACTTGTTTGGATTTTCGTAGCCGATCTGGTGTGCAATTTCTGCAATAGTGCTGTCCGTTTCGGTCAGCAGCTTCTGTGCCAGCTGCAAGCGGTATTCCTTCTGATATGCATAGACCGAGTTGCCGTAAACGCCTTTGAAGCAGGTCTTGAGTGCCGTAGCCGAAAGTCCAACATCCTGCGCAAGCTGTTCAATGGTTTGATGGACGGTCAGTTTCTGTGTGAGAAGTTTTGCCGCGCGTCTGGCACATTCCACCTGATGCGGATTGAAGTAGTCTGTCTGCTGCACATCATCCCGGCCTTTCAGGCGGCTCAGAACGTGCAGAAGCTCCAGTACTTTCAACCTCAGATAGCCGGTGTCCGGCACAGCGTGAGCTGTATACAACTCGGAAAAAACATGTGCAACCACAGGCGCGGACCGGAGGATGCAGCAGCGGTTCTCTGTGCAGATATACTGCCGGATAGCGTTCAGATTCACGCCATACCATTCCATCTGGCTCCGCATTTCCGGCGAGATCGCATCCAGATCCAGCAGAATGGTAATGCCGTGATAGTGTCGCAATGGGAAGCAGGAGGAAGATTTCTTGCGCGCTGCTGCACACACCGCAAAATCCCCTGCTGCCAGATAGCAGCAGCTATTTTCCCCAAAACTGCACTCGTAACGCCCCACGCGGCAGTGGTTGATCTCGATCACATTCCGCGCTGGTGCGGGAGCCTCGTCAAAGGAAACAAGATGTATATCGTTGTAGCGCAGTTCTGCCCCCGAAAACAGCGGACAGATGGTCATACTCCCGCTCCCCGTTCCGTTGGAGAACACGACGGTGCGGGGCATCGTCGTAGAAGCAGTTTGCTCCGGGGAAAGATCAAAAAGTGATTTATACATAGCCATTCTCTTTTCCTGAAGATTCGCTTTTTCTTACTGATCCGCAGACGTGAACTGTCAAATTCCATTTCTCTGCAAAAATGTTTCCATCAAATCAAGATACCGTTCCCCGGCGGGCAGAAGCTGCTGCTGCAAGGCAATGACATCGGGAAAGTCCAGATTGTAAATTTTGCATCTGCCGTTGTCGCAGGCTCTGCCGGTGTTATCCAGCCCGCAGCCAAGATTGACCACCGCTGCGCAGGGGTGCATTTTCAGGTATGCCCGCACCTCAAAGGCAAGGTCGTTCTGCCGCATGGCCACCTCCAGCGCACCGAAACACTGCATCAGGCTGCGGGAATTTTTCTCTGCCTCTGAAAAGTCGTAGTCGATCTGGTCGATCAGTTGCACCGCTGTTTCGTCCTGGTAAAGGTTCGGATACAACTCCGTACACAGCTTCCGTGAATACAGCGGGAGGATCAACGTCTCCTGCACGGTGTTTTTCTCGATTTTGTATTTCATAGGTTCCTCCCTCAGTGAGTAAAAATAGTCATCATTGCCGCCAGCACCATCGCTATGACTGCCATGCCCACCGTGCCGAATAGCCACTTTTTCTGCTTGTTTTTGGCAGTAATGTAGGGCTTCAGATCCTCTGTTCCGGGGATCGTCCATGCGTTCGTGTGCCCCACCCAGTAACCATCGATCAAAAAACGGTCAATGAGATTCATAACGGACAAGATGACAAGCAACTGCCAGAAGCCCGCCGCAAAGCTGCGCGCACCGTTTATCCCATAGACACAGACCAGCACATAGCTGATATAGCCGGGGACGCAGACGGCTTTGAACAGCAGGCTGTTGCGTCGGATGCGTTCCGGGCTTGTAAGCCCCAGTTTTACGCACCGCTGCTGCACCGCCGGGCTGTAAAGATGCACCATCCCAACAGCCCCCTTACGGATGCCCGCAGCGCAGATCAGAACCAGCAGAACTCCCAACCCAAGACCTTCCAGAATCACCTGTAAGAGCATTCCCTGTTCCTCCTGTATCCGTTTTCGTCCCGGTATTCGGGATGCTCCCTTCCGTATGGGTCCTGATCGCCGCAGATGGCGTAGTCGCACTTACAGCCATTCGCGCAGGTGGTCGTCCGCACCAGCCTTGCGTGAAGCAGCTCCATCGCTGCAAAATCCACATTGCACAGGGCGGGCATGATCTCTGTAAGGCCGTTTCTGATAGCAAATTCCGCTGCGGGACAGGCGGTAAATTCATAATAGATCGGCTTGTTCTTTTCGTAAGGAGCCACCGTCATTTCATAATCGTGCCACTTGTCACAGCCCGCTTTTGCCCGTAGAAACGCCATGTGCATCAGTTTTTTCCAGAACGGCTTATTACAGTTCACGAATTTCAGTTTGCGGAAGGACGGCAGGATCAGATTTTCCTCAATTTCCTCGATTTCACGGAAGGATGTAACCGGTTTGCAGACTGCATAGTAGCTCATGATAGCGATGCAGTCATAGGTGCCGCCTGCGCCGTTGTGAAAGTTCCGTTTCCCGCCCAGATCTTTGCGCCAGTCCGAAAGGAAATCTACATACTGCCGCTGCACCTTTTCCCATATCATCTCCCGCTCCGCTTCCGGGTAATGCAGGGCGATTTTCGACTGTATCTCTTTCTTGCAGGTTTTGGAGTATAGCACATGACAGCTGTGGTCGAATTGGAGTTCATCGTCCTTCATGTATTTGTCTTCTCACTTTCCACCTATGTGAACAAGGTCGTTGATTTGTATTCCGTTCCCGGCTCGTCCGGGTTAAAGCCATCGTAAGCCACAAGTACCACATGATAAACCACTTTGCCATCTCCTCTGCTATGAGTATTGCCCCGCGATAGCATACGCCGCCTCCGGGCAGCATGACCATCAGTTCTGGATTTCTTGTCCAAATTCAAAGTATTTCATCTGCATATCCCCCACGGCAGTAAGTATCCGGCAGCAGCAAAAGCATCGGAACTGTTCTGAAATTCACAGCCTTTTTATCTTCCCACGCTTTTCAAGTACCCGCTCTTTGCCTTTTCTTCGGTATCGTCAGATTCATCATAGGCATCGTAAAGCGCATTGGGGTCGTGGGCTCTTTTTTGAAAGGCGAGCACAGCTCATTTTTGTGCGCAAAGGCAAACTCCATGTTGTCCGTCCAGCCGGTGTGGCCGGTAATAAACGCGGATGCAGTCCGCGTTTTTTCAGCTTTTTCTCCGGCAGTGCCAGAGACTTCACTGCCAGCTTGTTATCCTCTGTCAGCGCAGAAATAAAGCTGTAGCCGCCGTCCGCGCCGAACCAGATAGTATCGCCGGTAAAGAGATACTTTCCGTCCACAAGGTATACCATGTGCCCCCATGTATGCCCCGGAACCAAAAAGCACTCGATTTTGATGCCGTCAATGTCAAAGACCTCTCCATCGTGCAGCAGCACTTTTTCATTGTTGATCGTCACCTGCGGTAGCTTGTAAAGGTGGTAAATGACCCTGCGGCGCACCTCGCCGGTCAGATAGCGGTTCTCGATCTCGCCAATATACAGCGCAGCATCCCGAAACAGTCCCGGACTGTCCGCCTCTACCGCACCTACATGGTCGGTGTCCTGATGGGTGATGAGGATGTGCCGGATGGAATGCGGGTCGATACCGAGCCAGCTCATTTTCTCCGCTAGACGGTCATAGTTGTATCCGGCATCGATCATAATGGTGGTATCGCCCTTGCGGTAGAAAAAGATATTTGCCACCCACTCCCGCACACAGGCGACATTTTCATCGATCCAGCCGGTGTTCAAAGGCTTAAAGATCTCCTTGCCCCGGTACATCCGGCTCATTGCTTTTCTTTGAAATCCGTTGCTTTTTTCGACATGATCGCACCTCATTTCTGTGCTGTAACGCACAGCCACCCTTTTTATTTTTGTGACTCTGAACCCTGCCAAAGCCTGCTTGCTCCAGATACACTTTCAGATCAGCATCCGTATAGATGGTCATACCGTTAATGATTTGCGTCCATTTGTCGTCTTTTGCTGTTTCGCCGTTTGCTTCGTTACAGATGAAAAAAGTCCCGCCGGGCTTCAGCACCCGATAGACCTCTCTGAAATTCTGCGCAAGTTCCGGCCAGAAATAGACCGTTTCAAATGCGGTCACTACATCAAACTGCTCCGCTTCAAACGGCAACTCTGCTACACTTGCCTGCTGCACAGTACACTGCCCTGCTGCAATGGCACCTGCATTGACCTTTCGCGCTTTTTCTACACTGACTGCTGAATAGTCGATGCCCTGCACCTTGCCCTTGGGACACAGCTTCAGCAGCGTTTTGATGTTCGCTCCACCGCCGCAGCCGCAGTCCAGCACCATGGCATCCGGGGCAGGCTGCAAAAAATGCAATCCCCACGCTGCCATTGCGCTGTGCCCAAAGTTCATCATAGCAACCATGATCTTTCCGCTAAAGCCTACGGGCTTGCGGGTGTTTTCAAAGAAGGACATATCACACCTCCGATTTCACACATTCCGTATAGGTCAGCGGAAAAGAGGCCTTTAGAACAACACTTTTTCGCACTGTCCAATCATTCTGTTGCAGAAATTTTAGGTATTCTTCACTCGTCCACTTGCTGTGGAGAGGAAAGCCTGCCAGATTCATGAAAAAGGCTTTGACCTTGCCGGGAAATGAGTTTTCTGCGTGCGTAAAGGTAGGCGCGATCAGCACACCGTCATCCTTCAGCACCCGTTTGATCTCTCGCAATGATTTTTCTGGCTGAGGCACAATGTGCAGTGCGTTTGATACGATTACCACATCGAATGATTTGCTCGCGTATGGCAGAGAAAACATATCCTGCACGGAAAAACGCAGCTTCGCAGAGTAATTCCCCCGTTTGGCCTCTGTAATCATTTCCGGAGAGGCATCCGTCGCCTCGATGTGTGCCGCTGCTTTTACGATGTGCTTGGCGATCAGTCCCGTTCCGGTAGCCACCTCCAGCACTGTTTTGTCTTTCACGACCGGACGGATCAGCTCATACATTTTCTCGTATACTGCCCTGTCTTTTCGCATAAAGCAGTCATACAGACCTGCATTTCTGTCCCAGAAATTCTTGTGTTCTCGCATTGCTGTCTCTCCTTTTATAGTTAGATTTATCTAACCAGCACGTGCACGCTGATACGTTAGGTTCGGCTAACTCACGTATTTAGGAAAAGCCGCATTTCTGCGGCCTTTCGGCTTATACAAATAGCTTGCTGCAAGCATCTCACATCTGTATTTTCAGCCACTGAGGATAACGCCTCTCGATCTACTCCTTATGGAAACAGCCAAAATCTATTTTCACACCATTGCGGTGACTTTTGCTTTCTTATCCATATTATATCATGCTCACTTCTTTTTTGCAAGGACGGTCATGCCAAGATCCACGATGATTTTTCCAATCGTTTTGCTTTGCATTGGGGTTGACCTCCTATCCTTTATTGGTTCCTTATCGAATGAAATTTGTCATTTCCCACGGTTCTTCCGGGGGCAGAGGCACCAGCTTGCTGCCTACCTCTTTGCACTTGAGATAATAAGCCATATTATGACCCAGTGTTCGAAGAGTCGCAAGGCCCTCACGGTCCTGCATTACTTCCTGCGGTGTTGTTCCATGCATCATGTTCCAATAACGAGACGTAATAATAGGCATCTGCATCAGACCAAAATACTTGTTCAGCTGATCCCATGTAGCCGTCGTTCCGGCTCGTCTAGCCGACATAATCGCCGCTACAGGTTTCAAATAGAATCGTCTGCCGCCTCCGTTTAAATCGGCATAAAAGCACGGTCCAGAAAAGAAGTGATTGCACCGGCAGCTCCTGCCCAGTGGACCGGCGTTCCAAATACAAAGCCATCATAATCCTCTGCCAATGACAAAAAATCGTTTACCGTATCCTCAAACACGCAGCGATTGCGGTCATTGCACTTGTGACAGGCGATACAGCCGGAAATCGGCTTATTGCCAATCCAGAACGTATCGGTATCAATCCCGTTCTGATTGAGTGCCTCCGACACCGCACACAGTGCTGTATAGGTGCAGCCTTCCCGGTGAGGGCTGCCATTTACAAGCAATACCTTCATGATTCATTCTCCTCCTTGGTGTGAGACAAGACCCAGTTTAAAACATCATATTCCCCAAAAACCACATTGCCGCCGCCATGATAATTGCTGGTAACGCCCCGCTGAGCGAACCATTCGTCATTTGGTGTCTGGATCTGAAGAACATTGCTGATCTGCTCCTCGCTCCATCCAGCTTCCTCATAGGCATCATGGAGACTGTTGTAAGCACTCCATGCCCGCTGGGAACCATAATACTCATCATGTTCTGCCATAAAAATATAGACAGCCGTGCCATTTTCCGCAATGGGCGCATAGTCCCCATCCCACTGAGATGCTCCGTGGAGATAGGCTGCATAGAGGTCCGGGCGCATAGATACTGCCTGGGACATGGTTTCCCCGCCAGCGGAATAGCCCGCAGCATACACCCGAGACACATCCACAGAAAAGTTAGCAAGGAAATATTCCGTCAGCTCAATGGCCTGCCGAGCCGACGTATCATGCCAATCCGTCAGCTGAGCAGACACAACGATCATATCCTCCTGAAGCTGCGTCCAGCATAGGAACCCATCCCCGTCCAGGTTCGAACCGGAAGATAATATCTGTAATGGATCGTCCCCGTTTCGCCCTCCAGAATCTGTTCTGCAATAATCCCTGTTTTCATGGACGATTTTTCCTCGCCAGAGGAGATGGCACTGGCTGCATCAGTCTCCGGTTTTATTGTTTCCGATGGCTCAGAGGATACTGTTTCTTCCAGATGCACTTCAGCTGAAGGGAAAGCCGTACATCCGGTACTGTCTAAATTTCAGCCAAATCTGCCTTTATGTACTCCGCCATCTGGTGTGCGATTTCTCTGGTATTCCCATTGGAGACAGAGTAGTAAACAACCAGTATCCTGCTCATTGGGCTTTCCCCCTTTATACGATTCGCGTTTTGCCCATATTGGTGAGCATTTCCACTGTGGAAGGATCGTAATGGTCAAAGAACAGACTCTTTCCTTCATCCAGAGTGCGGATGGCCTCCATATCTGCTTCACTCAGGGAGAAGTCAAATACATCCAGGTTCTGTTCCATCCGCTCTTTGTGAGTGGATTTTGGGATCACGACTACATCGGACTGGATCAGAAACCGCAGGGCAGTCTGTGCAGCCGTTTTTCCGTACTTTTCGCCAATTTCAACTAGTACAGGGTTGGTAAAACAGTTTTTCTTCCCTTCGGCAAAGGGGCCCCATGCCTCGTGCTGCACACCGTACTTTTTCATGTATTCGTGCGCAGTTCGCTGTTGCTGAAACACATGGGTTTCCACCTGATTGACCATGGGTGCAATTTCTGCGAACTGACACAGATCGATCAGTCGGTCCGGGTAGAAGTTGGACACGCCAATAGCCCGCAGCTTTCCCTCTTTGTATGCTTCCTCCATGGCTCGGTATGCGCCGTAATAATCTCCAAAAGGCTGATGGATCAGCATCAGGTCAAGGTAGTCGGTTTTCAGCTTGTGCAGGGATTTGTCGATGGATGCCTTTGCCTTTTCATAACTGGCGTTGGACATCCAGATCTTGCTGGTGAGGAACAATTCCTCTCTGGGTACGCCACATTTCTGGATAGCATTGCCTACCGCTTCCTCGTTTCCGTAGGACTGAGCGGTATCAATCGCGCGATACCCAACTGAGATTGCATCCAGTACACAGCGCTCGCATTCTTCGTTCGAGACTTGGAAAACGCCGTATCCCAGTTTTGGCATTTTAACGTTGTTATTCAATAATACATATTCCATCATAGATAACTTCCTTTCTGTGGTTTCACAACACCTCTCCAGGCATTGCCTGGATAATCTTTTGTTTCTGATTCTATTGTAAAGGTTTCTGTAAGATTACAGAAGTCTCGATTCGTTATAAAGTATTAACCTTTAGCTTTCCACTAATACGAAAACAAGGTACCTGTTGAAACAGATACCCTGCCTTGTAAAATCATTCTATTGATTAGACGAATATGCCCGTTTATGGCCGGGTGTAGCGCACCCATAACACATTCGGTACAACTGTCTGCACCTCTTTAAGATGAAATGCAGTCGGTTGCCAGGATGGCAGAAAATCAACTTGGGTAAAGGAACTGACACCGTTGCCGCCGTCGGCTACCGGGGCAATGACTAGACTCAACTCGTCCACCAAATTTTCAGCCAAAAACGATCCATTGACGATCCCGCCGCCCGCCAGCATCAGTTTGTTGATGCCAAACAGTCGATGCAGTTTCTCCAAAAGCAGAGTGCAGTTCAGTCGTTTCTCGCCGGCAAACAGATAGGAAACCCCTTGATTCTGTAAATAAGACAGGTATTCTGGAGCCACCTGCTCCGTCAGCGCCTCGATCACATGGGCGGCCCTTTTTTTCGATGGACAATCCGGAATAGGCCAGCTGACCCTGTGGGTCCACTGCAACAATGAAATTGCCCATGGCCTTGCCTGTCGGGTTTACCCAATCCGCTCGGGGCGGAGTGGACATCACAGTGGGTAGCTGCCCCACCTTTCCCTCGGCATATCCCCCCAGCATGGTAGTTGTGCCGTATAAGGTGGCCTGACATCCGTAAAAACTTCGCAGTTCCCCATAGGCTTTTATCGCCGGAACTGTTTCAGGCACACCGAAAAACGTACCGTCAATCTTTCCGTCCAGAGAAGTGAGCATATGGCACACAACAAAAGGGTGTTCCATCTTATTCCTTTCCATAGACATTTTTTGCCATCCGCAGAGCCGCCCACGCCTTGGGCCAGCCAGCATAGAAAGCAAGCTGGGTCAATGCCTCGCTCATCTCGGTGGCGGTTACACCGTTGGCCTTGGCCCGCTCAATATGATGAAGAAGGGATGTATCCAGAATTCCGCTGGCCATCAAGGCGGAGACGGTAATCAGGCTACGGTCACGGGGCGAGAGCTTATCCTCTCGCGACCAAACCTCTCCAAAGAGGACATCATCGTTTAATTCCGCAAATTTAGGGGCAAATTTGCTCATGGCATCTCTGCCTGCTGTTACTTTATCCATGATAATCCCATCCTTTCTATCGGATTTATTTTAATTTAGTATATTCTGCTTCATCTACCGGCTCCAGCCACTCGGCTTTGGAACCTGGAACGGAAATCGCTATATGGGCAAACCAACTGTCAGGAGCCGCCCCATGCCAGTGCTTTACCTCGGGCGGAATGTTAACCACATCTCCAGGGTTCAATTCCTGAGCGGATTTGCCCCACTCCTGATAATAACCCCGACCCGCCGTACAAAGAAGGATCTGACCGCCGTTATGGTGGATGTGCCAGTTGTTCCGGCAACTGGGCTCAAAGGTCACGTTGGAAACAGACACGCCCATATCACTCAGGGGGCACAGATAACTGGCCCCGCTGAAATACTGCCCGGCCACCGTGTTGGGACTGCCCTGCGGGAACAGATTGTGAAATTCCTTATTCATATCATTCGCCCCCTTATTTCAACTTGCCGCCATCGCTGAACGCATTGCCCACACGCTCACCCAGCACATGGTACCCATTGTTGGCTGGCTCAAAAGAGATGGGCTGGAATTTGCTCATATCCAGCTTCCCATCGCTGTCCAATACGCTTTCGTCAATGCTCACATTCACAATCTGACCGATGATGTTGCCGTCCTCGCTCACTTTCAGGAGTTTGCACTCCAGAGCTACCGGCAGCTCATCGATGAGGGGCGCATCCACCGATTCGCTCTTGGTGCAATGGAAGCCAGACTTCTCCATCTTTTTCGGCTCATTATTTGCGGACACCATGCCAACATAGTCCGCAGAAACCGCATGGGCAGCGTCAGCAAAACTGACGGTAAACGCTCCCTTTGCCTGGATATTCTTGGTGGTCTTATGATCAGCGCTCAGACACAGTACTACCTTGTCTGCATCGTACAGGCCGCCCCATGCGGCATTCATGGCATCAGGATTGCCGTTTTCATCATAGGTGCCGATCACAAGCACCGGCAGCGGATAAAACCAGGATTTTGTTCCAAAATTCTTACGCATTGCGAATCCCTCCTTATTTCTGCTCGTCTACAGGCGGAACCATTTCCGCATACTTCTTCAGCATTTCCGGTGTACTGGTGTAATATCGCTTCTGCTTGTCCAAAGCAGTGATTTTAGCCATTTCATCATCTGTCAACGCAAAGTCAAACAGGTTGAAATTGTCTTTGATATGGGCCGGGTTCTTGGAGCCAGGGATCACGATATTGCCGGCCTGAATGTGCCAGCGCAGGATGATCTGGGCATTGCTCTTGCCATACTTTTTGCCAAATTCCGTGAACAACGGTTCCTGGATCAGCGCCTTGTCTCCATGCCCCAGAGGATACCATGCCTGGATGACGATGCCTTCTTTATCCAGAAATGCCTTCAGTTCTTTCTCCTGCGAGTAGGGGTGCACCTCTGTTTGGAGCACGGCAGGCTTTACCTCGCAGATGTCCAGAATCTCCTGCACCTGCTCCGGGGTAAAGTTGGAAAGGCCAATGGCGCGCACCTTGCCCTCTTTGTAGGCTTTCTCCATAAGCCGGTAACCTGCGACATAGTTGCCTGCGGGCTGGTGGATCAGCAGCAGGTCAATGTAGTCGGTTCCCAGGCGCTGGAGCGTTTTTTCTACCGCATCTTCCTGCTCATAAAAACTGGGCCACAGTTTGGTTTCCAGAAAAATCTCATCTCTCGGAATCCCAGATTTCCTCATAGCCCGGCCAACGGCTTTTTCGTTCACATAGGCATTGGCCGTGTCAATCAGGCGGTATCCGCACTGAAGAGCGGAGAGGACGGATGTCTCCGCTTCATCCGGGGTAAGCAAAAAGGTGCCAATGCCTGCCATGGGCATTTTGATTCCGTTGTTCAAAGTTGCGTATTCCATAAATAAATCCTCCTAAAAAGTGATTGCTTATTTGTACCGATACAAACAGTGTTTACCAAAATTTGTGGCTGGCGGTTCAATACACCAATGCCGTAAAGGAAAAAGTGACCAACTTCCACCGTTTTTCATCCTGGGTGTACACTTCCGTCACCATAAAGTGGTGAGTGGTTTCCTTCCCGTCCAGCAGTAGGCTGTAATCGCAGTCAGTAAGCACCACTCCGGTATCTCCAAACAACTCAGCCTTCTGACTGTGGAAGGTAATATTCGTAGGTTGAAAGGCCCCACTGGTGTAAAATTCGATTTCCTTGTCCAGTTTGCAGGTGATGCCAATATGGACAAAGTTGCAGTCAGGATGAGCACAGGCTCGCATCCCCACTTCGTCGGCGTGTTCCATAGCTTCCCAAAACTGCCGAGATATATCAAGTAGCGTTTCGTTCATGAGCATACTCCTTCCGTTTATTTTAAAGGCGTTCCACCGAATACCGCAGACATATCCATATGATCCAGTGCGTCGTCCAGAGCGCGCACCTCACTGGGCGTCAAAAAAACAGATGCGGCCCCAGCATTTTCTTTCATGCGATCTTCCTTGCGAGTGCCAGGGATGGGTACAATCCACGGGTGCTTACACAACATCCAGGCCATGGAGATTTGGGCCGAGGTTGCTCCTTTTTCCGCAGCCATATCTGCGAGCAGTTTCAAAAGTGCGGCATTTTGGTCCACAGCTTTGTCAGTGAACTGGGGCATAGCAGCACGGTAGTCGGTGGCGGCATCAAAGCGCTGCCCCTTGTCATATTGCCCGGTGAGGAAACCATTGGCCATAGGGGAAAAAGCCACCAGGCCCACGTCCAATTCTTCCAAAATGGGGAATAACGGTTCATAATGCCGTGCCATCATAGAGTATCGGTTCTGTACCGCCGTCACCGGGCACACGGCATGAGCCCTCCGCAGGTAGTCTTCATTTGCCTCCGAGATGCCCCAGTGAGTAATTTTGCCTTCCTGGATCAGATCAGCCATCACCTCCGCCACAGTTTCCGGCTCTACGTTGGGGTCGATTCTGTGCTGGAAATACAGGTCAATGTGATCGGTTCCGAGCCGTTTCAAAGATCCTTCCACAGATTTGCGGATGGTCTCCGGGCGGGAATCCGCCACCAGAGGCAATGGAACCTTTCCGCTCTCCTGGTCAAACCGCAGGCCAAATTTCGTGGCGATTACCGTATGATTCTTTACATCTGCCAGTGCCTTGCCCACCAGCGTTTCATTTACATGGGGGGCGTCGGCGGTACCGTACACCTCAGCGGTATCAAAAAAAGTATAGCCCAAGTCAAAGGCGCGACGGATTAGACGGACAGCCTCTGCTTCCTCCGTAGGCGCACCGTAGGCATGAGAAAAGCCCATGCACCCCAGGCCTACAGCAGATACGTTCAAATCAGTGCCAAGTGTTCTCATCTGCATCATCTTTCTCTCCTTTGTGATTCTATTGTAATCCATTGCGAAAAAAACAGAAGTCTCCATTGGTTATGGAGTGATAAGTCAAAGGTTTTAGCTTCTTCGGATTCCGGTATATTTCCTTGAGATTTTCAGAAAAGAGCAGGCTCTCCCCGAAAGCGGAAGAACCTCCTGCTATACGGATAGTCATGAGGCAACCCGTGTTGTTAGTTATCATCTACATCTTCCGGCATAGTGAAATAGGCGATCAGAATATTGCTATCTGAGTTGGGACTGACTGTTTCCTGCTTCATGGTATTGGAAGAGGACTGTGTTGCATCCGAATCTGTTTCCGGGGGCTGGACTGTGGAAGATTCTGTACTTGAAACCTGGTCAGGCCCCGAAGTCTCGCTGCTGCAAGCGGAAAAGCTTAAAAGAAGTATTCCTGCAAGAAAAAAGGGAAAAATACGCTTCATAGGGGTCCTCCTTCCTGATTGTTATGACAGGCTCAGGCTATCCAGCCATTCCTGCATATCGCCCTCACTAACGCTGGAACGGAAACGCATTCCTTCCTGCCAGTCTCCGGTTCCGGCCAGTTCTGCCAGCAGTTGTCCGCTTTCACCCAAACCGGAGCTTGCCGAAGTGGCAAATGGAATCACTGTTTTGCCGGTAAAGTCATTCGCTTCCACAAACGTATCTACCGGCCATGCAGCAATTCCCCACCAGATGGGATAATAAAATGTAGCCAGTTCCCCTCATGCGTTGATTTTACTGGGTTTAACTGTATCACAAAACTGTGTTTACTGTTACTATCTTTCATTCTTTCCAAAATAGCTTTGAAGCATAGGCCACATTATTTTCATATATGACACAAAGCTCATGCTCTACTTGTGCTTCATTAAACCATCCAACCATAAAGCTATTTATCTCTTCAAATAATACTTTTGAAAGTTTCTGAATAATAATTGTGTTATCCACTTCTTCAGTATAATCTTTCGCATACATTTTACATATAGAATCGCACTCCAAAATAATTATATAGCACACCTACCGTTGTTTTTAATGCTTCAATATCTCTTGGAAAATCTGTTCTATTCATCATATTCACTACTAATTGATGTCTTGAGTTTAGGTAATTCCTAACTGTACTATTACCTATTTCAACATCAACTGTAAATGAAAAATCTTGAGTTTGTATATCTATCTGCTCCTAACATTATCATCAATTCAACTTGTGCTGCATGATATTCTGTATAACCAGACAAAGCCATATATTTCCAAGAATCTTGCTTTGCATACATTTCCGTATCTAAAATATGCGTAAATTCATGAAACACAATATACCTTGGTATTTCCGAACTTTTGCATATCCTTAATATATGTTCATCTGTTTTCGTATTATAGTAAGCTTGGGCGGCTGAAGCGAATCCTGCTGCATCGCTTTCCTCAACATTAATTTCAAAAAAATCTATCTTATACTGTGGTAATTTCTCAATTTCCATAAACTCAATATATTCTTTTTCATATTCTTTAATTAAATTTTTAATTTGTATTTCTGTCATATTGTTTTATACCTCATATCAAAGTTAGCATTTCACTTTTAGTATACCATAAAACAATCCCATTCTCATTCTATATATTTTATCCTCAACGATGAAAAGATGTGTCTGCACACATCTCTTCCATCTTATTATTTTCAATGTTATAAGTTCTTAATAAAATTCAAATCCTGTTTCCGTAATGCCTTCTGTAACTTTTCGTTCTTTCTCTTCAGTTCCTTATTTTCTCTGCTCAGAGCTGCCACCTTCTGGTTCAACAGTTCAATCTGTTTTTCCATCGCCATGTTCAGAATTTCTCTTCTTGGATCTATCATTCCGGCCTGTTGCTCTACTGCTTGGTTCAATGTATCCCGGACGGTTGGATTTTTATAAAAGAATCCTCTCGACAATCCAGTTTTCTTCATCAGCTTTGGAACGCTGATACGTTCTTTATTTGCCAGCATATCTTGTATTGCTTGCAATGCCAGTTCAATTTTCTCTTTACTTTTTCTCTGATTTTTCTCAATCATCTTGTCGTATTTGCTCATATTCTTCACCCCATCTTGCCAGACTCATATATATGATGTCACTCATCATCTGTCTTACTTCTCTGGTTTCGTCTGCCATTCTTTGATTGCTCATTTTCCGGTAATGCTGTACATTATTCAGTCTTTTATGCCCCAATAGTCTCGCTATCGTCCAGTCATCCAGATGCATTTCTGTAAGTTTGACGCCATAGTAGTGCCGGAACATGTGCGTTCCAAACCCGAATAATTCGCCATGATCATCTTTCAACTGCTTTTCCTGTATCATGGACATGACTTTTGTTTTTATAGCCATATACTGCATCGGGCGGTCAGGTTCTTTTTCATTAACAAATATGTATTCTGTATCACCGAACTTTTCCTGTGTATATTCAATAGAACTCTGTAACAGTTTTGCAAGTTCTTTACTGATCGGTTTTTTATATCTTTTAGTTTTAACTTGATATATTTCAATCATATCTTGGCCATTTTCTCTCGTCAGACAATCTGGTCTCAGTGTAAGGGTATCTGATATCCTAGTTCCAAGCATCTGATGTATCAGAAGACATCTTGCAATCTGTACATCCATCTGTGTAATTTCCGCATTCAGTCGTTTCATTTCATCATCAGAATACACTCTAAATTCTGCATTTACTTCCGGTGGAATATCCGTATTAATAAATAAATGCTCCAATCTTTCATAGCTGTAAATTTTTCCGATTGTCTCTAACTGTCGTCTTAATGAAATTACATAAGAACTATTCGCACTATGGGAAGTATCTTTTGTTGACAGATGTATCAAAAATTCTTCCAACACTTCTCTGTCTATTTCACTGCAGCTTTTTATTTTGGAATACTCTTTTTGGAGATATTCTGAGAATATCCTCATTATTGTCAATTCTCCCTGTACAGTTCCTATTGCTTCATACTGCAGATTCATATAAACAGCTTTCTTACATTCTTCCCTGATATCTGGCTGATATATTTTTCTGAAATCCAGTGTTTTTACATTATAAATTGGATTGGATCTGATTTTAATATCCAGATTTTTTAGTTCCCAAACATCTTTTTCTATCTCATCCCGTAAATCTTCTGGCCCTAAAAATTTCAGTACGTTTCTGAAATATAATATCGTCACTGCTTCGCCATAGCTTACTGTACCATACACACTCTTCTTTTCTTTTACAATAGTTATTCCCTGTTCTAACATCCAGCCTTTTAAAAGTGATATCCATTTTTCTGGATTTCTATCTCCAAGGCTTTTGATTCTCCGATTTATTCTGCTGTTCAAAAACTTTGCAATATGATTATAAGCTGTTCGATCCTGAATCAATGCTCTAAACGTTCCGTTTTTGCAGCGATACATAATATAACCTCGAAACTCTTCCTTTAATTCTTGCGTTGGAAGCAACGTTAAATCAAATTTTCCATTATCCTTACGTGTCCCTGTTTCTTGTAAATTGGGGAAATCGCTGAAGTATATAATATCATTTTCCATCTTTTTCCTCTTTCTTTAGCCATGATGCTAAACTACTTCCTTGCATTTCAAAGAACTCATCATTTGCTTTTGCAATCCTTTGTGGCATATAATCAATATACTGTCTTGTCATCTCTTCATAAGTATGTCCAAGATAATCCCTGATACTTTGCAGTGATACATGACTGTCATAAAACATAGTTGCTACTGTATGTCGATAATCGTGTGATTGAAATAAATATTCTCCATTTGCAATCTTATTTTCCCGGCACGCTTCTATCATCTGAGTTCGGAATGTACCATATAGACAAGCACCACCTCTGCTGTTTTTAAAAATGAATTCTTCAGGCTGAATTTCATGTTTTTTCAAGTATACTTTCATAATCTGATAAAGTGCCTGTGGGATTGGAATCCTTTTATAATTCTTCATTTTGACCTGATACACCTGAATCCAATAATCCTCGCCCTGCTGATAATAAGCATTTCCTTTCAATGTACACACTTCACTCGCCCGTAATCCTAGACACCACAGATGTAGGAACATACATCGTAATCGCTCTGGAAAAAGATATAATTTTTTCAAAATTTCCATATATACTGTTTCCTCAACGCTACGATCATGATGTACTATTACTTCTTTTTGTTGGAAATATTCAATTCGGAATGGCATTCTTGTAATATACTGTTTAACTTCCATGAATTTATAAAAATGACCGATACCGAAAATTCTTTCATTAAATCCCTTTGCCTGTATTCCCCGTTCTCGCAAGCCGTCTGCATACTTTTTTACTTCTGCGACAGTTGCATGAATCGCCAGTATCTTTTCTTGTTCCAGCAGTTCAATAAAATTTCTAATACATACAAATCTTCGTACAATCGTGCTGACTGCCTGTCCAGTAATTCCCAGTTCATATTTCATGTATGCCTGTAAAATTTCTCGATTCTGTATTTCCTTGACTTCCATAAAAGAAATGCTAATTAAGGATTTACTTTCGTCTATCCGATGTTTTCCAAGATGTAATCGTTCCAGATACCATACATTTGCTTCCCATTGGATCTGTTCCTGCTGCATAAACGCATCTCTTCTGCATTCACCTAAAATACTTCGTTGACTCGTTTCGGGAAAATTCTTTAAAATAGTTTCCACTTGTTCCATTTCCAGCAATCCAATATCCGTAATATTTAACTGAACACAAGAATCATAAAGAAGTTTTAAGGATTTTAACCTGACATTTCTATAAGCCTTAGACATTGAAGTATTGGCAATGATACGACTCAACGTATAAAAAATTTGTTTCTTTAAAACTTCTGAACAATTTTGTGTAAAATCCCACACCAATAGGTTTGTTTTATAAGAAGTTTCAAAGGTCTCAGCTATTTCCTTTTCCGGATAATACTTCAGAAAATAAATTTTATTTTGATATTTCCATTCATATATCCGCTTTCCATTTAGCGTCTGCATCTGTTGATAGATATGTTGTTGTTTTACCGTATCATATATTTTCAAATAGAAAGATACAATTTGTGATCGTATCTGTCCTCTTAAATATTGTTCATACGAATTTCGCAAAGGATAATCCATTTCTTCCAGATGCCAGATTTTTCTATCTGCCAAGAACTTTTTCAATTTGTTAATTCTTGAATCGCTTTTTATTCCAAGTGCATCAATTTCTGAATATAGTTCCTGCTTTTTCTTCTCAATATCTACTTCAGATTCTGTTATGTGTTCTGCCTGTTGCAATAAATATATAGGTATTTCTCACACCTCCCTACTCCAGCAGACGTTCCGCCCCATAAATAGCAGTGTGTTGTGCATAAAACTCATTACTTGCTTCTATCAGTTCATCATCCAGCCAGTCCAGATACTTTATAGTCGTATCCAAATGTTTATGCCCCAATGCCTGACTGATCATTTCCAGTTCCCATCCTGCCTGCTTTCGCATATTTGCAAAATAGTGACGTAACATGTGGGGTGTGATTTTAACTCCGGTTTTCTTTTCCATTCGGTCCAACATATCATATACACTGTCCACTCTTAATGGCTTTCCAATGTTCTCACCCATGATATTCACAAACAGGTAATCCTGATGTTGCAGGATTTTCCGATATTTTGCCAGATAATCCATGAGAAATTCAAACGTATCATTACTTATCTTGGCACTTCTGTATTCCGCATTTTTGGCTCTCGCTTCATTTTCATTATCTTCCCGGAAGCATACCCTTATCATGTGATTCCTATAATCAATATCTTTGACATATTTTACTCCCAGTAGTTCCCCAATTCTGTATCCGGTTTCTGCTAACATAAGTAACAGAAGCTGATCTCTTCGGTTCGTACAGGCCTGTAAAATTGTAATAATCTGATTTTCTTTTGCTGTTCTCCCACGATGTTCCTCTTCCTTCAGATAGGCTTTAAAAGAATGATTCCGCAGTACCTTTTTTACTCCCACCTGATTAACCGCTATAATCTGGTTATACGATAAGGTTTTGAGACTTCCGTACTGTTCATATTCTGCCTCTATAAATAAATAGAACCTGAACACATCTTTTAAGTATGCGTTGCAGGTTCCTTCATTCGGACACTTCTTTTCTCCAGCCGTTTGCTCTGTATGGTTTCCGGCTTTAAGCCAGTATAAAAATTCCACAAAGTGTTCTGTCTGTTTTTCATAATCTAACTGATAGACTTCTGTGAGTTCCATTTCTTTCTCTGCCATATATTTCATATAATAGCAGATTGAAAATGCTGTGCGTTTCACTGTATTTGGTGAACGTTTACATTTAATCTTATGCATTAGATATTTACTTGGCAGTTCTTCAATACTCATTGTTTCCAGATTTCTGATGAAAAAATATTTTTCTGTTCCATCTTTTATCGTTTCCACCTTGTATATCATAAGCTGCCTCCTTTCCTCTAACGCTATACACAGTATACCCACTTCATGCCGAAATAGCTATTCATCAATACCAACAATCCCACCGAAAACGCCCTTGAAATACCACCAAACTTTTCGTGCAAAATCTGCTTTTTCTGTAGCAGAACCACGAACGGTTACAGGTAGTATTCCACGCCTTTCCGGTTTCGGATAAAGTGCTGGACATCCTTGATATCTTTTGCCATCTTGCAGCTCGGAAGCGCACACATTACTTCCTCATGATACCTGCCACCTTCTCCTGCACGCTCGTCTAAAATGGACACGACACAAGTATCTGTCTCGGTGCGGAGAGCACGTCCGAATCCCTGTCTTAGTTTTTTCTGCATGTCTGGAACAATCACTGCCTGAATATAATCTTTCAGGCTGGCATATTCCTTCTTCTGTGCTTCACTGATGGGATCAGGAACAGCAAAGGGCAGTTTTACTATAATCAGCGAAGATACCATATCTCCAGGGAAGTCTACTCCTTCCCAACAGGAGCCGGCTGCAAAAAGGACAGCATTGTCCATCTGTTTAAATCTTGTGATCTCTTCCGGTGAATGTCTCCACACCTCTATCATCGGGAACGGAATTTCATCCCTTAACATCTGGTAAACGTTTCCCATCAAATGATAAGATGTAAACAGCACTAGCGTATGCCCGTAAGTCGAACAGATCAGTGAATGGATATGGCCTGCTATCATCTCTGCCTCTTCCTGACTTTCTCTTCTGCATGTCTTCAAATTCTTGGGCAGATATAACAGACAGTTCTTCTGATATTCAAACGGGGAGTCTGCCACATATTCCCGGACTCTCCGTACTCCCTGTAGTCCTGTCATTTTCCGAATATGGGAAAATCCCTGTCCGGTTTTTAAAGTTCCGCTTGTAAGAATCGCTCCCATTCCTCTGCCCCACAACATCTGATCCAGATACTGTGGAATCCGTCTGCTGGATGCACACAATATAATCCTGTGATCATGGTCCTGCTTCAGATGCAGTACATACTTCTTATCCTGATGGAAAAAGCATTCCAACACACTTCTGGTTTCTTCCAGCTTATTTCTGATCCACTTCGGGATCTTCTTTTCTATTTTTTCTATGATCTTATTCATGGTCTGTATCCCTTCATATAAATACATGGCACACTCTTCTGTCATGTGAAATTCTTCTTTTAACCCGTATCTGGTTCTGTGGTTTTCTCCTATCACATCCAGCACCATCCGGATCGTCCCGGACAGTTTTCTTATCTCCGGTCCCTGATATTCTTTTCCAAGATAAAAGCAGATCTCCCGGATATCGTCATAACACAGGCTCTTCCCGAACATCTGCTTTGCCGCATCCGGCAGTTTGTGTGCTTCATCTACGATCAATGCCCGGTAGTCTTTTAGTAACGGACGGTAATCCTGCAGTCTGTGATAGCCATCTGCCAGCAGATAATTATGATTGCAGATCTGGATGAACATTTCATCATCTCTGGAATGTTCCAGATACTGCTGATACCGGCAGGAACCTTTTTTCAGGCATTCCTTTGAACAGAACTTGGGTACGCTTACCATCCTTCTGTCAAATCCACTTAATCCGGACACTTCATCCATATCGTAGTGTTCTCTCAGAGACAGCAGCGCTTCTTTCTGCAATGCATTTTTATTTTTCTCTTTGATTGCAACGATTCGTTGCGCTAATCTCTCATCGCAGACAAAATGCTCT
>ENA-OQBD01000481-OQBD01000481.1-human-gut-metagenome-genome-assembly--contig:-NODE-481-length-21511-cov-4.693322_pt1 | contig 21511 bp, 16 predicted proteins | sample MGYA00242742_ERZ504543 | MGnify/ENA primary metagenome ERZ504543 (study PRJEB26092, sample SAMD00036239) | human gut metagenome | host: Homo sapiens | study: EMG produced TPA metagenomics assembly of...
TGTTCGAGCAATCCTGAAATACATGATGCGCTGCGAATTCATTGATGAACGGCTGACTCCTTTCTATCGCAATTTATCCGTGAAGTGACCAAAGAGGATATTCTGAAGTTATTGGATATCAAGATGGCCCGGATTCTGAAGTTCAACAAGGATAAAGCAGATGAGAACATAGCCCGTATCAAGGAACAGATTGAAGAAATAAACAATCATCTGGCACATATCGTAGAATATACCATTGACTGGTATCAGATGTTGAAAGATAAATATGGCAAACAATACCCCCGCCGTACAGAGTTACGTAACTTCGATACCATTGAGGCGGCGAAGGTAGTGGAAGCTAACGAAAAACTCTATATCAACCGCGAAGAAGGCTTTATCGGCACCGCCTTGAAAAAAGATGAATTTATAGCCAACTGTTCAGATATTGACGATGTGATTATCTTCTATAAAGACGGCAAATACAAAGTGGTTCGTGTAACAGACAAAATGTTTGTCGGCAAGAATGTTCTCTATGTCAATATCTTCAAGAAAAACGACAAACGTACCATATACAATGTGGTCTATCGGGATGGAAAAGAAGGGTTTCACTATATCAAACGATTCAACATTACCTCCATCACCCGCGACCGTGAATATGATGTAACGCAAGGTACGCCCGGCTCACGTATCGTTTACTTTACAGCCAATCCCAATGGGGAAGCGGAGGTTATCAAGATTACCTTAAAGCCGAATCCGCGTATCAAAAAAATCATATATGAAAAAGATTTCAGTGACATCAATATAAAGGGACGCCAGTCCATGGGCAATATCCTGTCTAAATACGAAGTACATAAAATAGCCTTGAAACAACGTGGCGGCTCTACCCTGGGTGGAAGAAAAGTATGGTTTGACCGGGATGTACTCCGCTTGAACTATGACGGACGCGGTGAATATCTGGGAGAATTCCAAAGTGACGAATTGATTTTAATAGTCCATGAAAATGGAGAATTCTATACCAGTAACTTCGATTTGAACAATCATTATGATCCGGGGATCCACATCATCGAGAAGTTCGATGCCAACAAGGTATGGTCCGCCGCTTTATTTGATGCCGATCAGGGATATCCTTATCTGAAACGATTCACTTTTGAATCCACTTCACGCCGTCTCAATTATTTGGGCGAGAATAAGGAAAGTCGCTCTATATTGCTTACTTGTGTGGCTTATCCACGCATACAAGTCATATTCGGAGGACATGACAGTTTCCGTGATCCATTGGAAATAGATGTGGACGAATTCATCGGAATCAAGAGTTTCAAAGCGAAAGGAAAACGAATCAGTACTTACAACATTGAACAAATAAATGAACTGGAACCTTTACGCTTCCCCGAACCTTCCAAAGAAGAGGACGGTGCGGAAGAGGGGACTGATGAAAACGAAGAAACTGCCGAAATTGAAGATCCGGATCATGGTAAGAGTGAAACAGATATCATTGATGAAATTACCGGCCAGATGAAACTGTTTTAAGAAATGAAGAAAATTCTCCTGTTATTACTGTCCCTGTTTTTGGGTCTGTCTTCGCAGGCGCAGGAAGACAGCTTACAAGCAAACCGCTACGTTATGAGAGCTACTCTTTACGGTGCCGGTTTTACAAATATATTGGACACCTATCTTTCACCGATGGAATATACCGGACCCGAAATTCGTATCCTGCGTGAAAGTATGCGCATGACCAAACTGATGAATGGCAACGTGTCTGTTCAAAGTCTGTTCCAAGCCAATCTGTCCCTGACAGAGAATAAAGCAGAAACAAGTAATGAAATGGCAGGTATGGTCAATTGGAATTATGCACTGCATTACCAGTTCCGGCTGACAGAAAACTTGAAGATACTGGCGGGTCCCATGCTGGACTTGAACGGCGGGTTCATCTATAACATGCGAAATTCCAATAATCCCGCCCAAGCTAAAGCATATGTCAATCTGGCGGCATCGGGTATGGTCATCTATCGGTTTCATATCGGTAACTATCCGCTGATAGCCCGTTATCAAGCCAATCTGCCTGTCATGGGGGGTATGTTTTCCCCGGAATACGGACAATCTTATTATGAGATATTCAGTTTAAAGAATGGCGGCAAGAATGTGCTGTTCACTTCCCTGCATAACCAACCTTCCTTGCGACAGCTGGTTACATTGGATTTTCCTATCCGGTCGGTCAATATGCGTTTCGGATACCTATGTGATATCCAGCAGGCGAAAGTCAATAATCTGAAAAGTCATATATGGTCACACGCCTTTATGATAGGTTTCGTGAAAAACTTTTATTTATTAAAAGGTAAGAACAAAGTGGCGATGCCCAGCCGGGTCAGCCCTTATTAATATAGAGGATGAAAAGAAATAGTTATATTTTTATCAGTCTGTTATTGTCTGTTGTATTATTTACTTCGTGCATCACGGAGGACGAATACGACAACTCCCCCGAAGGCAACTTCGAAGCATTATGGCAGACTATCGACCGCCAGTATTGTTTCCTTGACTATAAAAAGCAGGAATACGGATTGGACTGGAATGAAATATACAGCCAGTATAAACAGAGAATATCCAAAGGCATGAATAATGAACAGTTATTCGAAGTTCTGGCAGATATGCTGAACGAGTTGCGTGACGGACACGTAAATCTGTCTTCCAAACTGGAGTACTCCCAATATCGTGAATGGTTTGACAGCTATCCGGCCAATTTCAGCGACAGCATCCAACGTGTTTATCTAGGTAAGGATTATGCCCAATCCTCGGGTATGAAGTATCAGATATTCGAGGACAATATAGCCTATATTTATTGTGGCAGTTTCCAATCGGGCATCGGTGAAGGAAATCTGGACGAGGTTCTAAACAAACTGGCTATTTGTGATGGGTTGATTATTGATGTGCGAAATAATTCGGGTGGTAATCTTACCACAGCCGAGAAATTAGCCGCACGTTTCACGAATGAAAAAGTGCTGGTAGGCTATATGTCCCATAAAACCGGACCGGGGCACAATGACTTCTCCACTCCCAAAGCAGTTTGGCTGGAACCGTCACTAGACCGTGTACGCTGGCAAAAACAGGCGGTAGTGCTGACTAACCGTCGCTCTTTCAGTGCCACTAATGATTTTGTGAACAGAATGAAAATACTACCTAAAGTAACCATCATCGGTGACAAAACAGGTGGCGGTTCCGGCCTGCCCTTCTCCTCCGAACTGCCCAACGGCTGGTCTGTCCGCTTCTCGGCCAGCCCCATGTACGATGCGGATATGCAACATCTGGAATTCGGTATAGATCCGGACATCAAAGTCAATATGAGTTCAGAGGATATGCAACGCAATGTAGATACCATTATTGAGGCTGCACGTGAATATTTACATAGCCACAAAGAATAATTTTCTAAAAATCTTTGGTACTTAAGAAATATTGCTTATCTTTGCACCCGCTTACCAAAAGCAATGTCGCGCGTGTGGCGTAATTGGTAGCCGCGCCAGACTTAGGATCTGGTGTCGTGAGACGTGTAGGTTCGAGTCCTATCACGCGCACAAGTTTCCGTATAGAAACAGACAAAAGCCCTCGAAATCGGATAATTTCGAGGGCTTTTCTTTACTAGAAGAAACTAGTTCTCAAAATCATGTGGCATACTAAAATTTCACATTTACTTTTTTTCCCTTTATAAAGCACTGTCTTTTCACTTCCATCCGGCATTCGAACTGTAAACTTCCGCTCATCCAGCATCCCTTCATAGCAGCCACGACGTGCATCAATAGTCAATGTCCGCTTGGCATCATTCCAAGTCATCGGAATTTCAGTATAAGCACCGTTTTCGTAATTATAGTTATTGCCTTCATCCTCATAAAGCACAAAATTACCATCGGCACCAGGATAAACACAAACCTTGAGATTGTCCCATTTCTCCTCGGTCACGTATTGCACATCGGGACCTAACGGCACGATGCTTCCAGCACGTACATAAAGCGGAATACGATTGAACACAGTCGTCACCTTCAGCTTCTGCCCACCTTCTGCCACTTCGTTCGTCCAAAAATCATACCATTGGCTACCGGCAGGCAAATATAGTTCCATTTCTTTAGACTGAGTAAAATCGACAGACAATAGAGGGATATCAGACTCCTGCGCTTTGCAGCCCCACCCTTCATTCTCTTTCAAGATTTGCTGTGCCTGCTCAGGAGTGTATTGGGCATGTAATACAGGTGCCACTAAAAAGGATGATCCAAACATATACTCACTGCCCATGTTCCATGTCTTAGGATCACTGAGAAAATCCATGAATAGTGCCCGCATAAACGTGGAATTACGATGACTTACTTCCCAAGATGTAGAATAGATATAAGGCATCAACGAATAACGGAGTTTTATAGCATCAACCAATGCATCATACACCGGCTCACCAGCTTTACCATAGAGGAAAATTTCGCGAGGTGCATCAGCCCCGTGACTACGCATCATTGGACAAAATACACCGAATTGCGCCCAACGCACATACAATTCATGGAACATAGGATTTTTTGTAGCCGTTCCACCTCCCAAGCTATTGTTATAAGAACCAGCAAAGAATCCGCCAAGGTCAGTATTCCAATGCGGCATTCCCGTCAGAGAAAAATTCAACCCGGCAGTAATTTGCCTACGAAACATATCCCATGAAGATCCTACATCGCCCGTCCATACATTTGAGCCATAACGTTGTTGCCCCAAGAATCCTGAACGGGTCAAGATAATGACACGCTTATCGCGAGTCAGAGCACGCTGATGATCAGACACTCCGCCTACTGTTACGAGCGGAAAAGCGTTCCGTACGCTACGGAAGGAACCGGAATAAGTCTGTCGGTCGAAATCCGAATCTTTGGGGTTAAAGTGGTCAGGTTCTGTCGAGTCCATCCACCATCCGTCCATGCCAAGCTGAAAAATACCTTTGTTCAAGTAATTCCAATAAATATCACGAGCCTTCGGATGATATGGATCATAAACCTTCACGCCAGAAGGATAATCAAAGTTAGGCGGCCATCCTTCCACACCCGATTCGGGCCATGTAGCCATATCCATCAGCAACCCTTCCTTCTCAAGTTCCTTGAAAGGTTTAGTCTTTGGACCAAAAGAAGACCAAATGGAAATCATCATGTGTGCATTCAAGCCGTGGACTTCATCAATCATCCTTTTCGGATCACGGTACTCGTAATTCAGGAACTCCATTGCATTCCATAAATAGTTACTTCCCCAATATTGCCAATCCTGAATGATACAGTCAAGCGGTATGCCCAATTCACGGTATTTCTTCACAACACTTACCACTTCATCCTGGCTCTTATAGCGCTCTTTGCTTTGCATAAATCCATAACTCCACAAAGGCATCATAGGAACAGAACCGGTCAGCAAGCGAATCTGTGCAATTACACCGTCAGCCGAACCACCATACATGAAATAATAATCGATACAATCGCCTACATCTGAACGGAACGACGTTTCCTCTTCATTGTCAACATACATCGTACCTGCATAATTATCCCAAAATACACCATATCCCTTAGTCGACTGAAAAACAGGAGTTACGTCTTCTGTATTGCCTTGCACCAGATACTTCTCTATTCCACGTTGCATCATCTGTCCGTTTTGAAGTTGTCCAAGTCCATAAAGCCCTTCATCCTTATCGGTTTTAAAACTTTGGTAAACAGAATAAGTAGCCCGCCCTGCGTCATTGACAGGTATGAATGCCTTCACATTCTCCAATTCCTTCAATAGGGGCATCCCATTACGTGTTTCATAAATCAGAACACCTGTTTTTGTGTCTAGTTTCACCGTCAGTAAACGGCTCTTCATTACAATATTGCCATCTTCCGACGTAGAAACTTTAAGAGCCGTTTTTTCAGGTCTTGCAATAACCGAAAGACTTTTCTTATCTACCGATTGCCCATGCGGCATTTTCAACACGCGCAGACTATTAGCATTAAACCATTGCACTTCCACATCTATCTTTTTCCCAAAAATAGAAGCCTTAATGCCTGTTTCTGTCCGCTGATATTCCTGCGACCACACCAAAGTGGTCAACAGACAACAGAATGTAAAAATAAGTTCTCGTTTCATAAACTCTAACTTTATATTAGTTATCAATAAGTATTAATTAACCTTCCACCAATCCAGCATAAACTATTTTTATTCTATCTCTTCAAAGGGATAAGCTTATCTATCATCATTAATAAAAACTTCCATAGCAATATCAAAACAATTGTCTATATGCTAAAAACACTTACCCTTATCCTATTTCCTCAACTTAACCCATACCACAAAACCTCCGCGAGGCTGGCACTCTATATTCAATTCTTTGGTATCGAATGCCGAATTTTCAATTTTTATTTGTTTCCCATCAGTAGTATCCGAAAACAGTTGGATAAGCTGAATAGAATCTTTAATAAACTCCAAATTCACACGAAATGATTTTGTATTTTCCGTACCATTCAAACCGGAAATATACCAACTATCCTTACTTTTACGAGCAATAACAACACTTTCAGCCGGATAACCGGACAGCAGTCTGGTATCCTCCCATGCAACCGGAAGATACCTGATAAAGTTCTGTACCTCTACCGGTTGTTGCCTATACCCTTCAGGACGATCTGCCAAATGCTGTAGAGCCGACTCAAAAATAACAAGTAACGCCAATTCATGCGCATCGGTAGTGATATGTGGATGTTGTGAATTGGTAAATGTACAAGGCGTATAGTCCATCGGACCTATCACATTACGGGTAAAAGGCAAGGTACAATTATGCCAAGCTGCATTATCAGTCAATGTCGGTTTATTATTATACCATTCGGCCCCATATACCGCTTCCACACTCATCAGGTTTGGGTACGTCCGTTGCCAGCCTCTGGGAATAGCTGCCCCATAAAATTGACTAACAATTTATGCCTGGCTGCATCCTCCAGCAAATCAATATAATAATTCATCGTACCTATAGAATCTCCACCAAAAAAGTCTATCTTAACTCCCTGAATACCTATTTCTTTTAGCCATTCAAATTCTTTGTCACGCACTTCCGGGGTATTCAACCGATATAACGGAGTAGGATCACACCATGCAGTAGAAGAATTATACCATATCAAAGGAGTTACATTTTTCTCTTTACAATAGTTCATTGCATCATTCAGATTTCCTCCATTCCCCATTGCATCCCATTCCCAATCAATCAACATATAGGGCAAATCAAAGTCTGCGGCAAAATCAATATATTTCTTCACTATTTGATAATCCTTAGAACCATGATTATATGCCCAATATATCCAAGAGACCAATCCAGGTTTTATCCATTGGGTATCTTGGATTTTACATGGTTCACTCACATCAGTTACCAAAGTCGATTCGACAATATCAGCTAATGTTCCTATGATAGCGACACGCCAAGGTGAATACCAGCCGGATGGGCATATCAACCGTTCATCCGATAATTTTATCTTATAGATAGAAGAATCAGCTGCATTAGTAAGATAAGCTCCTGTGTTATCACGTAATATGTTGGCTTCGGTTAATAGTACAAAAGCGCTGTCCGAAGGTTGGAACAATGTTGGAAAACTCCACTCACGTTCCTCATTATCTGCAACGCCGTCCGTATTTGGCCAATAAAAGTCCTCATAACCTACAGTAAAATTTTTGTGTCCAACGCTTGATACCTGGAGTAAAAGCAAATGCAGTGTACTCATCAAGAACCACAATCTCTTCTTTGGTTTTAGGAAGATGATAACGGAAAGCTATACCATCATTATAAACCCGGAAAATAAGATCTACCCGAAGTCCTTTGACATTTTCAAACCGATAAGTACATTCATTAGCCTCATTATGGCAATGCCTGCGTTTACCAGTCAGCATTTCATAATCATCAACTACAGAAGTTACAGGAGTTGAGCTTATCAATTTAAAGCAATCATCCGTATCCGACGTTTTTAGACCTATTTCAGGTAATGACATCATTTTAACTTTATCCCGCCCACTATGATAAATAACAGAAAAACCTTTTTCAGCATGATATTCAATGGCTATCTTACCGTTAGGAGATTGTAATAAATTGTTTTGCATCGTACATGAAATGCAGGATAAGCACAACAGTGCAATGATAGTAAAATATTTCATAATCATTAAATTGTTCAATGTACCTTCTATTATATTTTCAAGGAAAAAGAGAATACTTCATCAGCACCCTCTCTTTCCTCTCATTTTTTAATTATTCATATAGATAAAACATACGTTCCATCATACTCCATTTTTCTTTAGCAAGTTCCCCTTTCCTGCATTGTTGGAATACCGATACAAAATCTTCCCATTCCTGCTGTCGGGGTAAAGTCGCAAGTTTAGCCATAGCAGATTCCCAATCGAAATCAATAGGAGTTTCGACAATCATGAATAACCGATTACCGCATATATATATTTCCATTTCTAAAATACCAACTGAACGGATCCCCTCTCTGATCTCCCGCCACGACTTCTCCTTACTGTGGCACTCCCGATACTTCTCTATCAGCTCCGGATCATCCTTCAAATCCATTGTCTGACAATATCTCTTTACCGGATAGCCATATCTTTTCATTTCATATCCATTTTCTTTCATCTTATCTTAAACTTAATCCTGCTTAATTATATCCCTCATTCTGTTTCAGATTCTTATTTACATTCAAATCATTTTGAGGAATAGGAAAATATCGGTTATGGGGTGCCCATGTACGTTTCTCAAATTGATAATACATATTTTCATCCACCGGAGAAGCAGTAGCCCCACTCCCTCTATAATTACGAGCTTGAGGATCATCCGACAATTTTACTCCGGTAAATGTATGATTAAGTTCTTTCTCGGCAATGCCCCAACGTAACACGTCATAATATCGAAGCCCCTCGAATGCCAGTTCCACACGTCTTTCTTTACGAACTGCTTCACGAACAAGTTCCTGTGTCGCTACGTCTGTCTTTTTTATTCCAACCAATTTCACACGATCACGTATATCATTGATAGTCAAATCCAATAAATTCTGGTCTACTGCATTCGGCTGCGATTCATTTACCGCTTCCAGATAGCTTTAATAGAACCTCAGCATAACGCATAATAGAGTATAAGTGGGAGTAGAACCTAAATTATTAGTTATAGACGGATCACAACCATTTCTTCGGACAATATCCATTAAATAAGGCAAATTTATTATAGCTATCTGCAGTATTAGCTCCCTTAAAGCAATCATAAATTATATCATTATACTTAGTTCCCTCATAACTTCCCAAAGGAGGTGAAAAAAATAGAAGCATACAAGCGCAAATCCCGATTAACATAAGGATCATTCTCATCATAAACCTCAGAAGTCTTAATGTCCTTGCCGTCTGCACAGAAATATTCTTTCACCAATTCGTTATATGGTGAGAACTGATGCCACCTCCATAAGCAGCTTCAGATATAAATATTGATAACGTGAATTAGTATACAAATCCTTTATCCCCATAATACAAAATATTATCTCAGGGCTATATTCACCTCTTATTTGAAAAAGTTTCTCATAGCTGTCCTCTCCATTACGACGATCCAATTCATATATTCCCGACTCAATCACACTACGTAAAATAGTAGCAGCATCTCCCCATCTCTCTTGTGCCAGATAAAGACGACTTAAAAGTACCTTAGCCGCCCCCCTGGTAAACCGGCCATATTCCTCTGAAGAATATTGGACAGGCAACAAGTCTATAGCAGTCTTCAAGTCCTTCTCCACTTGCGAATAGACTTCAGTCTGAGGTGTTTGAGAGATAGAATTCGCTTCGTCCACCGACAGAGTTTTCAAAGGCATAGGAACATCCTTATAATAAAATGCCAAATTTAAAAAGAAATAAGCTCGTAAACACTTCACTTCGGCAGACCACTGTTCTTTTTTAGATTCTTCCATCGGACAGTCCGTAATATTCTCTAGAAAAGTGTTGTACTTAGCTATTTGCGTATATGCATTTCCCCAATACCAACGTAAATTACTGTTAGTAGCCACCGTATTGGAACTAGCCATTAAAGTAGAAAAATTTTCCTTTTCCGTTCCGTTTCCACCTGCAAAATCCAAATAGAGCAACCCTTGTGGCGTAGCAAAATCATCATGCGACCAACCAGTCTGGAAACGATAACATCCTGTCAAAGCCAACATGGCATCCCCTTCACCAGTCCAAAAACTACCATCAGAAATTGCTGAAGGTGGCTCCTTATCTAATAAATCCGAGCAACCAGTTGTTACTAGTGATACAGCCAAAGCACATAAACAAGCCTTTGTCATTCCTAATGTATTATATATATTTTTCATAATGATTCTTGATTGAATGATTTACTTAGAACTTGAAATTAAATCCGAATGAATAAATACTATTGACCGGATAATAAGAGGGAGAATCCCCTGTTCCTATCTCATTTTCAGGATCCCAACCTTTATAGAAACTATTGAAAGAGAACAGATTTTGTCCGCTTACATAAACACGCACATTTTCCAAACCTATTTTTTTAGTCCATGCTTTTGGGAATGTATATCCTATTTGTATATTCTTGACTCGTAAGAAACTAGCATTACGGACCCAATAATCAGAAGTTTGAAGATTAGTGTCATTCATATTCAAAGTTTCCAATCGAGGATATTCAGCCCATTTATCAGGATTTTCTTCCTTCCAACAAGATTCAGCCTGCCATCTCTGTATCTGTCCACCGTTGTAGAATGCATAAGCCATATAAGATCCTATCAAACGCTTATGACCTCCTAAACCTTGTAATAAAGCTGAAAAATCAAAACCTTTATAAGAAGCGGAAAGATTCAAACCATAATAAAACTTCGGGGTAGTACTTCCCAATACGGTACGATCATATTGCGCATCCACCTTACCATCGGGAACCCCGTCAGGACCACTAATATCTTTGTATTTCACATAACCAGGTTTCAATCCTGACTTACTTACCAATTGCTCAGGAGCCGCATCTATTTCCGCTTGGTCTACAAACAGTCCATCAGTTTCATATCCATATATAATACCTATCGGTTGCCCTACAATTCTGTTATTATTAATTTCTTCGGTAGCTCCGTTCGCCAATTTCTCAACTGCATTTTTTACCCATGTAAAATTAGGAGAAATACTAAACCGGAAATCACGTCCTATTTGTCCGTTATAAGTCAGATTTATTTCAATTCCTTCGTTCGAAACAGCTCCAACATTAGATTGTCCGACTTCACGTCCCATAATACTAGACACCTCAACTGGTGCTAAAATGTCCGAAGTATATTTATAAAAATAATCCAATGTTCCACTAAAACGTCCATTCAATAAACTAAAATCTAAACCAATATCCGTTATAGCCGTCTTTTCCCAAGTAATTTCCGGATTATTATAGGTTTTCATGTAAGCCCCAGACTGAAGAGTTGCCGGATTTCCAAAAGGATAATCATGTCCAAGTTCATAAATCTGTTGGTAAGGATAAACACCTATATTTTGATTACCAAGTACACCATAGGAAGCACGCAATTTCAAATTATCAACTACAGCTGAAACTGCCGCATTCTTCCAAAAATCCTCCTCAGAAATTCTCCACCCTGCAGAAACTGACGGGAAAAGTCCCCAACGATGACCGTCCGCAAAACGTGACGATCCATCATAGCGCAAATTAGCCTCTAATAAATAACGATCTTTCCATGCATAATTTATACGCCCGAAAAAAGAAAGCAACGCATATTCCTCCAATGAACTATCATTAGTAGCTGTTGATTTATCTCCAGAACCTAATTCATACAAATAATTATTAGGAAACGTATTTCTATAACCTTCCAAACCTTTATTATTAGATTGCTCCACAGAAGTACCCGCCAATAACTTAAAGGTATGATTTTTAATTTGTTTTTCATAAGTAGCTAATGCTTCAAAGGTAGTATACGTATTATTTGCAGTCCATACATTTAAAGTAGCGGGCCCCACTGTCTTACTATCATCAAAATAAGTATCAGCCCGGTACGCTTTATCATATTTAGTCCAGTAATTCACCCCAGCTTTACCTATAAAAGAAAGTCCGTCTACAGGAGTATTCCATGTCAATTGTCCGGAAGCACTTATATTTCTACTCACATTCTGCACAAAAGATTCACTCGCCAACCACGCTTCCGGACTATAATTATCCTGATATCCAAAACTTCCATCCGACTTTTGCCCGGCATAAATAGGTCCCTGACGAACAGCATATCCTATCATTCCATCAATACTTTGTGGTTCGCCATTAGGAGCATTATATTTATTATTATAAGCATTAATATTCAAATTAAGCATCAGCCCTTTGGCGATTTCACTTTTCATAGTAAACAGTGCAGTCATTCTTTCATTAGACGTTTTTGCCGTCATACCTTCCTGATTTCTATAACCTACTGATAAATTATAACTTGTCGTAGCATTTCCTCCTTGTATGCTGAGATTATGTTGGTGTTGAAAACCAGAACCAGATTCCAACAGCCATTTTAAGTGATTTACATTCGGATAATTATCCGGATCAGATCCATCTCTATACTTTTGAATCTGTTCAGGTAAATAAGCTTCCTGCTTACCCATATTCCGCATAGCCATATTATAATATTCCGCATATTCCCATGATGGTAAAAAATCAGGCAATTCCGTAGGCCGTTGCCAACCAAAAGAATTACTATATGTAATAGTCGTTTTACCTTGTGCACCCTTCTTTGTTTCAATCAAGATCACCCCATTAGCAGCACGATTACCATAAATAGAAGCAGAAGCTGCATCTTTCAAAAAAGAAATGCTCTGAATATCATTAGGATCTACATCATCAATGTTACCTGATAAACCATCAATCAAAACCAATGGATCTGTTCCAGCTTTTGAAAATGTACCAGTTCCACGAATTTTAACAGTTGCTCCTTGTCCGGGACGACCTGAAGTTTGCAATACACTTAAACCTGGAGCCAAACCTGCCAGTGCTTGAGCAGTACTCATAACAGGCTTACTAGCCAAGTCTTCAGCTGAAACAGCAGATACGGCTCCTGTTAAATTCACCTTTTTCTGTGTTCCATATCCAACTACAACTACTTCTTCCAACTTTTTTGTATCTTCTTCCATTATAATACGAAGTAACTTGTTACTTTCAACCTTTATTTCTTGCGAAATATAACCTACATAACTTATCTGGAGCATGTTTCCCATTTCAGCAGACAGAGAAAATTTGCCATCCAAATCAGTAACAGTTCCATTGGAAGTACCTTTAACCAAGATACTGACCCCAATTAACGGCTCACCGGAAAAATCAGTAACCAAACCATTGACATTACTCTGTGTCTGTGCCCAAGTAGTATAGCTCAGGCAACACATCAACAAGACCACCAAGAATCTTATTGGCTGCATACATTCTAATCTGTTTTTCATTATTCTATTGATTATTGGGTTAATTTTCAAGACATAACAAAGGCTTACCGACCTAAAAAAGCCGATAAATAAACCTACTTTATGCTATATTCACTTCTTTATCTTAAATACGGGAGCAATCTTATTCAACTGTACATCAGGCATATCAATAACAACTCCTTGCGCTGTACGAGTAAAAGATACCTTTCCATAACCTAACAATTCAATTTTAGTAATTTTATCAGGATACAACTCACTTCCCGTTGCCAGCGATTGAATGACAACTTGCTTTTCTTCCGGCCATGCAAGGACTGTAGCATAGAGATATTTCTTGGTTTGAGTAAAACGGATTTCAGATGCAGTGGCTTTAGTGTAAGCACCTTCATTGAAACCTTGGGCATTAATCTTGATATCAGCATTGGCTATCGGACCTTCTCCGAAGACTTTCCACGGGCGTGTATCATAAATAGCCTCTTTATTCATACTCATCCAGTTACCAAATTCATTTAAAATGGCTTCTTCCTTTTCATCGAAAGTTCCGTCAGCCCGAAGAGGAACACTAAGCAACAAATTACCGTTCTTACTGACCACATCCACTAATAGTTTCACTACATCGGAAGCACTTTTATACCAGCCGTTCTCCGCCAATCTGGTATCATAATGCCAACCGCCTAAACAAGAACAAGTCTGCCATGGCTCTTCATAAATACTATTGGGAGATCCCCTTTCCACATCCCATACCAAAGCTTTACGTTGCTCATCGGTAAGAATTTTACCAAACATAACAGCACTGAAATCCCCCTTACGAACAACCATGTTGTGATTATAAAAATGTGCGGCAATCTTCAAACCCGCATCACTGATAGGATAAAACGGTACACCAGTCACATCAAAATAAATCAAATCGGGATTATAACGGTTTATTGCATCGACTGTACGATCATAAAAGTTTGTCACATATTCTTGAGTAGGAATACAAACACCATTTCCCCATGCCCATTGACGGTGAATCATACCGTCAGCCCAACTTCCAGCGCTTAACGGGTGATTCTGTGCATAAAGTTTTTGAGGATCGTAGCCTTCCCACCACTTACCCTTACCATCTTCTTTAGTCAAACATCCATCGTAGGGTACACCTGCCTTCTCGCCATGACGGTCGTATCGTTGAGCCGGTTCATACCAGCTCCACGCATGGTCCGCATGGAAACTGATACCAAATGGAAGACCGTTTTTCTTAGCTGCTTCAGCCCAGCCCGCCAATATATCCTTCTTAGGGCCTATATTCACGGAATTCCATTCCTGATATTGGCTATCCCATAAATCATAATTATCATGGTGATTACCTAAAGCGAAGAAATACTGGGCACCAATCTTCTTATAAAAGGAAACCAATTTGTCCGGATCCCATTTCTCGGCTTTAAACAAAGGCAATATATCCTTGAAGCCCACTTCAGAGGGATGGCCATAATGTTCCACATGGTGCTTATACTCGCGCGAACCTTCCAAATAGAGAGAACGCGCCATCCAGTCGCCGGACCCTTCCACACATTGCGGTCCCCAATGTGCCCAAATACCAAATTTGGCATTTCTAAACCATTCAGGAACTTTATAGTTCTGCAATGATTCCCAAGTAGGTTCGAACTCTCCCTCCTGCATTTTTTTCATTTTTCTCTGAAACAGGTACCTGGTAAGTCTGAGCCTCCAAAACTCCCGTCCAAAGCAACAAAGCCGAAGCCAAAAGAAAATGTTTTGCTTTCATAGTATAATTGCTTTATATGTTTTTCAATTATCAATAGTGCAAATATACAGAGTTGAAACCAATTTATATTATCCAAATGCGCCATTATGTAGGATAATATCGACTTTTACCTGAAATAATTCAAAAACAAATACCAAAACAGGTGATTTGATATGAAAATATCGATTTCCCATTGGATTATATATATACTTTTGCTTACTTTGTACAAAACTGAATCTTTCATTCTAATACCTTAAGGAATATGACACAATCAATCGACCAATTACATTTACTTATATTAAATGTAGGACTAGCCATTCACAATGCAGACTGGAACTGGAAAAACGTAAGCAGCCCTTTTACCCGACTCTATTATATAATGGAAGGAACTGCCCAAATAATATTTCCCGATGGAATGCAGGAACTAAAACCACATCATCTATATCTGGTGCCATCATTCACTACCCATAGTTATCAGTGCAATTCTCATTTCACTCATTATTATCTCCATATATATGAAGACCATCAATCGGAATCCGGCATTCTGGAAGATTGGAATTTCCCGATAGAAATACCTGCGGGCAACCTGGAATTACCACTTATTAAAAGGTTATGTGAAATAAATCCTACCATGCAGCTTCCTCAATCCGACCCGACAAGCTATGACAACAACCCCACATTAATCAGAAACATCATTAAAAATAAACAGCGTACCTTCTGTGACAAAGTCGAATCCAGAGGTATAGTATATCAACTTATTGCCCGCTTTTTAAAAGACGCCAAACCTAAAGTGGAAGTCAACGATAACCGTATCCAAAAAGTTTTGTCCCACATCCGAAAAAATATCTATAAAACAGTAGATATAGACTCATTGGCAGCAATCTCATGCCTCTCAAAAGATCATTTTATCCGTCTTTTCAAAAAAGAAGTCGGTACCACACCGCTACAATATATTAATCAGAAAAAAATAGAGAAAGCCCAATTAATTCTGATTACAGAGGATATTCCCGTAAAAAACATAGCCTATCTCCTTGCTTATGAAGACCATTCTTATTTCAACCGCCTATTCAAAAAAATCACAGACGTTACTCCACAGCAATATAGGGAACTATATAAAAAGTAACCGTCTTATTATTTTTACGCAAAGGTTTACGTACTTTTTTCAACCTCTTCCACCATATACCTAAAGGTTATTCCTCTATTTTTGATGCCGGAAATAAATCTAAAAATAAATAGAGCTATGAATTACAATGAAATCGGGAAAACCGGTATGCGGGTTTCCAATCTTAGTTTCGGCGCATCTTCATTAGGAGGAGTTTTTCATGATATCCGCGAAGCAGAGGGTATCAAAGCTGTTTACACAGCAGTAGAGAATGGAATGAATTTTATTGATGTATCTCCCTACTACGGGCACTACAAGGCCGAAACCGTATTAGGCAAAGCATTGAAAGAAATACCACGTGACAAATATTATCTCTCTACCAAAGTGGGACGCTATGGAAAAGATGGAGTCAACACATGGGATTATTCCGGAAAACGTGCAACGGAAAGTGTGTATGAAAGCTTGGACAGACTCCACATTGAATATATCGATCTGATTAATGTACACGATGTAGAGTTTTCAGACATGAATCAGGTAGTCAACGAAACATTACCTGCACTGGTAGAACTTAAAAAGAAAGGTATTGTGGGACATGTAGGTATCACAGACTTGCAATTAGAAAACTTAAAATGGATCATTGATCACTCGGAACCGGGAACAGTAGAAAGCGTACTTAACTTCTGCCATTATTGTCTGAATGACGAGAAACTGACTGATTATCTGGATTATTTTGAATCAAAGAATATCGGCATTATCAATGCCTCCCCCCTTTCAATGGGCTTACTCTCCCAACGTGGGGTTCCTGCATGGCATCCGGCCCCCCAATCACTGGTAGAAGCCTGTCGGAAAGCTGTTCAACACTGCCTGTCCAAAAATTATCCTATAGAGAAACTGGCTATTCAATATTCTGTCAGCAATCCACGTATCGCCACCACTTTGTTCAGTTCGGCCAATCCGGATAATGTATTGAAAAATATAACATATGCCGAAGAACCCATTGATTGGAACCTTGTAAAGGAAGTGCAAGAAATTATCGGAGAACAAATGCGTGTCAGTTGGGCTAATTCATAATACAAAGGAAAATAATGATGGATTTTAACATAATAGATGCACACTCCCATCTTTGGCTACGGCAAGATACGGAAGTCAACGGATTGCCTATCCGTACTTTAACCAACGGACGTTCGTTATTTATGGGGGAAGAACGTCAGATGGTTCCGCCCTTTATGATTGACGGGCGGAATAGTGCCGAGGTTTTTCTCTCGAACATGGACTATGCACAAGTATCGGCTGCCGTAGTCACTCAGGAATTTATTGATGGCATCCAAAATGAATACCTCGCAAAAGTGTCCCATAAATACCCAGACCGTTTCTTTGTATGCGGTATGTGCGAATTTCGTAAACCCGGTTATCTGCAACAGGCCAAGGAATTAATAAGTTCCGGTTTCAAAGCAATAAAAATCCCGGCACACCGCCTTTTTCTAAAAGAAGGAAGAGTCATGCTGAACAGTGACGAAATGATGGAAATGTTCCATTACATGCAAGAAAAAGACATTATCCTTTCCATTGATTTAGCCGATGGGGATACACAAGTACAGGAAATGAAAGAAATCATTCAGGAATATCCGCAGCTTCGAATCGCTATCGGACATTTCGGCATGGTCACCACACCTCATTGGCAAGAACAAATAAAGTTGGCCCGCCATAAAAATGTCATGATAGAATCCGGGGGGATCACCTGGTTGTTCAACAGTGAATTCTATCCGTTTCACGGAGCGGTTAAAGCCATTAAAGAAGCAGCAGATCTGGTAGGTATGGACAAACTGATGTGGGGATCGGATTACCCTCGGACCATTACGGCCATTACTTACAAGATGTCTTACGATTTCATCCTTAAAACGACTGAAATGACACAAGAAGAGAAAGCACTTTTTTAGGTAAAAACGCCGAAAGATTTTATGGTTTCAAAAATCTCATATCTCTTCCTTACATAAAAAACATGTCAGAATAATCAACTGACACTTATAAATCCATACCATGAAAAATAAGAACTATTATGTACCATTGATGCTCATATTCTGCCTGTTTTTCCTATGGGCTATCAGCAGCAATCTGCTACCTACTATGATAAGACAGCTGATGAAAACCTGTGAGTTAAACGCTTTCGAAGCATCATTCACAGAAACAGCCTACTGGCTTGCCTATTTCATCTGTCCCATTCCCATCGCTATGTTCATGAAAAAATACAGCTACAAATCGGGAATTATTTTCGGGTTATTACTGGCGGCATGTGGTGGGTTACTGTTCTTCCCCGCTGCCATGCTGAAAGAATATTGGGCATATCTATGCATATTCTTTATCATTGCCACCGGAATGTGTTTTTTAGAAACGGCAGCCAATCCTTATGTAACCGCTTTGGGAGATCCGAAAAGTGCGCCCCGTCGATTGAATCTGGCACAATCATTCAATGGGCTGGGAGCTTTTATAGCTGCCATGTTTCTCAGCAAACTGATTCTGAGTGGCAACCACTATACCCGCGACACCCTGCCCACTTCTTTTCCCGGTGGCTGGGAAGGTTACATTCAAACAGAAACAGACGCCATGAAACTTCCTTATCTGCTGCTAGCTATGCTACTCATTGTTATTGCCATCATCTTTATCTTCTCCAAATTACCTAAAATCAAAGAAGGAAATACGATGGAAGGAGTAGAATATAAAGGAGAAAAATTAATTGATTTCGGAGTCTTAAAACGTTCTCATCTTCGTTGGGGAGTTATTGCACAATTCTTCTACAATGGTGGTCAGACAGCCATTAACAGTTTATTTCTAGTCTACTGTTGTACCTATGCAGAACTACCTGAAAATACAGCCACCACCTTTTTCGGTCTTTATATGCTGGCTTTTTTGGCAGGAAGATGGACAGGCACACTACTCATGGTAAAATTCCGTCCACAAGACATGCTATTGGTATATGCGCTGATTAATGTCTTGCTATGTATTGTTGTGGTTTGTTTTGGCGGTTGGACAGGTCTTTATGCCATGCTGGGCATCTCTTTTTTTCAGTCTATCATGTATCCCACTCAGTTCTCGCTCGCTTTGACTGATTTAGGCAACAACACCAAAATGTGGCTCGGCATTTTCTAGTTATGGCCATCGTTGGAAATGCTTGCTTACCCCAACTCACAGCTTATATGATGCATCTGAACGAACATATCTATCATATAGCCTATACTATTCCTATGATTTGTTCCTGTTTTGCGCCTATTATGGCTGGAAAGGATACAAAGTGATTGATTAAACTGATTAAAATAAATAAAAATGAAAGCAATTCAAATTACCGCTCCTTCCGAAATGAAGGTAGTAGACATCGAGAAACCGGTCTTGGAACCGGGAGAAGTTCTTGTGAAAATTAAATACGTCGGTTTTTGCGGCTCGGACTTGAATACATTCTTAGGCCGTAACCCAATGGTAAAGTTGCCCGTTATTCCTGGACATGAAGTAGGAGCTGTCATAGAAGCTGTGGGCAAGGATGTGCCGGATTCTTTAAAACCCGGCATGAGCGTTACAGTTAATCCCTATACCAATTGCGGTAAATGTGCTTCCTGTCGTAACGGCAGAGTAAATGCCTGTGAACATAATGAAACTTTAGGGGTTCAGCGCAACGGAGCCATGTGTGAATATATCGCATTGCCTTGGAGTAAAATAATCCCGGCCCATCGAATTCCTCCTCGTGACTGTGCACTGATCGAACCGATGAGCGTAGGCTTTCATGCGGTTTCCAGGGCACAAGTTACAGATATTGATATAGTGATGGTCATTGGTTGCGGAATGATCGGTATGGGAGCTATTGTACGTTCAGCTCTTCGCGGAGCTACCGTTATCGCTGTAGACCTGGACGACGAGAAATTGGAACTTGCCAAACGGATAGGTGCTCACCATACCATCAATTCCATGACAGAAAATGTACATGAATGCCTGACAAAGATTACGGAAGGACTCGGTCCTGATGTAGTCATTGAAGCTGTCGGCAGTCCTGCAACCTATGTTATGGCCGTCAATGAAGTCGGATTTACCGGGAGAGTGGTATGTATAGGGTATGCAAAATCAGAAGTTTCTTTTCAAACTAAATATTTTGTCCAGAAAGAACTTGATATCCGCGGATCACGTAATGCATTGCCCACAGATTTCAGAGCAGTTATCCGCTACATGGAACAAGGTACTTGCCCAAAAGATGAATTGATCAGCAAAGTAGTCAAGCCCGAAGCAGCAATACAGGCCATGAAAGAATGGGCGGCAGCTCCCGGAAAAGTATTCCGTATACTAGTCGAATTTGACTAACCACATCTATACAATTACCCAAAATGTGCTCAAAGTGATCGTTTTCTACTTCGAGCACATTCTCTTTTTTGATTAAATCCTACTTGATTGGATAATATCAATTAATATCGGACGGAACCCGCTAACGAAACACTCTACTGCTATTACCATCAGAATAAGTCCCATCAAGCGCATCATCACGTTATTTCCAGTTTCACCAAGAATAGAAACCAACCGGGTAGAAGCCCGCAATATAAGATAGGTGATAAAATAAATCAAACCAATTATTCCGATCAGAATTCCCTTCATGGTCCAAGTATTTGCATCATCCATTAACATTATTCCGTTAGCTATAGCACCGGGACCGCAAAGCATAGGAATAGATAACGGGGTAATTGAAATATCATTGGCATACGTTTTAATTTCTTCATCTTTCAACTTCGTATTAGTAAAACGTGCCTGCAACATATCATACCCAATCTTCAAAATAATAAAACCGGCAGCAATACGAAAGCCATTGGTCGATATTCCAAAGAATTTGAATAAAAATTGCCCGGAAAAAGTAAAAGCCAGAAGTGTAATAAAGGAAATGATAGTAGCACGTTTCACAATATGACGCCGTTCTTCATCATCCATTCCTTTAGTCATAGTCAAAAATACAGGCATGGTTCCCAACGGGTTGGTTAATGTGAAAAAAGAAGTAAAGCATAGTAATGCAAATGGTAATAATGTATCCATTGACGTATTATTTTTAGGTTATGGGCAAAAGTAATCCATAATTGGGAGATGAGCAATAGTAGAGGTCACATTTCACACGTGCGTATACGAAAAAAAAAGCCTCCGGAACTTCTTCAAGTCCGGAGGCTTCAATCAAAACGGCGGCTACCTACTCTCCCACTGTGACGCAGTACCATCGGCGTGGTGAGGCTTAACTTCTCTGTTCGGAATGGGAAGAG
>ENA-OQBD01000482-OQBD01000482.1-human-gut-metagenome-genome-assembly--contig:-NODE-482-length-21481-cov-3.348787_pt1 | contig 21481 bp, 21 predicted proteins | sample MGYA00242742_ERZ504543 | MGnify/ENA primary metagenome ERZ504543 (study PRJEB26092, sample SAMD00036239) | human gut metagenome | host: Homo sapiens | study: EMG produced TPA metagenomics assembly of...
CTGGTCTGGCCTGCCATGACGGAGATACCCGTCTTTTTCGCCGTCACTCAGGTCGTGTCCTTTCGTGGCGTCGAAGCCCTTGACGGTAAATGTGCCGTCCGTGCAGGTGGCGGAGGACACGGCATCGCCCAGCGTTTCCACAGACGGATAAAGGGCGTAGAAGTCGTAGGTATTACCGGGGAGCCAGTATCTCGTGCCCTCGTAACCCCACATGCCGGAAACGTATGTCACTTTTTCGGCGTTAAACACGCTCGTGGCCGTACCGCCCGTTCCGTCGGTGTAGTTCCCCCATACGCTGAACGAGTTTCCATCGGTCAACATTCCGTCCGCGTCGTCGATGGCGGCCCGTGTCACGGCGGGACCGGCAAAACGGATCGCCCCGCTGTTGCCGCTTGTTTCCATGTCCGGGCCCGTGCTTTCCGTACAGGCTCCCAGCAGGCAGGCGACAGCCGGTATGAACAAGGTTTTGAATAGGTTGTTATTCATAATCATACATTGTTTCTTTATATCCGGTTATTTCTGACGCTACCGGTAGCGTAAATAAGGAGCAACACTCCCGTTAGTGGCTATGAGGGGACATTCAACCCCTCATAGCCTGATGTGATGTCTTTTCGGCTATTGATGCAAGCGATTACTCTCCGGCGTTTTCCGGGGTTACATCACTATTTGATGCGTCAGCCCATTCATCTACATCAATAACTTTGAACTCAATTACCTGCTCCTTCAACTCCGGATCAATCGTGCTACCGTTGATTTCTACTGTATAGTTATATTTGAAACCTTCAGTCCATTGGTTCTGTACTGTGCCGCTAACATCGCCTTTATATGCCAATTTTCCTTTGAACTGATTTTCACTTAATTGTTTATTTGCTGCATCATAGAAAGTTGCGGTAAAGGTTACTTCCAGATTTTCGTTGCTTTGTGGAATGACAAAGCAGGTCGTAGTGTGGGTAGCGTCCTTAAATTCTTCGGCAATATCCCCTAATGCTCCGAAATCATAGTCCTCTGTTGAAACACTTTGAGTAGTCCAATTGATATCTGGTTTCCCGCTTTCGGCATAAGTCGCTGTAACATTAGTTGTTTTTACTGCATTCACCTTGATGTCGGAGATTTTCATGGTGTAGTCATAAGCGTCCGTGTTCTTGAACGTGAACTTCACCTGCGACAACATATGGTAGAAAGATAAGTTTACCGGACCATTATTAGCTTCTTTTGCAGTCACCTCTTGGGGTATAGCCACAATCAAATCTTTCGTATTGTCTACCGAGTAATTTGGGAATGTCAACACTCGAGAGGTTGCATTAAACTCTGCATTCTCAATTTTATTACCACCATTGGAGTAAGCGCCAAAACGGTACTTCTTGCCATTTATCCAATAAGCAGTCTGTGTGGGATTCCAAACCGTCCCCTCCGCTCCTACAGTGCCTCCGTCTACCTGAACATTGGTATATACGGAAGTCCATGAATCATCATAGTTTCCGAATACGAAGAACTTCTGAAGATTCTGCTCCGTTGTTTCAGTCACACTACTTCTCGTTGAATGGTTCACGAAAGTTCCGAACTGGATCGCCCGGCTCTGCGGCATATCCACAACTTCTTCGTTCGTACAGCTTGCCAGTGCTGCTACAGCCACTCCAAGCACAAAAAAACTTTTCTTCATAAGATGTAAAAAATTAAATTAAAAATTTGGTTATTTAGTACCTGTTGTTTTATTCGTTTCAGTCAATGGGCAGCGGTATGTCCACCCATTCTCCCCAGCCGTCCACATCTACGTCAAAGCTGCCTCCGCCTTCCAGCCCCTCGTCGTTGGAAATCGACAGCCCGCTCACGACGATAACGCCACCCCGTGGTTGTCCTTTCACTTGGTCTGTGACATCGAACTCGAAGGTCTTGAACTTGCCGTTCACCATTCTCACCTCCAAGTTCAGGCTGTACCTTCGCCCGTCCGTACCGTTTCGTCCGTAATGTTCACCCGGATAGTCGGGTACGCCGAACGACTGTACCAGCGCTTCCGCTCCGTAATCTTCCAGCGTACAGTCGAACATTACCGTGGCTGCGGTTTCTCCGGTATGCCCATCGTTCAGATAGACCGTTTCGGCCATGCCTGCCAAGGCTCCGCGTGCCAAGGCCACGTATTGTTGTCCGCTTTCGAACTCGTAACGTATCATATAGGTGTAAACCAATGGACGCAAGGTAACCGGCAGCTCCGTCGGGGCAAGTGTTTTTTCTGCCGTGTATTCTTCCATGTATGCCCCGTAAAGCATGTCGGGCTGGTTCACGGTACGTTCCCCCGCGTGCAATTCATGGAAAGAACTCCGGGTCACGCCGCGTGTGGTGGCTGTGGCGGATTCCGAAGCGGCCACGCCATCGAACACGATATATTCCGTATCATTGTTGTAGAACAACAGTTCGTGCGTGCCTTCCGGCATGGCGATCCGTCCTCCTTCATCGGGCAGATTGCTCTCTATACGCTGTCCGTCGCTGGTATAGACTTGGACACGTATTCCGTCGGCCGGAGCAGGACACAAATCTTCATAGTCGTACTTCCAGTCCTCTTCCCACAATTTTTCCCAGTCATAGGCGTAAGTACGTTCCCATTCCTGTTCCCAGTCGGAAGAGAGATTCACCTTCACGGAAAGACCATGCTCGTCGTGGTCGTAACACAGGTCTTTCCGGCAGCTCGTGGAAAGGAATGTCAATCCTGCAAACGTAAGCCCCATGAGGGTATATCGTAGCGTTGCTTTCATCGTGCGCCTCCTTTCTTTTTATCGGTATCCCACAACCGCCACACAAGGGCAAACTTCAGTTTCAACGGACCGAAGTAATTCATTCGGTTTGTCTGCTGGTACACGTAGTGCCCGTCGATGGGAAGATATTCTTCGTACTTGCTGTGCATGTACCCCAGACCGATACCGGCTTCCAGCGAGAGCCGCCGTCCGATGGGGGTAACATGTAGCCGTAGCTGACACCCACCATTTCGGCCTCGCCCTGATAGCCCTCTTTGCCGTTTTCAAGGTCGTACCACGTGAAGCCGCCGAACACGCCGAGGTAGTGGCCGTGCCACGGGCTGCCTTGCTTCTGTCCGGAACCACCAGCGTCCCTCCGGGCTGATTGTAGCTACTTGGTAACATTTGTGCTTGCCGTCATTATTCCACCATGCCATGTCGCCTTCGAGGTTCACCGTCCAACGGTCGGCGATACGGTACTCCACTTCGAGCGAAGGCATCAGTATCGCATCGTAGAGCAGGTTGGTCTTAACGGCCAACCGCTGTACTGTCGGTCTATGCGGTTGCACGGTCGCTTCCTTCCGCACCGTTGCCGGCTCGGAGGCCGGTTCCGCCACGCTATCGGGTTGCAGGGCCGGTTCCGGCTCTTTCACTTTCGTCTCTTTTTGGGAAATGACTTTTACGGGCGGTTCGGGTTTCCGGTAGCAGGCCACCGAGAGGCTGGAGCGCAGTTCGGGAAAGAAATTCTCCAGCATGTAGGTGTACGGCATACCGCCCCGCAGGTCCATGAGCTGTTTCTTGCGTCCGTCCACTACGCGACCTGCCTTGTCGAACACCCATACGGGCGTATGGTCAAGGATATGCAGCACCTCTTCCTTGTATAATATGTCCGAGGCGGCGACCATTTGGCGCAGCATGTCCCACGCAATACCTTCTCCATGTATGCAGATCAAACTGTCGGGGATTCCGGCGTGGCGCACGAGATAGGATTTCAGGGAGTCGGCCCTGCGCTCTGACAGCACCCCGTTGAGACGGTTCACACCTTCGGGCGATGCCCACGAGCGTATCACGACGCTTTCAAGGCGGTCCGCACCGTGTTCTTCACGCAGGGTGCGGATAAAACGCTCCAGTTCCGCGCGGTTGTCCCGGAAGAGCATGTCCACTTCCCTGTGGCCCTGCCGGTAATGGATACGGGCCGAGTCCAACTCTTGCGCATGAACATACCCGCCGCAGAATAAAAGAAATAATAACAGTATTCGTTTCATTGTCATAATTCTGTCTATGCCAATTTATTTATATCAGCTATTTATTCAATCTCTGTACGTTTGTCCGTGCCGTGCTTCTTTCTTTAGAGGTAAAAAAAGCACCGAACCAACAAATAATCAGCCGGATAACTGTCAGTTATGCCGAATTTATTTGTTGGTTAAATCGTTCGTTAAAAAGACTATCGGAAAAAAGGTCGTATTATTCGGACACTCCGGGAAAATTTGTCCTACTCAAAGAACTGGAAAACGCAATTTTTTTTGCAGAATCTTTTTTTTGTGGATAATCGTGTTTTTGTAATTTGTGGCTGAAAACGAACGATTAAACCAACGTAAATCATACCCTCCGTTTTTGCAACTCCCCTTTCCGTCTTATCTCTTTCTCTTTCATGGCCTTATCTATTTCCTTATAGCGGCTACGGAATTTCATGAATGTATCCCGCGAAATGTCGAAACGCCTGCATATATCGGCAATCGTACAGTTCCGCTTCAACATGCCAACGATGACCTTTCGGTTTTCGATCAGCACGTTCATTTTCGTGTAGCTGCCTTTTTTCCGACCAAGGACGACACCCTCGGCTTTCCGGAGGGCGAGAGCCTCCTTCGTGCGCATCGAAATCAGGTTGCGTTCAATTTCCGCTACCAGACCGAACGCGAAACAAAGTACCTTGCTGTTGATGGAGTTGTCGAACGAATACCCCTCCTTGGTTGTGTAAAGGTTGATTCCCTTCTCCAGACACTTGCCCATGATGGCCATGAGGTCCGTCAGCGTGCGGCTTAGCCGCGAAACTTCCGTGACAATCAGCGTGTCGCCCCGTTTCATGCGCCGTATCAGTCCCCCTAATTTGCGGTCGCACCCCTTCTTCTTGCCGCTGGCGACCTCCGTCACCCACTGGCTGACGGAAAGATTTCTACTGTCGGCGAAACGCCGGATCTCGTCTTGTTGGTTAGCCGGGTTCTGTTTGCCCGTGCTGACCCTTAAATAACCTATTATCATAATCCTTAATTATTTTACGGGAGCGACATTGCCCCCGTCCGGTATAAATAAGGCATGATGGTTCGAAATGAAAGGATTCTGTACATAATTGTATGCGTAACATTTTATTCTTCAACTATTTTAATGTCTTTTCGGAATCTCGTCGGGAAAAACTGGCACGTATGTTTTTCTCCGGACAGGCCGTAAGCTCGTGAAAAACATAAACCGTTACGGAGGAAATGCCTCATTCGTGGAACTGCATGAAGTCGGTGCCTATGACAACAGCCATTCTCTGATGCCGGATTTGAAGGGGCAACGAATGGACCGGATGCCCCAAATGGTTGGACGAGCAATGCTGAAATCGAATGATATGCCGAAAAATAAAGAAAAATGCGGTCTTCTCGACAGTAAGCAAGAAGCCGCATTTGTAATAAGTACCCCGATTTCTGTAAGAACGCTTTGTCCGGAAGTTGTCCGTTGAATAGGTTGTGCTTATTTCAATGATTTGCGTAGCAACGGAAGGCGTTTCAGTATATGGCCGATAGAAAGGACAGTTGTAACGATTCCTGCCCAAAAATGACATTGCCCGACCGGGGAACCTGCTCCTTCTATGCCTAACAGGGCAAATCCGGTCAGAACCACGGACAGGAACAGGACCGACAGTACCGCCGTGACCTTGCTTTTCCGGCCTATTCCGTTCTTGGCAGTTCCCTTGTACCAGCCCCAATGCGTCGCTATATGAAATATGGAGGCCATGAGGAACAGCAGGCTCGTCAGGACATGGAAAACTGCCCAATTATGCCATACCTCGTGATTGCCTTCATAGTCGGCCACATGCAATTCGATTCCGGAGTATGCGGACAGGACAAACACGGGAATCAGGCTCCAGTCTATTATAAAAATCTTTTTCATCTGTCTTTCGGTTTTAATAGATGCGGCAAAGTTCGCATCTTCGACTGGAACCGGACGATAACAAATGTAAAGAAATGAACTATCGCCTGTTTCTGATCCTCGACAGGGAAACAGAAGTAATCCCCAAATAGGAGGCAATATAATGCTGGGGAATCCGCTGTATGATAGAGGGGTGTTCTTTCAGCAGTTCTTCATACCGTTGTTGGGGGGTGTTCTTTATGCGGGAAAGGAAGAGCCGCTGATAAACATGGAAGCGTTCGATGATTTTTTCCTCATATATCTGCCGTAGCGCGGGCTTCTGTCCGAGGTTTCTGAAAAAATCTTCCCGCTTCATAACCGACAGTTCTGCCGGCTCTATGCTTTCCAGGGAAAAAAGGCTCGGTGTCCGTTGATACAGGCTGTCGAATGACGCGACGAAATCCCCTTCGAAAAAGAACTGGAAAGTGATGTCCCGTCCTTCGTTGTTGAAAAACAGGCGCAGGCAACCTTTCCGGATCAGGTACATTCTGTCGGCTACCTTGCCTTCTTCCAACAATATCGTTTTAGGAGGAACGGATAATTCGGTTATCTCCGGAAGCGATAGAAAATAGGCGTTTTTATCAGAGTTCATTGTCATTTCATCTTTATTCGTCATGGTTTGATAGTGTATTGTTCATCACGTACTCGGCACAAATTCTGATAGAGACTCATCTACTTTAATAACTTGCGTTCGCTGCCGCCAGTTCCCAATATTCTCATCTGTTGAATGGCTATCTGATTGAGTTTAATCAACCGCTCACCCTGCGGAATACCTTGGTCTATAAATACTGCATTGAGGTTTTCCATATTTGAGAGGCAAATAAGCTCATTGATTGTGGCATAGTCCCGGATATTCCCTTTCAGTTCGGGGTGTTGCTCACGCCACATCTTGGCGGTCATACCGAACATCGCCACATTCAGCATATCGGCTTCATCGGCATAGATAATACTGGCTTGTTTGGCGGTTACCTCTGCCGGGATAAGGTTCTGTTTTATGGCATCGGTATGTATGCGGTAGTTGATTTTCGACAGTTCCCGTTTGGCTGACCAACCGAGTTGCTGTTGTTCCTCGGTCTTTAATCGTTGGAACTCCTTTATAATATACAGTTCAAATTCAACGGAAATCCAGCTTGCAAACTTAAATGCTATATCCTTGTGAGCGTAAGTGCCGCCGTAGCGTCCCGATTTGGAGAGTATGCCTATTGCGTTTGTCGTACTTATCCATTTTGTCGGTGATAAGGTAAAGGCGTTCAGCCCGGCTTCCTTTTTAAACCCCTCGAATTCGAGGGGTTTAAAACTCGGGTTGTACAAACTCTCCCAAATACCCAGATATTCTATTGTATTCCGGTTACGCAGCCAGTTCCCGATAACCGCAGTCGGGTCATCGCTTTTGTATCTTGCTATGTCTGTCAGGCTGATATAATCATTCTCGTTGACTGATATAATTGTGACACTTGTGTCTTTTACTGTAATCTTTTGCCATTTTATATTTGATTCTTTGGGTTTTATGTACAAAAGTAATTATAATCTATGAGACTTTCTCCTTTTCAATGAACAATATGACTTTTCCTTTCGGATATAGACAAGGATATAGACAAGGTATTTCGCTACCTCCGGTAATACCTGCTTTTCCCTTATTTCAATCATGTAAAATCACCATAAATAGGTATTGTCCAGTAAATTCAAACCCCGTACTTTTGCAAAAATATAAACGGAAACATCGTTCATTATTTATGCAGGTACTCAAAGAAGACATACGCGGCCGCATATTGGCAGTCGCCGAACAGCGATTCGGGCAGCAGGGGTATTCCAAGACCTCCATGCGCGAGATTGCCGGAGCCGTCGGTGTCGGTGTGGGGAACATATATAATTATTTCCGGAACAAGGACGAATTGTTCTGTGAAGTGGTCCGTCCCGTCCTGCACGCTATGGAAGCCATGTTGCAGGAGCATCACGGCATACGCGGCGAGGACGTGATGACGATGCGTTCCGAAAAATACCTGAAAGCCTGTATCGACGAATACGTTTCGCTCATCGAAACGCATCGCAGCCTGCTGGAGATCCTGTTGTTCCGTGCCCAAGGCTCTTCGCTGGAACATTTTCGCGAAAGCTACACCGAACCGTTCGACCGGGCTGGTCAAGGCATGGTTCGCCGCCATGAAGAAGAAGTACCCGAATATAAATACGGCTGTGTCCGATTTTATCATTCACCTGCATACGGTGTGGATGTTCACGCTGTTCGAGGAGCTGTTGATGCACGCGGTGCCCAAACAGGAAATGGAATCCATTCTGCATGACTATATTCTGTTTGAAATTCAAGGTTGGAGGGCCATTATCAAGGTATGACAGATAGAAAAGACACATACGGACAAGCTGCCGTAACGGGGCAGCGGGAAAAGAGGAAATCTTCACAAAGGTTTCCTCGTTTTTTATTCGTGAACAAATCTGAATATCGTTCATTAATAAATATCATAACAAATGAAACAGAGACATAAATTCGAGAGCATTGTCGCCGAGACATTGCTCATTCCGCTCTATTACAGGGCGAAAGAGAGCCGCCGAAAGAACCCGATTCTGAACGACAAGGTTGCGGAGGGGCTGGTGGACAGTCTGGAATACGACTACTCCCGTTTCGACGGGGCGAAGTTGAGCGAGGTCGGCTGCGTCGTGCGCGGGTGGTTTTTCGACCGTGCCGTGCGCCGCTTCATAGGGAAGCACGCCGATGCGGTGGTGGTGAATGTGGGCTGTGGTCTGGACACCCGTTTCCAGCGTATCGGCGACGGGAAGGCCGTATTCTACGACATGGACCTGCCGGAAGTCATCGCGCTGCGCCGCGAGCTGATTCCGGAGCAGCCGGGCAACCCCTACATTGCGGCCTCCCTGCTGGATGCCGGCTGGCTGGACGACCTGCGTCGCCGGCATCCCGATGCGCATTTCATCTTCGTGGTCGAAGGCGTGCTGATGTATTTCTATGAAAAGCAGGTAAAAACATTTCTGCACCATGTGGCCGAGCGTTTCGGGGGCGGCGAACTGTGGTTCGACGTCTGCGGTACGATGATGAGCCGTCACGGAGTGAAACCCGATTCGCTCCGTGAACACGAGGCGCAAATCCGCTCCGGTCTGAGCGACGGGCGTCTGGTAGAACAATGGGAACCCCGCCTACGCCTTTTGGAACAGGCCAATTACATGAAGTTTTTCCGTCCGCGCTGGGGCTTCTTCTTCGGGCAAATATTGGGACGGATGACGCGGCTGTGCTACAAGTTCAGTTCGATGTTGGGATATGAAATCGTATCGAATTCCCGTGACACGGCGGCAATTCTCCATGAAAGATGAAAGAGACGACGATTGAACCTTATCTCCCAATGTTGGAACGGTTCGAAGAATTTTTCAGGGAAGAACTGGCATCCCGTTTGTCGGTCGAATCCGTTGATTCCGTGATGGAAGCGGCTGTCGAGAATTTTCATCGTATCTCCGCAATCATTCCGGATGTCCCGCCGACATCACCATGGGTGAAAAACATTATCGGTATAGCCTATGAGATCGGTCTGTGGCAAGAACTGTCGGCCAGAGGATGGAGTCCGGCAGAACTTTCCATTGTTACGCAGAAAGCATTGAAAAAGCTCACGTTGTCGAGTATCCCTTCTGAAAAAATTTCGGAAATACGCGAAATGTTGTGTTCGCCCGACTATGTGCGTCGCATCGCTTCCGCTTCGCATGTTTCCACAGAGGACGATTGGCTGTTCGATTGCGTGTTGCCGAATGCGGACGATACGTTCGATGTCGGTATGGACATTGCCCGGTGCCCGGTCGCCGAACTCTGTTCCCGTATTGGCGTCGAGTGCTTTTTTCCCTATTTCTGCGTGAATGATTATATCACACACGATGTACTCGGTATCCGGCTGACACGGACCCGCACATTGGCACACGGTGCTTCGTGCTGCGATTTCCGGCTGACAAAAGAGCGGGGAGCGGCTGACGGGGCTGTTGTAATCCGGCCGGAAGATTTACAGGAATTTACCAACAACGGATAGAGAGAATCGGATAAAATTCAATATATGGAAACAAAAGAAAAGAAGAAAGAAGGTCTGTCCCGCCTGTTCGAGATCGCGGGGCAGAAGAAAGGGCTGCTTTTTCTGGCGGGTCTGCTGTCGGCAGGCAGCGCCGTGTGTATGCTCGTACCCTATTGGGCGGTGTACGAGGTGTTGAAAGAGCTGCTGACGCACGGTACAAGCCCGGCTTCGGTGGACGAAGCCGGCATGATTCGTTGGGGCTGGATCGCCTTCTGCGGGCTTATCGGCGGACTGGTGCTGCTGTACGCCGCCCTGATGTCCTCGCACGTGGCTGCATTCCGCATTCTGTACGGATTGCGTGTCCGGCTGTCCGAGCATATCGGCAAGCTGTCGCTGGGTTATCTCAACAACACCTCTACCGGAGCCATCAAGAAGACGATGGAGCAGAACATCGAGAAAATCGAGGGATTCATCGCCCACACGATTCCCGATTTGGTGAACGTAGTGGCGACGGTCGTGGTGATGCTCGTCATCTTTTTCTCGCTGGATACATGGCTGACGGCGGTCTGTCTGGCCGTGGTGCTGTTGAGCTTCGCCCTGCAATTCTCCAATTTCATGGGGAAGAAGGCACGGGAGTTCATGAGTATTTACTATGATGCGCAGGAAAAGATGAGCGCCTCCGCCGTGCAGTACGTCAGGGGAATGCCCGTGGTGAAGATATTCGGACAGAGCGTCCGCTCGTTCCGGCAGTTCAACGCCGAGATACAGGCTTACAAGACGTTCGCCCTGAAATGCTGCGACACCTACCAGAACGGGATGATCGCGTTCACCGTCCTGCTGGGTTCGATGGTGACGTTCATTCTTCCCGTGGGTATCCTGCTGATACAAGGGAATCCGCAGTCGCTCGCATTGGCCGCCGTATGGCTGTTTTTCATCATCATGGGACCGGGTGTGGCTTCGCCCATCTACAAACTGACGTTCCTGGGCGGAAACACCAAGGAGATCGACGAAGGCGTGGCGCGTATCGACCGCATTCTGGAGAAAAAGCCCCGTTCCCGAACCGGAACACCCCGAAGTGCCGCAGTCGTATGAGGTGGAGTTCCGCCACGTGTCATTCTCCTACGAAAATACGGAACAGGGCACACGTACCGAGGCGCTGCGCGATGTTTGCTTCACGGCGCCGCAAGGCCGGATTACGGCGCTCGTGGGGCCTTCGGGAAGCGGCAAGTCCACCGTCGCGAACCTGATTCCCCGTTTCTGGGACGTGGAGCAGGGCGAGATTCTCATCGGTGGCGTGAACATCAAGAACATCGCTACGACGCAGTTGATGGATACCGTTTCATTCGTCTTTCAGGATACGTTCCTGTTCTACGACACGCTGTACGAGAACATCGCCGTCGGTTCCCCCGCCGCAACGAAAGAAACGGTCGTGGCGGCGGCCAAAGCCGCCCAGTGCCACGAGTTCATCGAGCGGCTGCCGCAAGGCTACGAGACGAGAATAGGCGACGAGGGCGTGTATCTGTCGGGCGGCGAGGCGCAGCGGGTATGCGTGGCCCGCGCCATTCTGAAGAATGCGCCGATACTGGTACTGGACGAAGCCACGGCCTTCGCCGATCCGGAGAACGAATACAAGATGCAGCAGGCCCTTCAATCCCTGATAAAAGGCAAGACCGTGATTATTATCGCCCACCGGCTGTCGTCCATCGTCTCGGCGGACAACATCGTGGTCTTGCAGCAGGGACGGATCGTACAGCAGGGCCAGCACGACGACTTATCCGTCGCCGAGGGGCTCTACAAGAACATGTGGGATGCCTATACGAGCGCTTATCATTGGAAGTTGAACAAAAATTGAATACGGAGATATGAAAAAGAATAGTTTCTTGAACGATATTTTACAGAATACGAGTTGTCCGCAGGGATTCTGGGGACGGATGATTTTGCGGGGAATGAACTGTTTCCACGCTTCGCTGGCCCATCGCGGCATGAAACAGGTGGACTGGCGGCCGGAATGGAATGTGCTGGACATCGGATGCGGGGGCGGCGCCAACGTGAAGCGTCTGCTGAAGCTGTGTCCGCAGGGAAAAGTTTACGGCATGGACCTGTCGGAGGAGAGCGTCGCCTTCGCCCGCAGGCACAATGCGGGAGAACTGGACCGCCGATGTTTCATACAGCAGGGCGATGTCTGCTCCCTGCCTTACGGGGACGGGGCCTTCGATGCCGTTACGGCCTTCGAGACCGTCTATTTCTGGTCTTCCGTCAGCAAGGCGCTGGCCGAAGTCTTCCGCGTGATCCGGAAAGGGGGCTGCTTTCTCATCAGTCTGGAAGCGAGCGACCCCGAACTCGGAAAGGCGTGGACGGAGCGGATAAAGGGAATGACGGTGTACGGAGCCGAAGAACTGAAACAGTTGCTGTCCCAAGCCGGCTTTTCCGACATCCGGGTAATTCAGAAAAAAGAAGAACTGCATATCGTCGCACATAAATGAAAGGAGTGGAACATGAATGCGATTAAAAACATTACGATAGGCCATACGGAACGTCTTTACAAGCCCGTGGGCTATACCATGCTCGCCAATCTGGTCAACATCATACCTTTCTGCCTCTCCATCGAGGCGGTGCGCATCATCTTCGCCGCGTTCGACGGCAGCGGACGACCGCTCGACACGGCAAGACTGTGGTGCATTTTCGGCATATTGGCTGTCTATATGCTGGTGATGGCTTTGGCCGAACGGGCCTCCTACCGGGCCAATTTCAGAGGAGCCTACGAAATGAGTGCGTCGGGGCGCATTGCACTGGCGGAACATCTGCGGAAACTCTCTCTCGGATTTCTTTCCCGGCGCGACCCCGGCGATCTTTCGTCCATGCTCGTTACCGATTTCACGATGGCCGAGACGGGCATTTCCCACCATTTGCCCCAACTGATGGGAGCCGTCGTCATGCCCGTGCTGGCATTCCTCTCGCTGGTATGGATCGACTGGCGGATGGCCGTTGCCATGTTCGCCGCACTGCCGGTCGCCTTGCTTGTCCTATGGATGAGCACGAGTGTGCAGAAAAAGTTGAGCGGCAGGCAGATACAAGCCAAAATCAATGCCGGGAACCGCTTGGAGGAATACTTGCAGGGCATTCGCGTGATGAAAGCCTACAACCTGCTGGGCGACCGCTTTGTCCGCCTGCGCGATGCTTTTGCGGAACTGCGCCGTGCCTGTATCCGTCAGGAAGCCATGCTGGGGCCTTTCGTGCTGCTGAGCATTACATTGGTGCGGGCCGGACTGACCCTGATGGTGCTGTGCGGAACCTACCTGCTGTTGGGAGGCGAACTCTCGCTGCTCGTCTTCGTGCTGTTCCTCGTGGTCGGCTCGCGCGTGTTCGACCCGCTGACTTCGGCGCTGACCAACTTTGCGGAGTTCCGCTACTTCTCCATTGCCGGAGGGCGTATTCTCACGCTGATGAACGAGCCGGAGATGGAAGGCGAACGGCAGGCGCCGGCCACCGGCGACATCCGGTTCGAGCATGTGTCGTTCGCCTATCAGGACAAGAAGGTGCTTCAGGACGTTTCCATCGCGTTTCCGAGAAACACGCTGACGGCTCTCGTCGGTCCTTCGGGGAGCGGGAAAAGTACGGTGATGAAACTTTGCGCCCGATTCTACGACCCGCAGCAGGGGCGTGTCCTTTTCGATGGCGTTCCGATGAAAGATATAGAACCTGAAAGTCTGATGAGCCGCATCTCGATGGTGTTCCAGGACGTCTATCTGTTTCAGGACACGATACGCGACAATATCCGTTTCGGAAAGCCCGGTGCGACGGACGAGGAGATCATCGCGGCAGCCGAGAAAGCCTGCTGCCACGATTTCATCATGCGCCTGCCGCAGGGATACGACACGATGGTGGGTGAGGGCGGTTGCACGCTGTCCGGCGGCGAGAAACAGCGCATATCCATCGCCCGCGCCATCTTGAAGGATGCGCCGATTATCCTGCTGGACGAGGCGACCGCATCGCTCGACCCGGAAAACGAGGTGGAGGTGCAGAAAGCCATCGACACGCTTATCAAGGGACGCACCGTCATCGTCATCGCCCACAAGCTTAAGACGATCATGAATGCGGACCGGATCGTCGTTCTGGAAGACGGACGGGTAAAAGAACAAGGCACGCACGACGAACTGATGCGGCACGAGGGGCTTTATGCCCGTCTGTGGACGATTCAAGAGAAGTCCGCAGGCTGGACCGTATAGAATAACGGGAAGCCCGGATAATAGGACTTTCACGAAAAGCCGGAAAGAAGGCAAGCCCCTCTTTTCGGCTTTTCCTTATTTTATCGGCATTGTCGTAAATCAGTACGACGGCATAGTTACTGTTTCTGACTGCTGAACGATGCTGCGTTATTCATTGTTCGCTGGACCTTTCGGTTATGGCAGAGACAAGACGGCTACCCGGCCTCGTGTCCGGAAACACCTTATTATAATTATACCGAAAAATTTCCTTTTCAAGTCCATATTCTATACCCGTTATATCCCGTTCACCTCTCCTTTTTATTTATTCTCGTTCTTATCGCTCCCTGCCGCACTCCCTTGTCGGTGTGATTTTCCCATGCGAAGGTACAGCGTCATTCGGTCGTCAAGTACCGCTCCGCTAACCGGCTCGCGGATTTGCCCGGCAGCCTTCCCAAATCGAAGATGACCTTTCGGTCCCCGCCGTGCTGCGCTGTCGGGTTGGGTATTCCGTTCAATCCCCGGCGGTTTCCTTGCCTTTTCCTCATTTTCCCGCTGTCTGGCCTGCATGTAAAATCTATCCCGATAAGGAAGCCGGAACAGCTTCCGAAAAAAGGGAAGAAAAAGTTTAACGAATAAAAATTAACGATTATGCCAAACTGGTGTTCAACAGCGTATGTGATAGAGGGCGACGCGCAGGAAATCAAAAGCCTCTATGAGTTGATGAAAGATTTGCAGGACAGAAAAACGCCTGCCGTGAAAAACGGCTTCGGGACATCATGGCTGGGGTGTCTTGTGGATGCCTTGGGCAAGGACTGGGACAAGGTGAGTTGTCGGGGAGATTGGGCAAACCTCGAAATGGTGGGCGAAACCCTCCGCTTTACGACGGAGACGGCATGGGGGCCATGCAACGAGACATTCGACCTCGTGTGCGAGAAATTCCCATCGCTCCGTTATTATTACCAGACCGAAGAGCCGGGAATGGGCTTCTACGAGACCAACGACAGCGAAGGCAAGTATTTTACCGACAAATACATAGTCGATTTATGTACTGCCAAAGGCAAATACTTCTGCGAATATTTTGCCGACAGGGAGAGCCTGTTTGCGTGGCTTGGCGAGGTCGCAGGAAAAACCGTCCGCTCGGAACAGGATGCCAAGGCTCTGTTTGAAGAATGGGCGCAGGAAAACCCCGATTCTTGCTGCAGTATCAATGAATATGTGGTCGTGGATTAAATCGGACAGACAGCCATGAGAACCTATCATTGGAAAGAGTACGGCTTTATCGGGACTGTACCCGACTTCGCCCGGCATTTCGGGATATGCAAAAGCCCGACTTTCGTCAATGCGGTGCGGAGAGTGTCCCGACACGTTTATAACTGCATGAACGCACGGGAACAGGCGGAATATGAAGAGAAGCGGGAGCGGGTGAAACCCGCTTACCGCCTCTATCTGGACGAGGAACGCACACGTTTCATCGAAATGACGAAAGAGGAGTACGAAGCTGTCGGCCTGCCCGTGGTGCAGGAAGAGGTCGGCATGTTCAAACTGTCTTACAGGAACAGAAGCCTGCCCGCATCGTTTGTCGGAAACGGTCGGGACGAAAGCCCCGTGGCTTCGGCCATGAAAAAATATCGGGCAGAAGCCATGCGTTTCGCCGGACAGGTCATGCTGGCTACGGGTTATTTCAATACCCGTCTGCCGACCGAACAGCCCAAAACCGAGATAAACTATACGGAATTGCGATTGTCGTACAGCAACGGTATCGTGTTCTATTTTGTCGCTGACCGTAGCCGTGACGGAGTATGCGGCTGTTACCTGCAACGGATAACGCTCGACGGCAAGCAGATATATAACGGCTGTTTTAGCCGATATTCCAGCGTCGATGACGTTTTGCAAAAGACACAATCGAACGGAGAATGCCAAAATGCCCATTACCATTTTATAGAGTAGACGATAAGCCCTCTCGGACAGTAAAAGTTCGAGAGGACTTTCTCTGTACGCCGTTTCCACGGAACGACCTCCTTTTTTAGCCAATGTTCCGGCTTTTTTATACAGTCCGGCTTCTTCCCCTTTTACTCCACTATCGTATCTCCTTCTTTCCCTTATCTCGTTTCCGCCACTTTCTCGCCGGTTGGATTTTCCCATGCAAAGGTACAGCGGTCGTCCGGTGTCAAGTACCGCCATGCTAACCGCTCGTGGATTTGCCCGGCAGCCTTCCCAAATCGAAGATGTCCTTTCAGTTCCCTCCTTGCTGCGCCTGTCGGGTTGGGTATTCCGTGAAATCCCCGGCTGTTTGCTTGCCTTCCCGTCCTTTCCCCGCTGTCTGATCTGCATGTAAAATCTCTCCCGGCAAGGAAAGCTGAAAAGCTTCCGAGAGGAGGGAAATAAATAACTCGGAGTTTAATTTAACTTTTATGTATTATGCACGCAAATGGTAATCAAATTATGGAAGGGAAAGTTCTGGACGAACAGGTTAAGATAAGAATTTTTGAGGCATTCCGGCAGTCATGTTTTTTGTTTGATGAAACAAGCGGTCAATGCGCCTATATGGGGTCGGTTCGTAAATGCGATGGGAAGTGTCGCCTAATGCTACGCTTTAAGCAGAATCTGGATAAATTGTTTTGTTGAAAAGGAATTGCAGCCATTGGCTGAACCTTATCGACAAGTTCAATATAGCGGATAGAAAGATATATTAATTTTTAATCTTGACAAGATATGAGTATAATATGTACACGATGTGGCGGTACGCAGGTAGTATGCGAAGCCACAGTAAACCCCAACACCAAAGTGATAACGGAAATTTCCGACGATTCTTTGCAATTCGGCCGGTGCGAAACCTGTAAGGCACGAAGCGTCCTGACGGATGTAGAGAAGACAAAGGCCGCCATCAAGAGCGGATTTGCCGGATTTGTCGAGGCGAACGGCAGGAAGCCCCATTATGCAAGTTGTCGGATAGTATGGAAGTACACCAACGATTCCGAAGACGTAAAAATCCGGCTGCTGGAAAGCGGTGAAAGTATTGGAAACGACATGTTCTTCTCCTGCAACAGCCTCCATGCCCTCGAATCTCTGGCGGAGTTCGGAAAAGAACCGTTCATCGTAACGGAATGTTACGGGTTCAAGACCTTAACAGAAGAGGAAATCTCCGATGAAAAAGCGTATGAATACGAGTTCGGAGACGAGAAAATCGTTGTTACAGGTAAAGAAGTACGTGCATTTTACTCGGAAGTATACAGGCTGACGGCACAGGACATCGAACAGTTTGCAGCCTATAATACGGCAAAACGCATGTATTACCGGAAAAATGATTGCCAGCTTACCCCGGAGCTTGTCCGACGGTTGCTCGATGAAGAACATTTGATGAAAGCAGGTGAATCCGACAGTTTCACGATTCAGTTGTTCTTCCTGTGGCATGTGCGGATTCGGAAAGAACCTGAAAATTTTGCACCGTTCAAATACGCTTTGGAAGCCTGTTGCTTGGATAACGTACAGACTTTCAGCCGCCTATTTAACGTGAGTATAATTCAAAATATAGCCAGTTGCCCGTCTTTGAAAAACATACATCAATGGCGGGCTTCTTTCAAAAACAGTATGCTGTTATGGTAGAAAGGGAGTTGGAAATAAAGTTATATTAAAGGAAGTGGGGCATGGAATATTCAATATCTTTATCTTCAACCATATATTTTTCCTGAAATTGAGCAATTTCTTTGCAAAAATCATCTGTCATACAATAAATCTCCGTAATTTTGGTCTCTGAAAACATCATGGTAATTGCTTAAATGTTAATTGAATACTATAAATTCAATACTTTTATTGCTATGTGCCTAATTTATTTACAGAATTAGAATTGAAAGAATATGACACAGACTTTTTATACCCAATGGCAATCTTCTGTCCTTGCAGACGCAGAAACTTATGTTTCAAAGGAATACAGTAATTTCCAAACGGCATTGCTACGTGAAATATCCAAATATGCAGAAGCCGTGGATGCGGCGGTCGTATCCGAGAATAAGGGGCATTATTATACAAGTTGCTTTATTGAACGTAATGGTAAGTTTGTATATATAAACCATTCTGCGGATGTGCGGATGGATGATGGGATAAAGATAGAACTCGGTTCGTTCATGATACGGACTGCCCGGCACGCAAAGGATTATACCGGCGGAAACAATCAATATTGCGATATGCTGCAGTTACAGTCAATGATTGACAAACTGCTGTCGTAATGATAACATATAGTCTGTAGCGGAATGAAAACCGGTAGGGACTATAAGGATGTGGAGCGCCTTCAGTATGAAATCGCTCCACATTCTTCATATTACGCTGCCGTTACCGACGCAGACCGCCGCCATATTCCGCCTCTTGTAGCTCCTCCCTGTATTCTTCAAGCTCGTTCAGCTTCTCGTTCACGGCTTGCAGGTTGGCCTCCAGCGTCATGTTGTGGTCATAAGGGTAATGATGTTGTACGGCCATCCCTGCATTGGTGGCCGTACCCACGTCCAGCGTATCCTTGTCCCTGTTGTACCTTGCATACAGAATATCTCCGTTTGGCATTTCGAATACCGGCATTCTCTGATGTGTCAGTTCAGCAAACTGTTCCGCCGCCATATCTTTGGCCACCTCTTTCACATCATCGCTGGCACGGTCTGTGCCGTAACGTGTGATATGGTCCCGCACCTCCTGTTCCGTGTATTTCAGCATGATGTCGTATGTGCCTCCGACACTTCCGTTGTACACCACGGCAAAGTCCTTATCTTCAATCAGCAGGTCATCGCCCCGGTTCTGGAGGGGAGAAGCGTATGTATGCTGCTCGTCCATGCCGTTGCCGTCGTAATACTCCTTGGCGAGCGCAAGCAGACCCTTGTAGTCGCCTTTGTCCTTCAATTCGTCCAGTTGCTTCGTGTCGTCAGCGGTTTGGAGATAGGCCACCGAAGCATAAAAAATACGTTCCTTGGCAGAGCGTTTGTCCTCTTGCTCTTCGGTAACATTTTGTTCCAACTCCTGCGCAATCTTATCCACCTTTTGAGTAACGATTGACGAAGCTCTTTTCACGTCCAGAAGCGTTGTCTTGATAAACTGTGGGGATTCTTTCAACTCATCGAGCCACCCTTTGAGGTATGCGCAACTGTCTTCCTTTATATGCTTGGTCATGCCGTAGCGTTGTGCGACCAACGCGCTGCCCAGTTCGGCCACCAGTTCCTCGCGGGCATACTCTTTCGAACCGAAAGAGGTAGGTTGGAGTCGGTCAAGCACACCTTCGGCACCCGTGGAATGGACCATCTCATGGAACAGCGTTCCGTAGAAAGATTCCCCGTCTCTGAACTGCTCCTTTTCGGGTACGACAATCTCGTTCTTTGTGATTGAGTAGTATGCTTCGTTTTGGTGCGTCGGTTTGATGGGACAAATCCAAAGGTTGTCCTTTATCATCGCATCGACAGGCCCAAAACTGAAATGTTCGCCGTTTTCGACCCTTTTCCCGTTCTCTCTTTCCAACTGCTCCCATAACTCCGGTCGAGCCTCCTGCAGGTTGGTCTGGGCGACATTGAACACCCGGAACACCTGCATTTTCGGATAGACATTGTATTGCGCCTTCTCTTCGTCGGAGAGTTTCTTGTAGTCGTCGTACTTGATTTTCTCCTTTGTTTCCTTATGTATGCAGGTGAATGTGGTCAGCATGACGGGAAACGATTTCTCGCCGCGCAGTACAGATACACGGGGTAATTCCTGCCCGTCCTTGCCGGGCTTGTTGAGCCGCTGCACGCAGTCAAAGGTGCAGAAGCGCGGAATCTTGTACCCCTCATTCTCACAATGCAACAGTAACATAAGGGCGTTCATACCGTTGTACTCCCGCCCGGAAAGGTTACGCGGCCATTGCAGTGCCCCCTCGGTAAACCACGGCTTATGCCAGTCCTTGTGGATGCTTTCGATTTTCTCGATCATCATCTCGGCAAAGAGGTCCAGCGCCTTGTCCTCGCTGCTCGGCCCCTCCGTATTTCGCTTTCTATAACCGGCCATGACTGCTACTGATTGAAGTTATCCGATTCGGGAATATATTGCGCCAGTTCTTCCACCCGGCAGGAGATGTCCGGCTTCCCGTTATGTACCGAGACCGTCATTTCGCCCTTGGCTTCTACCTTGACGCCCGGTTGCAGCCACTCTTCACGTTGCCTGTCGAAGCAGAAGAAACGCACCCACTGGTACTCGAAATTCTCATCGACCTTTTCGGTGCTGAATGCAGAGAACATCGTGTAGGACTTATCCTTTTTGTCCTTCCGTTCCTCGATGTTCTTGCCCACCTTGCCCCGGAACGACAGTTCGCCCTTGATGGAATCCGCGATGTCCGCCGCCGGGCCGATACGGTCGGCAAAGAGGTTGAAATAGAGCTTTTCGCCCCGGCGTTTCAGGAACAGCGTCCCCGCAACCTCGACACGCAATCCGTTTCGATAGCCGGATACCTTCTTCTGACCGCCCTCCTTGCTGACACTGATCTCGACCGTTTCGTTCCGACCGTCCTTGCCTTGGAGCACGACGCGGAGCGGAAAGGTCAGGAATGTTTTCTCTTCTTTGGTCGTGCGCATCGAAGCGTCGCGGCCGATGGTGCCGCACGCCGTAATATTGCATTTAATCATTTTATTTTGTCTTTTAGTGATACATAGTCCACCGGACAAAGCGGGGTGTCTTGAAGTTGAACAGGTTGAAAGCGTTTCCTAATCGGGAGCACGTATTCTCATGTAGACAATCCAGCCGGCAATACCCAGTTGGACGCCCACGATAACGAGTGTTGCTACCCAACCGAATAGCCGGGAACAGAACAGGATATGCAGGGCGCAGACGGACACCCCGGACAAGTACCCGCAAAGTCGTATCATCACGCGTTTTATCATGACTTTTTGGGATTATCTTTTCAGGTTTTCCGATTGTGCCCGTTGTTCGGACATTCCCCGTTCAAAGTTCTGCGACGCCGCCTCCGAGAGGATGACCGTGTTCAGCACGCCGGTCACACGCAGCCGTTTGGCTTCCTCCGAAAGAGAACTGTCGTTCAGCGTCACCGACAGGCGGCTTAACTCGGCAGAGGCCAGTTCCCGTGATACCTGAACGCTGCCGTTGTCCGCCTGCAGGACAGCTCGCCCGTTTTCCCCGACTGTGAGGTCACAGTTTTTCATGCCCGGCAGCAACGCTTTGAGGTCGATACGCCGGCTGTCCATCGCCTCGGAAATGGCTGCCTTTTGTTCCTCCTTGTTCTTGCTGTCGATTTGCGTCGCCAGTAACATCAGGGAGGTAAAGGCGGTCATGGCCATTTCCACGACAGGATCACTGCACCCCGACAATCCCACGCCGCTATCCTCCGAGGAGAGCAGTTTTTTCATCCACGCAT
>ENA-OQBD01000483-OQBD01000483.1-human-gut-metagenome-genome-assembly--contig:-NODE-483-length-21473-cov-4.138293_pt1 | contig 21473 bp, 19 predicted proteins | sample MGYA00242742_ERZ504543 | MGnify/ENA primary metagenome ERZ504543 (study PRJEB26092, sample SAMD00036239) | human gut metagenome | host: Homo sapiens | study: EMG produced TPA metagenomics assembly of...
GTAGCCAAGTCTGGAAGGGATAAACGCTGAAGGCATCTAAGCGTGAAGCCCCCCTCAAGATGAGATATCCCTCCTTCGGGAGTAAGACCCCTTGAAGACTACAAGGTAGATAGGGCAGAGGTGGAAGTGTGGCAACACATGGAGCTGACTGTTACTAATAGGTCGAGGGCTTGATTAAAAAGCGGTTAAATCTGTATGAAGTTTTGAAAGTATATTATTTATGGCCTAGTGGCTCAGTTGGTTAGAGCGCCGCCCTGTCACGGCGGAGGTCACGGGTTCGAGTCCCGTCTGGGTCGTTTCAGTAATTGTTTTTACGATTACGATATGGGATCTTAGCTCAGCTGGGAGAGCATCTGCCTTACAAGCAGAGGGTCACAGGTTCGAGCCCTGTAGGTCCCATTTATTCATATGCCGATGTGGCTCAATTGGCAGAGCAGCTGATTTGTAATCAGCAGGTTATCGGTTCGAGTCCGATCATCGGCTTTTATACAATTTCATATTGTATATATGGGCAGATTCCCGAGTGGCCAAAGGGGACAGACTGTAAATCTGCTGCAAATTGCTTCGGTGGTTCGAATCCACCTCTGCCCATTGGAATTACTTTTTCAGTAATTGCATATAATAAAATATATTATCGCGGGATGGAGCAGTCTGGAAGCTCGCCGGGCTCATAACCCGGAGGTCATAGGTTCAAATCCTATTCCCGCAACTATGTGCCTAGTTAGCTCAGTTGGTAGAGCAGAGGACTGAAAATCCTCGTGTCTCTGGTTCGATTCCGGAACTAGGCACTTTTAATTGTATAGAGAACATATTGGTATAATTGGAAACGACACATGTGTGCATTGCTCACTGATTAACGAACAACACGCGTGTGTTTTTCTATGCTCAAATTTATTTATATTAAAGGAGGGCAAAATTATGCCAAAGAAGAGTAGACTCGAAAATATTTTATTTACACTTGTTATGGCGTTTGTCATGGTGTATGCCATGGTATGCTATAACATCGCAATCGACAAAGGCGGAATGACAAACGAAAATTTTTCTGCTGGCGTTTCATGAAATACCGATTATGTGGCCGATCGCATGTATCCTGGAGTATTTTGTAGTGGAGAAACTGGCAACGATGCTGGCGTTTCGTCTGGTAAATCCGAAAGAAGACAAGCCGGTCTTTGTGACACTTGCAATCTGTTCTATGATTGTATGCCTGATGTGTCCGGTAATGAGTCTGATTGCCACGGTTTTGTTTGCACATCCGGGAAATCAGGTAATTGCGGTATGGCTGCAGAAACTTGCTTTAAACTTCCCAATGGCATTATGCTGGCAGATCTTTTTTGCAGGACCATTTGTAAGAAACTTATTTACATGGGTGAAAAAAGCGATTCATCATAAATAAAATCATCATGAATAAAAAGAGGGTGCGCATAATGCGCACCCTCTTTTTGGGGGTAGGAAAATAATGAAAAATGGTAAAACTGCTTCCGGCACAAAACCGGAAACAAGAATTACTGTGATTAAGTATTAGCCCATAACCACTTCGACAGAGACTTCTGTCTTGCCGGTTGGTAATGGAATCGTATTTCCGTCTACGGCAATGCCATCAACGGTCATGGAAGCAACACCCTTTTCTACGTGTTTTGGGTTACGGACGCTGATGTGATAGGTCACACCACGGAAGTCACGTTTTGCTTCGAAACCATCCAGAGTGGATGGAATACATGGATCGACGGTCAATCCGTCGTAATCCGGACGAATTCCGAGAATATACTGGGAAACGTCCAGGAATGTCCACGCTGCAGTACCGGTCAGCCAGCTGTTCTTGGCTTCTCCAAAGTTTGGAGCATCTTTTCCGGCAATCATCTGCGAATATACATAAGGTTCGGTACGGTGAATTTCGCTGATATCTTCGATATATGCAGGACAGGTTCTTGTATATACCTGCCATGCACGGTTTCCACGTCCGACAACGGTTTCTGCAATGGAAATCCAAGGATTGTTGTGGCAGAAGATACCGGCATTTTCTTTATATCCTGGTGGATAAGAGGAAATTTCACCAAGTTCAACATGGTATCTGTGATAAGGTGGCTGAAGAAGTACAATACCGTATTTAGTATCCAGATATTTTTCTACGGATTCCATGGCTTTCAGACAGTTTCCTTCTTTCAGGCCGATCTCTGCCATAACGCAGAAGCCTTGTGGCTCGATAAAAATTTTACCGTCTTCACATTCTTTAGAACCAATCTTGTTTTTGTAATGATCGTATGCCCGCAGGAACCATTCTCCATCCCAGCCAGCATCAAGAACCGTCTTTTCCATTTCTGCGATAGCATTTTCTGCCAGTTTTGCTTCATCCTCAAGCCCTCTGTGACGGCAGATCTCTACATAATCTTTACCGTAACGGACAAACATACCGGCAATGAAAACAGACTCTGCATTTGGTCCTTCGGATGGGCCGAATGTCTGGAAGGATTCTCCCGGTTCTGTGGAGAAGCAGTTTAAGTTCAGGCAGTCATTCCAGTCTGCACGGCCGATCAGCGGAAGTTTATGCGGTCCGAGATGATCGATGGTGTAGTGGAAGGAACGGCGTAAATGCTCCATAAAATCAGTTGCCTTAGAAGGATCACTGTCATACGGCGTTTTTTCATCCAGGATGGTGTAATCCCCGGTTTCTTTGATGTATGCTGCGGTACCTGCAATCAGCCAGAGCGGATCATCGTTGAAACCGCTTCCAATATCAGAATTACCTTTCTTGGTCAGAGGCTGATACTGATGATATGCACTTCCGTCTTCAAACTGTGTTGCTGCAATATCCAGAATACGCTCTCTTGCGCGGTCCGGAATCAGATGTACGAAACCAAGCAGATCCTGACAGGAATCACGGAATCCCATGCCTCGTCCGATACCGGATTCGAAGTAGGAAGCAGAACGGCTCATATTAAATGTGACCATACACTGATACTGATGCCAGATGTTTACCATACGATCCAGTTTTTCCTCGGAAGAGGATACCGTAAAGTGAGAAAGCAGTTCATCCCAGTATTTTTTCAGTTCAGCCAGTGCTGCTTCTGATTTTTCTTTGGTATCAAATTCTTTCATCAGAGCTTCCGCACGTGTGCGGTTAATCTTTCCATCTTCGGCGCGTCCGATCCATTTTTCTTCAACCGGATTCTCTATGTATGCCAGAATAAATACGAAAGTTTTAGACTCGCTGGGAGCAAGAGACACTTTCAGATGATGGGAGCCTACCGGAGCCCATCCGCTGGCAATGGAGTTTTTGGACTGATCGGACACGACAACTTCAGGAGCAGAGTTTTCTCCGTATGCTCCAAGGAAGGAATCGCGGTCAGTATCAAATCCGTCTACCGGGGCGTTAACTGCATACAGAGCATAGTGATTACGACGCTCACGGTATTCGGTCTTATGATAAATTGCAGATCCATGAACTTCTACTTCACCGGTAGAGAAATTACGCTGGAAGTTGGTCATGTCGTCCATTGCATTCCATAAACAGAATTCTACATAAGAAAAGACAGAAAAATCTTTCGTCTCTTTACTGTTATTGGTAAGAGTCAGCTGATTGATCTCACAGTTCTTTCCAACCGGAACAAATGCGGTCAGCTCTGCCTGCAGATCATTTTTACTGCTCCGGAAGGTGGAGTAGCCCATACCGTGATGACACTCATAAGCGTCCAGATCGGTCTTGGCTGGCATCCATCCGGGATTCCAGATGGTATCGCCCTCTTTAATATAGTAGTAGTGTCCATTGCTGTCGAAAGGAACATTGTTATAACGGTATCTCGTCAGACGAAGAAGCTTTGCATCTTTATAGAAGCTATAGCCACCGCAGGTATTGGAGATCAGAGAAAAGAAATTCTCAGAACCCAGATAGTTGATCCATGGGAGTGGTGTCTTAGGAGAGGTAATAACATATTCTTTGTTCGCATCATCGAAATATCCAAATTTCATGTGTGTATCCTCCATATAAAATTATTTACTTGTGACATAGTAGATGAAAGTGGAAAGAAGCATTTGGTGGAGTAATCAATCCATCGTGCTTGTTTTAAATGCCACTTATCTATGAGAGCGAAAACGTTTAAGCACTCTCTTTTATAAATAGAGTATAGTCTCTGAAATTTAAAAATCAACACAAAATGGCTTAAAACAGGCAAATCCAGCAACTTGAACAAAAACGAAAACAAAAAATATAAGAAAGCAACAAATGCGTGCGCAACATTAAAAAACCAAAAAAATTGCGTAAACGTATAAGAATAAAATAGCGTGCGCATGCACGGACACAAAATACACATACAATATGCATAAAACCGTCAAGAATAAAATGTTTAAATTGACGAAATGACAAAAAGCTATTGCATTTCTGACCATACGGGGGTATATTAAAGCTACGAAAACGATTAAGAAAGTTTTCCGAAACATTGGAGGAACGATATGGTATCTTTAAAAACAATTGCTGAACGATGTGGTGTCTCTACTGCGACTGTAAGCAAAGCACTGAATGATCATAAAGATATCAGTGAAGAGACAAAAAACCGGGTAAAGCAAACGGCAGAAGCACTTGGATATTTTCCGAATGCAGCGGCCAGAGCACTTAAGACAAACCGCTCATATAATATCGGGGTACTCTTCGAGGAGGAAGCCGGAAGGGGCCTGACTCATGAATATTTCTCCGGTGTGCTGAACGGACTTAAGATTCAGGCAGAAAAGTTAGGATATGATATTACATTTATCAACACCTGCTTTGAAAATCGGAAAATGTCCTATTATGAACATTGCCGGTACCGGAATTTTGAGGGGGTCGTAATTGTATGTGCCAATTTTGATGACCCGGATGTGATCGAGCTGATGAACAGTGAAATACCTGTAGTTACGATTGATTATGTACATCATAACTGCACCGCAGTTACTTCCAACAATATACAGGGTATGGAAGATTTAGTAAAGTACATATACAGTCAGGGACACAGAAAAATTGCATATATTCATGGACAGGAAGGATCAAGTGTTACGCGGGACCGGCTGGCAAGCTTTTATCGGACAATTGATGAACTGGGGCTTGAAATTCCCGATACCTATGTCCGGTCAGCTGATTATCTTGAGACAAAAGGATCTGCAAAACAGACAAAGGAACTGTTGAATCTGGAAGATCCGCCAACCTGTATCATTTATCCGGATGATACTTCTTTAATAGGAGGTAGAAATGTCATTATTGAAATGGGACTTCGAATTCCGAGAGACATTTCGGTAGCCGGATATGACGGTACGATGATCTCGCAGCATTTTATATCCAAAACTTACAACAATTCGCCAGAACACAGAAATAATTGGAAGCGAAGCTGCAATAAGGCTCGTCGGAACCATTGAGAAACCGAGAACAACTCTCGTCGAGAGAGTCGTTATAGAAGGAAGTTTAGTACCGGGACAGTCCGTAGGTGCAATTCAGCCGAAAGAATAAAGCCGGCAGATTTCTTCAAAACAAACTGACCAACAGGTCAACAAATATTAAGGAGGGTTTTATATGAAAAAGAAAGTCGTAAGTGCACTGCTGTGCGCAACAATGGTAGCAACAATGTTTGCTGGCTGCGGAAGTAAAGAGAGCAGCGACAATGCAACAACATCGGATACTTCAAAGGCAGATACCAGTTCTGAAGTAACTGCTCCGGCAGAAGATACCGGAAAGGTTTTAAACATTTATTGCTGGAACGAGGAGTTCAAGAGCCGTATCACAGCTCACTATCCGGATTATCAGGAAGTTGATGCAACACATGGAAAGATCGGTGATGTTGATGTTGTCTGGAACATTACACCAAACGATGACAATGCGTACCAGAACAATCTGGATGCTACCTTATTAAATCAGGCAGATGCTCCAGCAGATGATAAGATTGACTTATTCCTGGTAGAAGCAGATTACGCATTGAAGTATGTAGATACCGATTATACGATGCCAATTAAGGATCTGGGAATTGCAGACAGCGATCTGTCAAAACAGTATCAGTACACAAAGGATATCGTTACCGATTCCAAGGGCGTTTTAAAAGGCCTTTCATGGCAGGGCTGCCCAGGTGTTCTTTTCTATAACAGAGATGCAGCCAAAGAAGTTCTCGGAACAGACGATCCAGATAAGGTTCAGGAATATGTAAAGGATTGGGATACATATAACGATACCGCAAAGAAGATGAAGGATGCAGGTTACAAGATGACTGCTTCTGCAAACGATACATACCGTGTATACTCCAACAATGTAACATCTAAGTGGGTAGACGGAAATAAGATCAATATCGATGACAACATTATGAAATGGGTAGACGATTCTAAGGCTCAGGTAGATGCTGGCGAGACAGGTACTTGTGATCTCTGGTCAGATGACTGGTCAAAAGGATTCTATCCACAGGGTAAAGTATTCTGCTACTTTGGACCTGCATGGTTAGTAAACTTCTCTATGGCAGCTGATACAGAAGGATCTATCGGATACAACGGCGGATGGGGCGCAGCTCAGGGACCGCAGGGCTTCTTCTGGGGTGGTACATGGATCTGTGCAGCTCAGGGAACAGATAACGCAAATCTTGTAAAAGATATTATGTTAAAGATGACAACAGATGACGACATTATGAAAGATATCGTTGTAGATGATGACGATTTCGTAAACAACAGCACCGTTATGAACGGATTGGCAGATGGATCTATTAAGGTTAAAGATGATAAAGAATATACCAGCAAGATTCTTGGTGGACAGAATCCACTCCCAATGTACTGCGCAGGTGTTGAGACACTTGACTTAAGCAACCTGTCTTCTTACGATCAGGGATGTAACGAAGAATTCCAGAACGCTATGAAGAACTACTTCGAAGGAAAAGCAAGCAAGGAAGAAGCACTTGACCTCTTCTACAAGGCTGTAACTGAGAAGTACCCAGAGTTAACTTACTAATACTATAAGGCGTTCGCCTTACCCCACAGGTGCCTGCCAGACGATATGACGGAAGGCAGGCACCATCTTTTTAGCAAAAATATGTGTAACAAAAACTATATTCATCATAACATACCAGTTGGGAGGTAGGTCTTATGAAAAGTAATAGTGGAGGAAAAGCGGGTCAGATATAATAAATTGGGGCTACATATTTCTGATTCCATTTATCGTTGTATTTGTAATATTTCAGCTGGTACCGTTAGTAAACACCATTTATAACAGTTTCTTCGAAAATTATATGTCCGGTTTAACACAGGTTGGACCGACATTTGTTGGATTAGATAATTACAAGGCATTATTCAGTGGTGGAGATATCTGGACATATTTTAAGAACACGATGGTTCTTTGGATCATGTGCTTCATACCACAGATTTTCCTCTCCCTTTTATTAGGTGCATGGTTTTCCGATGTCCGTCTGAAATTAAAAGGGTCCAGATTCTTCAAAACTGTAATTTATCTGCCGAACCTGATTATGGCATCTGCATTTTCTATGTTGTTCTTCACACTCTTTTCAGATGGTGGACCAATCAACTCCCTGCTGATGCAGATCGGATTTATCTCAGAACCTTATAAATTTTTATCACATGCAGGAAGTGCCAGAGGCCTGATCGCCATGATGAACTGCCTGATGTGGTTTGGTAACACGACCATCCTTCTGATGGCTGGAATGATGGGAATTGATACTTCCCTCTTTGAAGCAGCTGAGGTGGATGGAGCAACTTCCACACAGGTATTTTTCAAGATTACACTTCCACTGCTTCGCCCGATTCTGGTATATGTAATCATCACATCACTGATCGGTGGTCTGCAGCTGTTCGATGTACCGCAGATTTTGACCAATGGAACCGGTGATCCGATGAGATCTACCATGACATTGATCATGTATCTGAATAAGCATTTGTTCAGTAAGAACTATGGTATGGCTGGTGCACTGTCTGTTGTACTGTTCATTCTTACCACAATCTTAAGCCTGATCGTATTTAAGGTTACCGGCAATGACAAGAGAAAGGGGTAATTGATATGGCAAAGACAAATACAAACGACACCCAGAAGGGTGTAGGACTTCACGCACGGCGCATCATCGCCTATGTAGTATTGATTATTATCTCATTTTTCTGTCTGTTCTGGTTTTACATTATGTTTATCAACGCAACCAGATCAAACGGAGAGTTACAATCCGGATTTACCGCAATTCCAAGTACCCATTTGCTGACAAACTGGAACAATCTGGTACATGGAACGCTTCCAATCTGGTATGGAATGTTTAACAGTCTGATCATCGCCGCTTGCTCGGCAGTGCTTTGTACTTATTTCTCAACCATGACAGCATATGCCATTCATGCATATGATTTCAAAATGAAACGGTTTATTTATCCGTTCATCCTAATGATCATGATGATTCCGACACAGGTTACTGCACTTGGATTTATCAAGTTAGTGACAAAGATGGGAATGATGGATTCCTTCATTCCACTGATTGTTCCGACAATCGCTTCTCCGGTTGTATTCTTCTACATGAAGCAGTACATGGAGAGTGCACTTCCACTGTCTCTGATAGAGGCCGCACGAATTGATGGTTCCGGAGAGTTCCGTACATTCAACAGTATTGTACTTCCACTGATGAAACCGGCGATCGCCGTACAGGCAATCTTCACTTTCGTCAGCAGCTGGAACAATTATTTTACACCGGCACTGATTCTGCATGATGATAAAAAGAAAACACTTCCAATTCTGATTGCACAACTTCGTGCAGCAGACTGGTTGAAGTTTGATATGGGCCAGGTATATGTGATGATTACATTCTCGATCCTGCCGGTTATTGTTGTATATCTGATTCTTTCCAAGCATATCGTTCAGGGTATTGCACTGGGAAGTGTCAAGGGATAATGTGAAATATAACGTTAAAAACTGCAGTTGATGCTGTACTACAAAAAGGAGCTGCCTTTTGCGGGGCAACTCCTTTTTTAGTGAAGAATGATTGATATCCGGTGTCGGGACGTCAGATGGACAAATGATAGATCTGCATCCAGGTGTTGATCTGGATAAAGTAAGCAATGAGCTGCGGACCTGCCATCAACTGGCCGAACCATGGTTTGCCGAGTTCCTTTGGTGCGGCAAGGAAAGCTTCTGTTTTGGAACGGTCCAGAAGCGGCAGTACCGGAGAATTCGGATCGTTCAGAATTTCCCGCATGCGCCTGATCAGCATCTGTTCGTAGGCCGGATGGTATGTCTTTGGATACGGGCTTTTTTTTGCGCCAGAGCAGTTCCCGTGGCAGCAGATCGGCACAGGCATCCCGCAACAGGGATTTTTCGACTCCATTCCGATATTTCATCTGCCACGGCACATTGAAAACATATTCCATGATCCGGTGATCGGCAAATGGGACACGGGCTTCCAGAGAAGAGTACATGCTGGTGCGGTCCATGCGGTCGAGCAGGGTCTGCATGAACCATTTGATATTCAGATAGCCAATGTCACGACGGCGGGCTTCCTCAGGGGATTCGCCATCCAGATGCGGAACGTGGGAGAGTGTTTCCTCATAGCGCGCATGAGAATATTCTGCCAGATCCAGCGTGTGAAGCACGTCATCGGAAAGAATGGAGGTACGTGCAGCAGGATCGGCAGACCACGGAAAACCATCCCGGTTCATAAGTTCCGGTCGGTAAAACCATGGATAGCCGCCGAAAATTTCATCGGCACATTCTCCGGTGAGTGTTACTTTATTATGTTTGGCGACTTCGGAACAAAAATACAAAAGAGAGGCGTCCACATCGGTCATTCCGGGAAGGTCTTTGGCGGTGACCGCATCGGACAGGGCGGCAAAGAGAGCCTCCTGGCTGCACTCTAAATAGGTGTGGGATGTTTTACAATATTGCAGCATCCGGTTGACGTAAGGAAGATCCCGTTCCGGCTGAAAGGCATTGGACTTAAAATATTTCTCGTTTTCAGAGAAGTCAAAAGAAAACGTGTTTAAAATTTTTCCTTCTTTTTGCATATGGCGGGCGGCTAATGCAGTGACAATCGAAGAATCAATGCCGCCGGAGAGAAAGGTGCATACCGGAACATCGGACACCATCTGTCGTTCTACAGTGTCACGCACGAGAAAAGAAACGGTCTGTACGGTTTGGACATAGGAATCTTTATGTTCCCGGCAGGGCAGATCCCAGTAGAGAATGTCGTGCTGTCCGTCCGGACAGAATATATGATAATGTCCCGGCATAACTTCCTTTACGCCTGTGAATACGCCGTTTCCGGAGGTGCGTGCCGGACCGACCGCCAGAATTTCCTGCAGACTGTTTTTGTCAATGGATGGAGTGACATCCGGATGACAAAATAATGCCTTGGGTTCCGAACCGAAAACAAAGGAGCTTCCGGTCTGGGTATAAAACAAAGGTTTTGTGCCGGCACGGTCACGGTAGAGAAGCAGTTCTCTGGTGGTATCGTCCCAGATCGCAAATGCGAAAATCCCATTTAACTTTTCGACAAAGTCTTTTCCGAAATGCATATAAGCGCACAGAATGATTTCCGTGTCTGACGTTGTGGTAAAGCGATATCCGGCTGCCTGCAGTTCGGGCAGCAGTTCCCGGTGATTATAAATTTCTCCATTGTAAACAATGGAACAGGTTTTCCCGTGGAAAGTACGTGTCATAGGCTGGATACCGCTTTTAAGATCGCGGATGGAAAGGCGTGCATGTGACAGCCCCACATGTGGCTGTAGATCAATCATCGCCTGATCCGGACCGCGGTGCTTTAAAGTTTCGTGCATTTGTACAAGGATCGTTTCCCAGAAGGGTTTTTTGTCATAGTAGTTTAATGAAAAATCGCAAAAGCCTGAAATTCCACACATAATTTGTCTCCTTACCGTTGGGCTGCGGCTCTAAAAGCAGCCATCTTAGTTTTAGTCTATGCAGAAATTTCTATACAAATGCAAAAAAGAGGGGTATGATGAGTACAAAATACAAGAAAAAGAGGAAGAATTATGTTGAAACTGGAACAGGGAAGACCCGCGGATACGTCAGGAAGACTGGAAAAGGAGATCCGTGTGTATGATTTTTTAGATAAACTTGGCGTTATATATGACAGGGTGGATCATGAAGCTCTGATGACGATGGAAGCATGTGAGGAGGCAGACCGCGTGCTGGAAGCTACCATATGCAAGAATCTGTTTTTGTGTACGGCAAATAAAAAAGAATTTTATCTTCTGATGATTGTGGGAGATAAACGTCTCGTGACAAAGGATGTGTCAAAAAAGCTTGGTACAAGCCGGCTTTCTTTTGCCAATGAATCGTATATGGAAGAGTATCTCGATATCACACCGGGATCGGTCAGCGTGCTGGGACTTATGAATGATACTGAAAATCATGTGCAGCTGGTCATTGATGAAGATGTTTTAAAGGGAGAATATGTGGGATGTCATCCGTGTATTAATACGTCCAGCCTGCGTGTGCGCACTGCAGATCTGATGGAAAAAATCATTCCTGCAATGCATCACGAGGCGAAGATCATTCAGTATTAGCCGGCTTTCTTTTTGCGCTGGCGCAGTTCCCGGAAAAAAGCAGAAAGCATGGAAGAACAGGTCTCTTCAAGAACACCTCTGGTAATTTCCACCTGATGGTTAAATTGCTGCATTTGCAGAAGGTTCAGGACAGATCCTGCACATCCGGCTTTGGGATTCATGGAACCGATGATTACCCGCCGCATACGGGATTGTACAATTGCACCGGCACACATCTGGCATGGCTCCAATGTGACGTAGAGGTCGCAGTCCTCAAGCCGCCAGTCACCTGTTCTTTTACTTGCTTTGCGGATGGCAGACAGTTCCGCATGGGCAAGTGTATTTTTATCGATGTTGCGCCGGTTATATCCTCTTGCGATGATTTTACCGTTTTGGACAATCACACATCCAATCGGGACTTCATCGATCGCATAGGCTTTTTTGCGCCTGTTTTAAGGCTTCTTTCATAAATTTTTTCATCATCAGTCATAGACATTCTTCCTTGAAATCGTTATGATAATTATGGGGATAAGTAACCTTTTAATTACAGTATAATACTATACCATAGAAATCATATGGAAGGAAGAAGTATGTTATTTGCATATGAGACAGAACGTCTTCTTTTAAAAATAATAAAGCCGGATCAGGCAGATGCGGTACTGGATTTTTATATGCGGGATAAAGAACTGTTTGAAAAATTTGAGCCGGACCGGATGCCGAATTTTTATACCCGCCAGTTCCAGAGACAGATGCTCCTGTTTGAGTATAACATGGCAGTACAGGGAACGCTGTTCCGGTTTTATGTATATGAGAAAGAGCATCCGGAGCGTATCATAGGGACGATATGCGTACATCATATTACGCGTGGATTTTCTGAACAGTGTGAGGTTGGATATAAGTTTTCCAGCGCATATCATCATCGCGGATACGCAACGGAATCACTGCGTTTTATTATGGATCTGGTGTTCCGGGATTTAAAACTTCACCGTGCCATGGCATGGGCACTTCCAGATAATACGGCAAGTATCCGGCTGCTTGAACGGGTGGGGTTCGTGTACGAAGGTATCTGCCATGATTATATGATGCTCAATCAAAAGTGGCGGGATCATGCGCAGTTTTGCATGATTAATCCTGATTAAGCGGACACATCCAGTATCCGAAAACTCCGGTCATGTCTTTGGAGTCTGAGGATACTGCGGCTGCTGCCTCAAATTCCGGGAAACCAAAGAGCATTGCCATCATACGTTCCGGCTGCTCATAGATTCCAGGAATTCCAAGAAACTGTTGTTTTTCTCCATTCATTTCTAGCGTTTTCAACATGAGATAGTGATAATTGAAAAAACCGTGCAGAAGAAAACGGTTGTTGCACAGATTCCAATTGCTTTTTGGAAGCTTTCGGATATCCTGAATTTCTACTTTCTGATAAGAGGCTTGTGGCTGCCGGACTGCTTCTGGTTGAGGGATTGTTTTCGGCTGTTGGATCGTTTCCGGTTGAGGAGTAGTTTCGGGCTGCCGGATGGGTTCCGGTTCTGGCATGGCTTGTGACTGTCGGACGGGTACCGGTTCTGGCATGGCTTGCGGCTGACGGAATCGCTCTGGTTCGGTTGTAGATTGCGTCTGTATGACCGGCTCTGTCTGTGCCTGAGCGGCAGGCGGTACCGCTTCTTTTTTCTGAAAGATTAAAAATTCTCCCCGGAGTGCCTCCGGAACCGGAGTGGAAGAAAGGCATCCGGTCAGAAACCTTCCGTTGCCACAGGCAATGGTCAGGGTTTGTGCCTGATGCACGTCAAAACCACTGTTTCCGATCCGATTATTTTCACAGGTAAAGCTGCAGGTTCCCATACCCTGCGTGAGCAATAATTCGGTAACAGGTATAGCCTGCAGACCATTTTCATATACTGTCAGATAGACCGGACATTTTCCCTTGAAACGGTCAAACCCCCGGATCTGAAGTTCCATACGGCAGCTGTTTTCGCGCAAATCGGTGCGGATGAACCCGGTATTTCGTCCGCGGTTTCCCTGTTCATATTCATAAATATAAGTAATAAATCGTCTCAATTGAAGAATTCTCCTGTTTTGTATTTGATGTCTTGTATAGTTTATGAGCCGGGGAAAAAAAACTATGTCGTTTATTTTGAAAAAATGGATTGACATTTTGGTACTAAAGTATTATTATAATGTCAGTAACAGTTCCTATTATTGTTTTGGACTAATGGAGAAATGAGGGAGAGTATTATGATAAAACGAAGTCGTCAGCGGGAGGCGATCCGGCAGTGCCTGACAGGCCGCTATGATCATCCGACTGCGGAAACGGTTTATATGAGTATCAAAGACGAATTTCCAAATATCAGTCTCGGAACTGTTTACCGGAATCTTTCTCTTTTGTCTGATCTGGGGAGGTTCAAAAAATTACTGTCAGTGGAGGCCCGGACAGATTTGACGGAAACCCGGCACCGCATTACCACTTTTCTTGCAGAGAGTGTGGATGTGTGATGGATCTGGACATGCCTTCCCAGGAACAGTTAAATCAGATTGCAGCGGAGCAGTTTGATGGAACAATTGAAAACCATTCCATTTTGTTTTCCGGATTATGCCCGGACTGCAAAAAGAAAAACACCCATTAATTAAATTTATAATAAGGAGGACATTTAAAATGGCAAAGTTTGTATGTACCGTATGTGGTTATGTTTATGAAGGTGAGGCTGCACCGGCAGAGTGCCCGATCTGCCATGCACCGGCAGAGAAGTTCGTAAAGCAGGAGGGTGAAATGACCTGGGCTTCCGAACATGTAGTTGGTGTTGCAAAAGGCGTGAGTGAAGACATTCTTGCAGATCTTCGCGCAAATTTTGAGGGAGAGTGCTCTGAAGTTGGTATGTATCTGGCTATGGCAAGAGTTGCCCACCGTGAGGGATATCCGGAGATCGGAATGTATTATGAAAAAGCTGCTTATGAAGAGGCAGAGCACGCTGCAAAATTTGCAGAGCTTCTTGGTGAAGTGGTGACAGATTCTACAAAGAAGAACCTGGAAATGAGAGTAGAAGCTGAGAATGGAGCGACTGCAGGAAAGACAGATCTTGCAAAGAGAGCAAAGGCAGCAAACCTTGATGCAATCCATGATACCGTTCATGAGATGGCTAGAGACGAGGCAAGACATGGAAAAGCATTTGCCGGTCTGTTAAAGAGATATTTTGGTTAATCTTTAAAACGCATAAAATAAGCATTTCAGAGGATAGATGGTTGTTTAACTGTCTATCCTTTTTTTGCTGCAGCAAATCATCTGTTTTCCATGCCCGTTCGGAGGGAAAACTATTGACAGCAAAAGTCGCATGATTATAGAATATAGAAAAGTGTTACTGAAAACAGTGACAAAAAAGAGCAAGGTGGGAGGTTGCAGTTGTGAAGAGATATATAAAGAGATGGATCAGTTTTATACTTTTTATGTGCGTTTTTGTCCAGTATCCCTCAGAGGGAGTGGTTATGGCGGCAGACAGCGATCAGAAAAACATACAAATCGTTGGTACCGCATCGATGAATACATATGATGTGGCACTCCGTGTTGGAAAAACAAAGCAGCTTGTGTGTAATGGAACGACCGGAAAGATGGTGTGGAAGTCATCCAATCCGAAGGTCGCAACAGTAGATAAAAAAGGTCTGGTAAAAGCAATCAAACCGGGAAAAGCAATGATTTCGGTTTCCGGTGGAAATCTGATCGGTTCTATGACCTGCAAGGTCGGCGTGAGTAAAAAAATTACCACAAAACAGGCCAGACGTAAGATTATGGCTATGAAAAAGACTTACAAAGAGGGTCTGTCCTGGACAAACGAAAACCGGCAGTATTTCTGGGAAGCCACGAACTGTCAGTGTTATGGATGTATTGCTCTGTGTGGAGAAATCAGTGATAAAGTGTTTGGCAAATATGCACCGGTGACAAAACACAGCAATTTCAGCAGGATCAAGGCAGGCGATCATATCCGCATCGGAAACGAACATTCCGTTACGGTTCTCCAGAAGAACGGAAATACGCTTACGGTCGTGGAAGGAAACTATAATGCCACCGTTCACTGGGGAAGAAAAAAACAAAAAGGAATTACAGGAAAGTGGTTTCTATGTGGAAACAAGATATTGACAGAATGCTTTTCTGTATTTGGAAGGGGATACTCCAAACAGTTTTTTAAATGCCTTGCTCAGATGAAATTCGTCATAAAATCCATAGTTCAGTGCGACTTCCCGCAAGGTGGTTTCCGGCTGGGTAAGAAGAAACTGACGAACCATTTCCAGTTTGGATTCCATCTGGAAGGCGGAAAAAGTTTTTCCGCAGGCCTGATGGAACCGATTGTTTAATGTACGTTCACAAATAAAATAGCGGGAAGCAATTTCATGTGCAGAGAAAAAGGTTTGTGGAGTTGCGTGAATGAGCCGGATGATTTCTTCGACAACGGGATCGGAGATCATCCGGTTTGTTGTATCGGCACATAATTCAGAAATTTCACATAACAGCAGGGAAAACAGCAGAAAAAGGCGGTTTTCCCGTTCTGGTGTCTGGGACCAGGTGAGAGAAATCATTTCCTGCATAAGCTGGCGGATGCGCATATCGGACTGACAGTGCAACAGAGACGGAAAGGAACAAAGGGATGGGGAAAAAGAGGCAGAAGGGAGAGATTCTGCCGGAGTAGGCTGAACATGCAGATACATATGACGGTTTCCGGGATTACAGAGTTTTTGACCATAATGGTGCCTTCCGGCGGGAAGAATTAAAAGATCATCGGTCTGCATCGGATAAGTTTCGTGATCTTCACAGATTTCCCAGCTGCCATCAAGCATATATAAGAAATCATGTTCTTTCATAATGCGGTCGGGATGAATCATTCCGTTGACAGAAGTTACATAATTACCGCTGCTTATGGTGTGCATTCCCATTTTTTCTAATAATACCATATCGAAATCCTTTCCATTTTATACATGCTGCTTTCCGGTTTGACAATGGATTTTTTGCCATAAAATATATACTATAAGTATATAACAAAGAAGATAAATTGGATAGTGAGTTCTTGATTATACATTAGGAGGAATGCATATGGAAAAAGAAAAATTTTCATATCCTGTTTCATTGCGCAGGATGCAGATTACAGATAAATTCTGGAAAAATGAGATGGAACTGGTGCGTACGGAGGTGATCCCTTATCAGTGGAATGCGTTGAATGATAAAGTAGAAGGCGCAGCACCAAGTTATTGTATGCATAATTTTAAAGTGGCAGCAGAAATGAACCGGCAAAAGAGAAAACAGGGAGCTGCATATAAAGAACCTTCGTATACATACCGTGGATTTGAGATGTTACCGGAAGATCCCGAAAATCTCAAGGATGAGTTTTATGGATATGTATTTCAGGATACGGATTTCTCCAAGTGGGTGGAAGCGGTCGGATATTCGCTGACGCAGCATCCCGATCCGGATCTGGAAAAGGTTGCAGATGCTGCAATTGATATTGTCTGTGCGGCACAGCAGGAAGACGGATATCTGGACACGTATTATATTATCAATGGAAAAGATGGTATTTTTACCAACTTACGCGACCATCATGAATTGTACTGTATGGGGCATCTGATCGAAGGCGCTGTGGCATATTATGAGGCAACGGGAAAAGATAAACTGCTTCATGCGGCGGAACGATTCGCGGATTACGCTGCAGATTATTTCGGACCGGAGGAAGGAAAATGCAAGGGATATCCGGGACATGAAATTGCAGAAATGGCACTCGTCCGTCTTTACGAAGTTACAGGAAAACAAAAGTATCTGGATTTAAGCCGCTTTTTCATTGATGAAAGAGGCACAAAACCATATTACTTTGATAAAGAACATCCGGAAATCGTAAAGAAAGGGCATGAGAATGAATTGCGGCATAGCTATCATCAGGCACATCTGCCGGTACGGCAGCAGGATGAGGCGTTTGGTCACGCAGTCCGTGCCGTGTACCTGTATTCCGGTATGGCAGATATTGCACGTATTACAAAGGACGAAGAACTGTATCAGGCATGTGTACGTCTGTGGAATAATGTGACGAAAAAGAAAATGTATATTACAGGGGGCATCGGTGCAACACATTTGGGAGAAGCCTTTTCTTTTCCGTATGATCTTCCGAATGATACGGCATACGCAGAGACCTGTGCATCGATCGGACTGATGTTCTGGGCGCGGCGTATGCTGGAAATTGTTCCGGATGTAAAATATGCAGATATTATGGAGCGTGCATTGTATAATGGCGTATTAAGCGGAATGGCTTTGGACGGAAAAAGCTTTTTCTATGTGAATCCGCTGGAGGTGTTGCCGGAGGCATGCCACAAAGATGAACGGAAATTTCATGTCAAGCCGGTACGGCAGAAATGGTTCGGATGCGCATGCTGTCCGCCAAATCTTGCGCGTCTGATCAGTTCCATTGGATCTTATGCATTTACAGAAAATGAGGATACGCTGTTTGTGCATTTGTATATGGGAAGCAATGTGGAAAAAACGGTGAATGGGAAAACGGTAAACGTGCAGATGGAATCAGATATGCCATGGGAAGGAAACATAAAGATCCGTGTGCAGGCTGAAAATGCAAAAATGACGCTGGCACTCCGGATACCGGGATGGTGTAAAAATTATAAAATTTCCGGAATAGAGGATGCCGCACAGGAAGAAAAAGATGGATACCTGTATTTGAAAAAAGTGTGGAACAGGGAAGAAACCTTCTGTATTGATTTTCCAATGGAGGTACAGATGTTTGCAGCATCGGAGCGTGTCCGCGAGGATATTGGCAAGGCAGCGATTATGCGCGGCCCTGTGGTTTACTGCCTTGAAGAGAAAGACAATGGAAAGAACCTGCATGAACTGCTGGTCGATACAGATATGCATGCATCGGTGTCGGAGGGAAAAATCTGCGATACCGTAGTAAAAATGGTAGAAACAGACGGGTGGCGGCTGACAGAGAGTGGGGATGCAGAGGAGACTCTCTATCACATGTATCAAAAGCCGCAGAAGCAAAAGGTACGTTTGCATTATATTCCGTATTACACATGGGCAAACCGCGGAGAAAACGAAATGCAGGTATGGACACGCGTGCAGAACCCTTAAGGGTTCTGCAGCTGATTGCGGTATTGCGTTGGCGTGACATGGTAATAGGTCCGGAATGCTTTGCTGAAATAGTGGTTATCGGCATAGCCTAAACGTTCCGCAATATCCATGATTTTTATATCAGGCTGCCCTAAGAGCTCTTTGGCACGTTCCATGCGAAGTTTTAAAACATATTCGTAGATGGTATAACCGTATTTGTTTTTGAATAGTTTGTTGAGATATTCCTGCGAAAAGAAATATTTATCGGCAAACATGGAAATTTTAATATTGGTGCAATAGTTGCTTTCCACAAATTCCTTGATGATGGAAATCACTTCTTCCGGGGAAGTATTTGTGGTTTTTGCGGCATTCTGACCAAACACCAGATCCGGGTCAATGCGGTGTAACGCCTTTTCTATGGCAGAATTTAAGGCATTTTCTTCAATGGGTTTGAGCAGATAATCACATGCACCGAAACGGAGTGCCTGCTGGGCATAATGGAATTCGTCATATCCGCTGATAACGATGTACTGGCTGTCCGGAAATTCGTGATGGGATTTTTCCAGAAAGGTACATCCGTCCATGACTGGCATATTCATATCAACGAAAACGACATCAGGATGCAGTTCACGCATGCAGGAGAGCCCATCTTTTCCATTGACTGCCGTAGCCGGTGGCTCGATGCCGTAATAGCTCCAGCGCCCCAGTTTGGATACGGCAATCTGTACAGGTTTTTCATCATCTATAATCAATGCTTTCAACATAAGTCTTATTCCTTTCTTTTGAAAATATCTTTTGAATGGTCAGGTGCGGCAGGAAGTACAAGGGTAATCCGGGTATATGCACCTTCTTTGGATGCAATCTTAAAGTTTGTTGGCTTTTCATATAAAATCTGCAGACGATTATACAGATTGGCAAGTCCGATTCCGTCCTGTCCGGTAGTTTTCTGGATTTCGAAGGAGTGCTGGATAGCTTCTAACTGATCCTCCGGAATACCACATCCGTCATCTTCCTCCGTGATCACAATGGTATTTGCCTGTTTTTTTACTGTCAGGGTAATGTGAATACGAAAATCATTCTGGTTTCTTCCGTGAATAATGGAATTTTCAATCAGCGTCTGTATGCTGATCTTTGGAATCATACAGTTTTTGGCAGCTTCATCGATATCCGCATGGAATTCGAAGAGATCTTCATTTCGCATTTTCTGAAGAAAAATATAATTTTTAACATATTCCATCTCGGCACTTAAAGGGACAAGTACGCTTCCCTTGATCGTGTATCGCAGATTGGATGCCAGAGAAGTAATCATGCGATGAATTTTCATCTGATCATTGAGCAGTGCCTCGGTAGATATGGCCTGCAGGGTATTGTATAAAAAATGGGGATTGATCTGTGCCTCTAAGGCGGCAAGCCGTGCATCTTTTGCATTCAGTTCCGCGACATATGTTTTACGGATCAATTTATAAATATGCTTCACCATGGAATTAAAACTGTTGGACAGTTCACAGATTTCCCGGCTGCCCCCTTCGTGTATCCGCGTGGTAAAATCTCCTTCCCCGGTTTTTGCCATTTGCAGGGAAAGGCGTTTGAGCGGAGAGGTGATCAGCAGAAGGAACGGATAGATCAAAAGGAGAGAAAGTAGCCAGATGACAGCTGCATTAATTTGTACATTTTTTTCCAGCTGCTGGATTTCCATATTGATCAGCTTCTCCGGAATCAGACAGATAAAGGTGATGCCGGAGACCTGGCTGGTTGTGCTTGTCATGATGTAACTGGTATCCCCCGAACATAAAATTCTTTCCTTGTTTTTCAGAGCTTTGGAAACATCTGAAAATTTAAACGAGGCGTTATTGTTTCCGCGGTAAAGCAAAGCATGTCTGTTGTTGAGAAGCAGGATGCTTTCATGGCTGGAGGCGTGATTCGTTTTTAATGTTTTCAGATTTTTTGGTTTCAGTGACAGTCGGACAACGGCCTGAACTTCCTGCGTGGAAACAGAGACCAGCGTGTGATAGTAGCACAGATGACCGTCTGCATCCGTGGTGAGGTACTGGTTCCGGGCATCCTTCTGGCACGCACGGATAGCAGTGGAGAAATCTTTCGAATTGCCTGGAGAATCGACAAAATGCTGCTGATTACCTGTTTTACCGATGACGAGACCGTGATTTACCAGATAGATTTCATAATCGCCGATGTCACTGCGCGTGTAATAATAATAGTACATCTGGCGTTTGATATAGCGAAGCTGTTCACTGGTAACAGGAGTGACCAGATCAATCACTCTGGAAAAGGTAGAATCATAATAAGGTTGAAGGCAGAAGGTTGCCAGTGTATTCAGATATTCATCAAAATCTTCCGCTTCCAGGGAAAGAATACGCTCAGTTGTGGACTGATAATTGGAGATGGTTAAGTCCTTGGTTTCCGTATAGTTGGAGCAGGTGAGTACATGCAGTACCAGCGTGATCACAAGGACAATCAGCAGAGACAGTTCCACCCAGAGGGGCAGCAATTTAAAAATCCCGGATGCGGGAAGGGATGGTTTGTTTTCGGTTTCATGTGTAATTCTCCAGACACTTTTTTCGTAATTTTTTCAGATTCATTATATCCATTCATTTTTCATGCAGGCAAGTGGTTGAGTACAATATATTCGTTATAATAACTCAAAAAAAGTATTAAAAAACAAAACTGGTGTTGTGCATGTTGTTCTGATTTTTCCCCCTCATGGTTCATAATATTCCATTTCTATTCGCTTGAAGTTCATTTATACTCTGTATTGTAAGGAACAACCAAAACGTAGAGGGAGGGATAATATGAACAAGAAAGTGAAAAAAGGTTTTGAAATGGCCGTGTTCACACTTCCGTCGATTGTACTTGTGTGCATTATGATGTACATTCCATTTAATTTTAAGTGGAT
>ENA-OQBD01000485-OQBD01000485.1-human-gut-metagenome-genome-assembly--contig:-NODE-485-length-21444-cov-3.423090_pt1 | contig 21444 bp, 25 predicted proteins | sample MGYA00242742_ERZ504543 | MGnify/ENA primary metagenome ERZ504543 (study PRJEB26092, sample SAMD00036239) | human gut metagenome | host: Homo sapiens | study: EMG produced TPA metagenomics assembly of...
TTACGGATTCTTGTATTACGACGTGAATAACGGTCACATGGTGAGACAAATATACTATCATCTCACCATGTGACCATGTTCGTAGACGAATGCCTTCCATTCGTCAACCGGTCGGCCTACTGCTACTTGAGCTTGCGGCCCGCGCACCACACCTGTTCGACCGTCCAGTCGGCCGGGTCCGCAAGGTTGAAATCGGCGGCGAAGCCGGGGGCGATGAGGCCGATCGGCACCCCGGTGACCGGGTTCGGCCGGTCGAAGCCGAACGCCTTGGCCGGCGTCAGAGTGGCCGCCTCGACCGCGTCCACCGGGCTGAAGCCCAGTTCGCACACCGCACGGCGCACGGCGACCTCCAGCAGCAGAGTGGAGCCGGCGATGGCGCCGTTGGAGACCAGGCGCGCATGCCCGCCGACCACGTTCACGTCCAGCGCGCCCAACTTGTAGGCGCCGTCCGGGCAGTCGGTGGCGGCCATCGCGTCGGTCACGAAGGCCGTGCGGTGAGGCGCGAACCGGAAGGAGAGGCTCACCATCGGATGCCTGCACGTGGAAATCCGTCGTTGATGAGCTCGATGGTGACGCGCGGGTCCTCCACCGCGGCCGGAATCGGACCGGGTTCGCGGTGATGCAGGCCGTTCATCGCGTTGAACATGTGGGTCATGATGCCCGCGCCCGCGTCGAAGCCGGCTTTGGCGGTCTCGTAGTCGGCGTCGCAGTGGCCCACGGCCGGCACCACGCCGGCAGCGGCGAACTGGCGGATGGCGGAGATGCCGTGGGGCAGTTCGGGGGCGATGGTGATCTGGCGGATGCAGCCAAGCTTGCCGGAGGCGGGGTCGGCACCGGAGGCCTTATACATACTGAATACAAAATCCGACAAAAGGAGACATTTACAAATGATGATCAAAACTTTATTTTTGCTAAGCTTTCTCTTCTTTATCTACTCATTTATCGGCTGGATCTTAGAAGTGGTACAATCAGCATTTCATCAGAAACGTTTGGTAAACCGTGGTTTTATCAATTCACCGCTTTGTATTTCCTATGGAATCGGGAGCTATCGTTATTACGATCAATACGCATCAGATGACCGGCCTATGGATCTTTGCTGCCGCCATGATCGATGCCACAGTCATTGAATGGTTTGGCGGACATTTTATTGAACATTTTTACCATGAACGCTGGTGGGATTATTCCAAAAATAAATGGAATCTTGATGGCTACATCTGCCTGTCCCATTCGGTTTTCTGGGGACTTTTAGGATATATCGGAGTAAAGTTTGTCAATCCACTGCTCTTTAAATTTTATCATCTGATCCCGCCATTTATCCGACATCTTATCATTTTTATCCTTCTTGCAGTCCTGATCATTGATATTTTAGCAACCACGATCGTTGTCTTTGGAAAAAATATCGATAAACGACGTTGGGAATCTGCGGATGCTTATCTTACAAAGATCAGCGTGAAATTGAGTTCGTTGATAACATCTTATGTGGATCGTCGTGTTGAACGTGCTTATCCACAGCGTAAATTAAAACTGCCAACGATCCCAAAGACTGGTGTATTTGCCCAGGGATGCGGTTTTTATAAGGTGTTTTTGTTATTTTCCATCGGTTCTTTGCTTGGAGATATCATTGAAACGATCTTCTGTCGTTTGAAGATGGGCGTCTGGATGAGCAGGAGCAGCCTTGTATGGGGTCCTTTTAGCATTGTGTGGGGATTTGCCTTTGCTGGTGTTACATTGCTTCTATACCGCTATAAAGATCGTTCAAACAGCTTTCTATTTTTAACTGGTACTTTTCTTGGCGGCGCCTATGAATATCTCTGCAGCGTTTTAAGTGAAATCGTCTTTGGAAAGGTTTTCTGGGATTACAGTAAAATGCCTTTTAACTTGAATGGAAGAATCAATCTTCTTTATTGTTTCTTCTGGGGAATTGCAACCGTTGTCTGGTTTAAGAGGATTTATCCTTTCTTATCCAATCTGATCGAGAAACTTCCGATTGCATTTGGAACTGTATTTACATGGATCATTGTCGTTTTCATGGTATTAAATATGTTCATGTCACTATCTGCCTTGATCCGTTATGATCAGCGTAACAAAAAAATACCTGCTTCTAATTTCTTTGAACGATATCTGGATACCCATTATAACGACCAGAAAATGAAACTCATCTATCCTAAAGCAAAGAAAGTGCATTGATCGAGGTACTTTTACAAAAACTTCTGATGCAGAAAAAGGGAATGAAACTAACATTTTGTTGTTTCATTCCCTTTTCTTATCTTTTCTTTAAAATATGATCCTATCCGATCACATCACTCATATCATACATACCTGCTTCTTTTCCTGCAAGATAAAGAGCTGCACTGACTGCTCCCTTTCCAAAAATAGCTCTGCTGTATGCAGTATGTTTTAACTCAATAACTTCATCCTGTCCTGCAAAAATGATCTCATGTTCTCCAACGATCGTTCCACCACGGACTGCTGAGATTCCAATCTCTTTCTTTGGACGCTGTTCTCTTCTCTGGCTTCTGTCATATACGAATTCATATTCGTTATTCAACGGCTCATTGACAGCTTCTGCAAGCGCGATTGCTGTTCCAGATGGTGCATCTAACTTTCTTCTGTGATGTTTCTCCACGATATCAATATCAAATCCTGCATCTGCTAATAACTTTGTCATAGATTTTAATACTTTGAATAATGTGTTAACTCCTAATGACATATTCGCAGAACGAAGAACTGCTGTCTTCTTACTTGCTTCATGAACTCTTTCTAACTGTTCATCGCTTAATCCTGTTGTACATAACACAACTGGAATCTGTCTCTCTACTGCAAAATCCAGTAAACCATCAACGGCTGGTGCTGCGGAAAAGTCGATGATCGCATCAACTTCTACATCACACGCATTGATATCTGTAAATACAGGATAATCGTTGTGCCCATCATCCACACGGTCAACACCGCATGCCATAACAGCTCCTTCTGTCTCTTCTACGATCTTGCTGATCACCTGTCCCATGACTCCATTGCAGCCATGCATCATAATCTTAACCATCTTTTGTAACTCCTTAAAGAATTCCTGCTTCTTTCATTGACTGAATTAATACCTGTGCGTGATCCTCTTCCATCTCTGTTAATGGACGACGAACGATATTTTTACAATATCCCATCTCTGCTACTGCACGTTTTGCAGGAATTGGGTTTACTTCGCTAAATAAGTTATGGATCACATCCATGTATTTTAACTGGATATCTAAACTTCCTTTGACGTCCCCTTCTAAGAACTTCATTACCATATCATGAGTTTCTCTTGGTGCTACATTGGATAATACAGAGATGACACCTTTTCCACCTAATGCTAAAAGAGGTACAACCTGATCATCATTTCCTGAATAAATATCTAAGCATCCGTCTGCTAATGCTGCAAGAGTTGCTACCTGACCGATATCTCCGCTTGCTTCTTTGATCGCTACGATATTATCAACACTCTTCGCGATCTTCACTGCTGTAGCTGGCTGGATGTTTGTTCCTGTTCTTCCTGGCACATTGTACATGATGATTGGAATGTCTACAGAATTACCAACTGTTGTATAATATTCTTCCAAACCTTTCTGTGTTGCTTTGTTATAGTATGGTGTTACGACTAACAATCCGTCTGCTCCTGCTTTCTCTGATCTCTTGGCAAGGTTCAGTGCTTCATCTGTGCAGTTCGCTCCTGCTCCTGCGATAACTGGAACTCTTCCATTGACATGAGAAACACATGCACTGACTACTTCGATCTGTTCGTCATGAGACATTGTAGAAGCCTCTCCTGAAGTTCCACAGATAACGATACTGTCTGTTCCGTTATCGATCTGGAAATCAATAAATTTCTCTAACTGATCATAATCCACCGATAAATCTTCTTTGAATGGTGTCACTAATGCAACACCTGCACCTGTAAAAATTGACATTTTTCTTTCCTCCTATCATCCTATGTAGCATCAACATTAAGATTCTTTGATCGTACTGATCTCATATACTGCATCTGCATACGGAATCAATGCTTCTGGAATCTGCCGTCCTGTCATGATGATCGTCTGGTCATCACTACGATTTTCTAACATCTCCACCAGTTCTTCGGTCTTTAATAGTCCAAGATCCAAAAGTCCAAGCACTTCATCTAAAACGACCATGTCGCACTGTCTTGTATCTATGACTTTATGTGCATATTTTAATCCATTATAAATAAAATGATCTTGTTCTTTCTTCTCTTCTTCATTCAGATCCTCATACAATCTCTCGTACTTTTCAAAACGAAACAACTGTACTTCTGGTTCTAAACGTTTGAAAAAGCTTAATTCTTCGGTCTCCTTTCCTTTCAGGAACTGAACCATAATGATCTGCTTTTCCTGCCCGGCTGCTTTCACACACTGGCCGATCGCACAGGATGTCTTCCCTCTGCCCTGGCCACAGTATATTTCCACTCGTCCTTCCATCTTTTCACCTCAAAGAATCTTCCTTTTGTAGTAATATATTTGGTTTAGGATATTATATCATTTCTGATACTATAAATACAACTATTCTTCATCCTTTTCATGAAACTCCAATTTGTTTACTGATACCTCATATGCAACTCGTCTGATCAGTTCATTTTCTGAAACTCTTTTCTGATATTCTCTGCTTTGAATTCTTCCGATCAGCTGAATTCTTGAACCGATTTCAAGATTCCCTGCAAATCTCGCATTCCTTCCCCAGCAGATGCATGGTATGTAGTCGGATTTGCCATAGGAACGGTTCACTGCAAGCAAGATGTCACAAATCTCTCTTCCCAGCGGTGTCATCCGATATACTGGCTGCTTACAGATAAATCCATCTAAAATGATCTGATTCGGTCTGACTCCATCCATGCTTTCTATAAATTCCAGATCCCTGACGAATACAGATAAGATCAAATGATTACGATTCTCCTCGTGCTTGTTGAAGGAACGGAATTGACCGCAAGCTCTTACAAGCATTCCTTTGTAATCTTTTGTCACATCAACGAGCCGCTCTGATATTAATAATGGTATCTCGTCTGTTGCTTCACTTAATCTGTTTACTAAAAGTTTGACTGTATAAAATCCTTCTCCGAAAATCTCATGGCTGTATTCAAACGCTGAATTGATACGTCCGCAAACCTCCACTTGATTATGATTGATTCCCTGCTCTGTCATACTCTTTCTCCCTTCTTGTGTTCTATTAGTATACTTTAAATCGTATTCCAATTTTGACACAATTAGAAGAAAAATCCTTCGACAAAGTTAGTCACACTTTTTCGACATGTTTTAAACGGCTTTCATACCGTGCATGATCTTATGAGAATTTTGCACGTTTTCTCATTGTTGGATCTAAGATCTTCTTGCGGATACGGATATTCTCTGGAGTGATCTCAAGTAATTCATCCGTATCGATAAACTCTAATGCCTGCTCTAAGCTTAAGATCTTTGGAGGAGATAATTTTAATGCATCATCTGATCCTGAAGCACGTGTATTTGTAAGCTTCTTGCTGCGGCATACGTTGATCTCGATATCTTCTGTTTTACCAGTCTGTCCGATGACCATTCCACCGTATACTTTCTCACCAGGTCCTACAATAAAGTACCTCTCTCCTGTGCATTAAACAGACCATATGTGATCGTTTCTCCTGCTTCATATGCGATCAATGATCCCTGTTTACGATACTGGATATCCCCTTTGTATGGTCCATATCCATCAAACAGTGTATTTAAGATACCATTTCCTTTTGTATCTGTCATAAATTCTCCACGATACCCGATCAGTCCTCTGGATGGGATAGAGAATTCAAGTCTTGCATAACCTCCATTGGCTGCTGTCATATTCTGAAGTTCACCTTTTCTCTGGCTTAACTTCTCAATAACTGCCCCTGTAAATTCTTCTGGAACATCAATGACGGCAATCTCCATTGGCTCTAATTTCTTACCATTCTCGTCATAATGATATAATACTTCTGCTTTACTGACTGCAAATTCATATCCTTCACGACGCATGTTCTCGATCAATACAGATAAATGTAATTCTCCACGTCCAGATACTTTATAGCTGTCCTGATTCTCACTTTCTTCCACACGAAGGCTGACATCCGTATTCAATTCTCTGAACAATCTGTCTCTGATATGTCTTGATGTAACATATTTACCTTCCTGACCTGCAAGAGGGCTGTCATTTACCATAAACTGCATAGAGATCGTTGGCTCTGAGATCTTCTGGAATGGAATTGCTTCTGCTCCATCCACATCACAGATCGTATCTCCAATTGACAGATCTGAGATTCCTGAGATCGCTACAATAGATCCTACCTGTGCATTCTTTACATCTACTTTATCAAGTCCTTCAAATTCATATAATTTTGTGATGCGGACTTTTTCTTTACGTTCTGGATCATGAGCATTCACTACGATGCATTCTTTGTTGACCGCGATCTCACCATTATCTACTTTACCGATTCCGATACGTCCAACATATTCATTGTAGTCGATCGTACTGATCAATACCTGTAATGGTTTCTCTGGATCACCTTCTGGTGCTTCGATATGTTCAATGATCGTCTCAAATAATGGTTTCATATCTTTCTTCTCACCATCAAGATCTAATGTTGCGAATCCTTCTTTGGCTGATGCAAATACAAATGGACAGTCAAGCTGTTTATCCCCTGCATCTAATTCCATTAATAGTTCTAATGTTTCATCGACAACTTCATCTGGTCTTGCTTCTGGACGGTCTACTTTATTGACACATACGATCACAGACAGATCAAGCTCTAATGCTTTCTTTAATACAAACTTTGTCTGTGGCATTGGTCCTTCAAATGCATCAACAACTAATACAACACCATTTACCATCTTCAGTACACGTTCTACTTCTCCACCAAAGTCAGCATGCCCCGGTGTATCGATGATATTGATCTTGATTCCATTATACATAACTCCTGTATTCTTAGACAGAATCGTGATTCCTCTTTCTTTCTCGATGTCATTTGAGTCCATGACTCTCTCTGCGACTTCCTGATTGTCACGGAAGATTCCGCTCTGTTTTAACATCTCGTCTACTAATGTTGTCTTACCATGATCGACATGGGCAATGATTGCAATATTTCTCACATCTTCGCGCTTCATTTATATCCTTCTTTCTAGTATCTTTCTGTATCAGTTTCCATGGCATTTATAAAGCATGCCAAGATTAACTTTCTTATTCTATCACACTCAATGAAAAGTTGCAATTTTATTATTTTGTACCAACGATATTCTTTGGCTTTTCTTCTATTATATGTTATATTTCTTATAGACTAGAAAAGGAGTTGGACATTATGAATTTACACGAACTAATTGATCGTTTGCATAAAGAGCATACATTGACAAAAGAAGAATTTATCACACTTATTAAAGAACGGAACGAAGAAAGCGCATCTTATCTTGCCTCTCTTGCCAGAGAAGAAGCTGTAAATATCTATGGAAATGGTGTTTTCCCCACGTGGATTGGTAGAATTTACGAATTACTGCAAAAATAACTGCTATTACTGCGGAATTCAAGGCAGCAATCCGAATGCAAATCGTTACCGTCTGTCAAAAGAGGAAATCCTTTCTGCCTGTGAGAATGGTTACCAGCTTGGATATCGAAGCTTTGTTCTTCAAGGCGGTGAGGATCCTCATTATACAGATGAAGTTATGGTTCCTATCGTGGCAGAGATCAGAAAGCGCTACCCTGATTGTGCCATCACACTTTCTCTTGGGGAACGCTCCAAAGAAAGTTATCAAAAATTATATGATGCAGGTGCTGATCGTTATCTGCTTCGACATGAAGCTGCTGACCCAGAGCTATACCAGAAACTCCACCCAGAAAGTCTTTCTTTAGAAAACCGGATCCAGTGTCTGTGGAATCTAAAAGAAATCGGCTATGCTGTAGGAACTGGATTTATGGTTGGAGCCCCTTATCAGACGGTTGAGAATCTTGCAGACGACCTGCTATTTATCAAGGAACTTGACCCACAGATGGTCGGAATCGGTCCTTTTGTTCCACATCACGATACAAGATTTAAGGAATTCCCTTCTGGAAGTGTGGAACTTACCACATACCTTGTGAGTATTCTTCGTCTGATGAATCCTCATCTTTTGCTTCCTTCCACAACAGCACTTGGTACGATTGATCCTCGTGGAAGGGAAAAAGGAATTCTTGCAGGTGCAAATGTTGTTATGCCGAATCTTTCTCCTGTTGCAGTAAGAAAAGATTATTCTTTATATGACAATAAGATCTGCACTGGAGAGGAAGCTGCTGAATGTGCTGGCTGTCTTGGAAGACGTCTTGCCAGTATTGATTATCAGCTTGTATTCAGCCGTGGAGATTATATCGAATAACCTGCTTATCAGCAGTTAAGAAAGAATCCTTGCATAGAGGATTCCATCGGAATTTCCTATGACATGAAAAAGCGTGTAGAATCTTTGAAATCCTACACGCTTTTATTCTGTCTTTTATCTGTTAAGAAATTATCTTCTTCTGCTCTTTAATAAGAACTCTGGAATGTTGATCTTAGAGCTTTCCTGTTCGATCTCTTTCATCTCAGGTTCAGAAACATAGCTTGTTGTCTGTACTGGCTGTTCTTCCTCCATGACCTTTCCATTATGTAATGGCTGCCCTGAAAATTCCGGAGCCTGCTGTGTCTGCTGTACTGGCTTCTTCGCTGCAGCAAATCCAGTTCTTGCATTCCCTGTAATATCTGCGGATTTGATTCCTGTTGCGATGATCGTTGCACTGATCTGATCTCCAAAAATCTGCATTGACTGTACCGAAGATGACATTGACATCGTCTCCTGCTTCGTCTTTTAAGTATTCCACAGCCTGCTGTGCTTCTAACATTCCAACCGCTCCTGCGAAATTGACGATCACATCTGTAGCTCCTGCAACAGTTGTCTCAAGCAATGGACTTTCCATCGCTGTCTTGATTGCTTCAAGTTCTTCGTCTGCAACACCCATACCGATATGTGCAATACCTTTATCTCTCATAACTGTCTGAATATCAGCAAAATCGACATTGATCAATCCTGGGTTGTAGATCATATCTGTAATTCCCTGTACACCCTGCTGCAGTACTTCATCTGCTTTCTTCAGTGCATCTGGGATCGTTGTTCTCTTATCACAGATCTGTAACAACTTGTCATTCGGAATGACGATCATTGTATCCACCTGATCCTGAAGGCGTGCAATTCCTGACATTGCATTGTTCATACGAGGCTTTCCTTCAAATGTAAATGGTTTTGTCACAACTCCAACTGTTAAAATTCCAAGTCCTTTGGAAATCTCTGCAATGATCGGTGCTGCACCTGTACCGGTACCTCCACCCATTCCACATGTTACAAATACCATATCTGATCCCTGAACCAATTCTGTGATCTCTTCACGATTCTCTTCAACCGCTGCTTCCCCGATCTCAGGTTTTGCTCCTGCTCCAAGTCCCTTTGTCAGTTTCTCCCCGATCTGAATCTTTGTTCCTGCTTTACATAAAGATAAAAGCCTGTCTATCTGTATTCACACCCACGAGTTCAACACCCTGGACATTCTCATCTACCATTCGGTTTACCGCATTGTTTCCTGCTCCACCGACTCCTATTACTAAAATCCTTGCTTGTGTGTTCTCAACACTAGGCATAATCTCAACCACGTTGTTCCTCCTTCACGCCATCTATGTTAAAATGACTCCCTTAAATTCTGTACACTAACTTAATGATACCTTCTTTACTAAGTTTTTTTCAACTCCTTTTTTTGGTTGAAAAAACAGCAATTTTGTGGTCCTCGCTAAAGTACTTCATGTCAATAGTTCCACCTTTCCCTTTTACTTTCTTAAGCATCCCTGCTAATTCAGAAATCTTGATATCAATATCCTTTTTATTATAAAGATCAACCGTTATCTTATCGCTGATCAATAAGGCATTTCCATCTTCTTTGATATAAATCTGATCGATTGAAAGATTATATTTATCAATTGCAGTCGTAAGTTCTAAAAGATAAGAAAAAACTTTCTCTTTCTTGACTGGAATCTTCTCCTGCATGACCAATTCATCATATTTAAGTCCAGTAACCAATGGAACATCGTCATATTTCTTTTCATAGCTTTCCAATGCATAACCATTTTTATCAAAATAGACGTATTTTCCATTATATAGAAGGCATCCAGCCCTCTTTTTTTCTTTTACCTCGACCGTGATCGTATCTGGCCGGTTGATCTTTACATGAATCGAATCTATAAACGGCAGAAGATCTGGTGACGCAATCTTACATTTTAAGAAATATGCAACCGAGTTATCAATATATCCATTCTCTACAACTGCCTTTTTAACTTCTGCTTCTGTATAATAACTTAATCCAGAAATTTTGATCTGTTTTGTTTTACACGTCCCTGCAATGATCGCAACCGTAAGGATCAAAACTGCAACGATACCAAGCAGTATTTTCTTCCCTGATAGTTTATGTACTTTATTCTTGTTTTTATGCTCATCCATACGGATGACTTTTTTTTCTTCCATCACACTCACCCTTATCTTATGTGAATTTTCTTAGAAATTGATAATACGATTCCCATTTCGATCATGACAACAAGGATCGATGTACCTCCATAACTGATAAATGGAAGTGGAATTCCTGTCGGTGGGATCGTGTTTGTTACAACAGCAATATTAATGAATACCTGAATTGCGATATGTGTCATAAAACCGATCACAATCAGTGATCCAAATAAGTCTTCTGTATTCAGTGCGATCAAGAGCATCCGAAAGATCAGTGCCACAAACACAAGGATCAGACAAACTGCCCCGAACAATCCTAATTCTTCACAAATGATCGAAAAGATCATATCATTGTGTGATTCTGGAATAAATCCCATCTTCTGCATACTCTGCCCAAGTCCTTTTCCAAAAATCCCACCGGAACCGATCGCATATAATGCCTGCATCGTCTGAAATCCCTTTTTGTGACTTTCTGGATGCAGCCAAATCTGTACACGCTCGTTTCGATAACTATTTGCCGTCAACAGATACACGAACAAGAGTATTATTCCACCGCCTGCTGTTAACATAAGTTCTTTCATCTTCGGACTTACCACAAACAGCATGACACCGATCATCGAACACACGACAAGTGCTGTACTTAAGTTCTGTGTAACGATCAGAGCAATGATCGGGACCGTTGGAAGAACGATCACGATACTATCTTTGAATGTTCGGATCTTATGAGCATTTGCTGATAATCTGTTCGCGAGATAGATCACAACTAGGATCTTAGATACTTCTGATGGCTGAAACTGAAATCCTGCGATGCTGATCCAGCGGACTGCACCCTTCTTTGCTGCACCTATGATCAACACAAGAACTAACAGTACGATACTAGCCCAATAACAGCCATTTCCAAACTTCTCACTTTTTATGATGCGGTAATCTAGTTTACAGCATACAACCATTGCAACCGCACCTAACACTATCGCAACTGCCTGCCTTAACAGCCAGTGATAGGAATTTCCATATGTGACAGTACTCTTATATGAACTTGTACTATAGATCATAACCAGACCAAAACATATCAGAAATATTACCAGAAACAACATCGGATAATCAAAGTATCTTTTGCCGGCCATATATTTTTCTTTGATGCGATTTGCCACTTTTTAGTTCTCCTTTAATTTTCTGACACAATCTTTGAAGATATCTCCCCTGACTTCATAATTCGGGAACATTCCCCAGCTTGCACATGCAGGTGATAATAAAACTGCTTCTCCATCTTGGGCTTTCCCTGCAATGTATGAAACTGCTTCTTCCATAGAATCAACAAACTTGATCTTATCAAATCCATGTGTTTTTGCACAATCAGCGATCTTTGGTGCTGTTACACCCATCAGGATCAGTTCTTTAACTTTTCCGTCAAATGCTTCTATCCACTCATCATATGTAGATTTCTTGTCATATCCACCACCGATCAGCCATGTTGGGCGGTTCATTGCTTTGATTCCTTTGATCGCTGCATCTGGATTCGTTCCTTTAGAATCGTTATAGTATGCAACACCTTTCACTGTATCCACATATTCAATACGATGTTCTACACCTTTAAACCTCTTGATTCCTTCTTTGATATATGAAACTGGAACTCCCATAGAATAAGTCACTGCGATCGCTGCTAAAATATTTTCATAATTATGGTCTCCTAACAGATTCACATCATCTAATGTACATACGATCTGTTTCTTTCCATTTTTTCTTCGATGATAAATGCATCACCTTCCATGGAAACCCCTTCTTTTATTTTATGATGCAAACTGAAAAACAGAACTGTTCCATTCGCTCTGTCTGCCATAGCTCTTGTTGTATCATCTTCATAATTTAATACCATTACCTGGTCTTTTGTCTGGTTTTTTCCAATGGATTCTTTTGTCTGTGCATAAACTTCTACTGTACCATGACGATCCAAATGATCTGGTGTGATATTAAGAACTGCACATACATCCGGTTTAAAATCAACGATCGTTTCTAACTGGAAACTGCTGATCTCTGCAGTTGTTACACTGTCCTCTTTTGTATCAAGCGCAACACTTGTATAAGGAATTCCGATATTTCCAACAACAAAACTGCTTTCATAATATCCTTTCATGATCTCTCCAGTCAGCGCTGTTGTCGTTGTCTTTCCGTTGGTTCCTGTGATCGCTGCGATTCTTCCTTTGGATGCCTGATATGCTAATTCAATCTCACTCCATACTGGCTTTTCCTGATCACGAAACATCTGTGCGATCGGTGCATTTACTGAAATCCCTGGACTTAACACTAATAGATCGAACTTACTTACATCTTCTTTTGTGATATTTCCTAAGATCAATGGAATCTCTTTCTTTTCATATAATTTCTCATAAAGTGCCTCTTTCTCAAGGTCTTCCTTTCCATCATACAGACTGACATCTGCACCTGTTTTTAAAAGCAGATTGACAGAACCAATTCCACTTTTTCCTGCTCCTGCTACTAAAAATTTCTTGCTTGTATCTATCATTTCTTTCTCCTTACTAAATCGCTACCAGTCCGATCAGGCAACAAACTGCCGTGGTGATCGCAAAGATTGCTACAACCTTTGTTTCTGGCCATCCTGACAATTCAAAATGATGATGGATCGGTGCCATTTTAAATAATCTTTTTCCTTTTGTCATTTTAAAATATAATACCTGTGCCATAACAGATAATACCTCGATCATATAGATCAATGCAACAATTGGGATAAATAAAGACAGGCGAAGCATCAATGCTGTTGCTGCCACAAATCCCCCAAGTGCAAGCGAGCCTGTATCTCCCATAAACACTCTCGCCGGATATACATTAAATACTAAAAAACCCAAGAAGTGAGCCAACCGTCGCACAAGATACCGGCCAGATTCCAGCTGCCAGATCATTATGCCCCATTCCAATGGCTGCCACTGTAAAAAACTGTTGCGATCAATACCGTAACACTTGATGCAAGTCCATCCAATCCATCCGTAAAATTAGCTCCATTCACAGTTCCTAACAAAATGATAAAAACCGCTGGGATAAAAAACTACTCCAAGGTTTAAATATTTACCATGTGTAAAAGGAATCAGCATCGAAGTTCCTGTCTGCGTGTAATTTATCAAATAATACGCAAAGATTCCTGTGACTATGATCTGCCCAAACATCTTCTGCCAGGCCCGCAGTCCCAGGTTCCTTTTCATAACTACCTTGATGTAATCATCGATAAATCCGATAAATCCAAATCCCAGCGTCACAAACAGCACCGGGATGATCATCGGATATCTTCTAACATAAAATAACGATGCGATTACGATTCCAAGTAATATGATCAGTCCTCCCATCGTCGGAGTCCCTGATTTCTTCAGATGTGATTCGGGTCCTTCTCCCCGGATAAACTGACCGAATTTTAATTTGTGTAAATACCTGATCATCATCGGGCTAAGAAGTACGCTGATAAAAAAAGGCAATTAAAACTGGGTTTTACAATACCATAATTCATGTCGCCACCTCATTTGTTCTTGTTTCGTCTACGGTTCTTTTTTATCTGGCGTATATTCTTTATAAATCCCCATGTATGGAAGTACAGTTTGAAACACACTTCTCATCACAGGGGCTGCGATCGTTCCTCCATAGTAAGTTCCATGTGGTTCATCGATCAACACGATCCCAATGATCGCAGGATTGTCTGCTTTCGCAAATCCTAAAAAAGAAGAAATATATTTTCCATTTCCTCTTGGAAGTTTCTCACTGGTTGCCGTCTTTCCCCCAATGGAAAAACCATCCATCCGGCAGTTTCTTCCTGATCCATCGGAAACAACTGCTTCTAACAATTCTTTCATCGTCTCCGATGTCTGTTTTTTTATGACACCTTCTTTCACTGAATAAAAAAAAGCTTTTAATCTTGTTCCATCCTGCTTCTGAACATATCTTCCAAAATGCGGTGTGATCAGCTTCCCGCCGTTGATCACCGCACTGACTGCTCTTAACAGCTGTAACGGTGTGATCTGTATGGACTGTCCAAAAGACATCGTTGCAAGTTCAACTGCACCGACATTCTTCTTTTGATGCATGATCGAAGATGCTTCTCCAGGAAGGTCGATCCCTGTTTTCTCAAACAGTCCAAGCTGGCGGAATGTCTGATACATTCCATCCACACCAACTCTGGCACCGACATCCATAAATACTGGATTACAGGAATTCATAACACCTTCTTTAAATGTCTCACTTCCATGTCCTCCGACTTTGTGACACCGGATCTTGCGATCCTCCACAATCCGAAATCCTGGACAATTAAAATGATCATTCACGCTGACTTTCGATGATTCCAGTCCTGCAGTCGCCGTTACGATCTTAAAGATCGATCCCGGTTCATAAGTATCATTTAAACAGGAATTCCGCCACTTCTTATTGAGATATTCCTGTTGTTTCTTACTATTTGCCTTTCTTTTCTTTGCTGACAAAGAAAAAGGATCATTCAGATCATATTCTGGAACATTGACCATTGCATAGATTTCTCCATTCTGTGGATTCATCAAGATCATGGATACCTGTTTTGCCTTCTTCTCTTTCTTCACCTTCTTACATGCCTGTACGGCATAATTTTGCAGATTCACATCAAGCGAAATATAAAGATCCCCTCCAGCAACTGGTTCTTCCCTCTCTTCATATGCTCCATCGATTTCTATGCCGCTTCCATCTGTCAGTGTCCGGATCCTTCCGGACTTTCCTTTAAGATATCGATCATAAAAAACCTCCAGTCCAATGATTCCCTGGTTATCTCCTCCTGTAAATCCAAGAACTTTCGATGCCAGGTTATTATATGGATATACTCTTTTGTAATCTTCATCCACCTTGACCCCGTCAAGTTTAAACTTACGGATACGGTCTGCGATGTCTTTTTTCTACATTACTTTTAATTTTTTCCCTTACTGAATTTTTATATACTTTTTTTCGGATCAAAGATTCTTTGATCTTAAGATTCTCAGATAAGACCTTTATTACTTTTTCCCTGTCGGTCACCTGAGAATATATCACAGAGATCGAATAGACTGCTTTGTTCGAAGCGATCTTTACGCCATTTCTGTCGTAAATACTGCCTCTTGGCGCTTTAATCTCCCGGTCTCTTTGATGCAGGTTTCTGGCTAAACTTAAATATTTATCCGCCTGAGCGATCATCACATAAGAAAGTTTTATCGTCACAACCAAAAACCCTGTGAAAAATGCAGCCGTGACAAGCAACAGTTTTTTCTTTGCTTTCGTTCTCATTTTATCTCCATGATCCCTGTCTTAATATAAAGATTATGAAAATAAAATGATGATATTACTTTTTGCTGCTTTTCGCAACATTTAATTCCTTGAGTGATCCTTCTAATACCTTCTTTGCGATCTCAACTGCAAGTCCTGTATTCGTCTGAGAATCCCTCTGAATCTCATCGATCACAACATAAACTAGCACCTGTGGATTCTCCACTGGAGCAAATCCACAAAAAGATACGATATAAGTTCCTGCACTTCTTGGAATCTTCTGTGCAGTACCAGTCTTACCACCAGCTGTATAATCTTTCATCTTTGCCTTTGTTCCAGTTCCTGAATCAACAGTTTCTTTCATGTATTTTCTTAATTTATCTGATGTCTCTTTTGAGATCGTCTGTTTCACTAACGTCGGCTCTATATTGCTGACAACTTCTCCATTACTGCTTCGAAGTTGTTTGACCACATGCGGTTTGTAATAATTTCCTCCATTGATCAGAGAACAAAATGCACTTCCCATCTGGATCATAGAGCAGTTAAATGACTGTCCAAAAGAACTTGTGGCAAGATCTGCGGCTGTCATATCTTTTGCATCATGAAGAAGCGATGCTGTCTGTGCTTCTCCAGGAAGATCGATCCCTGTCTTATTCCCAAAATTGAAATTCTTCTGATATCTTGCGAATACATTCTTGCCTTCTTTGGCTGCAATCTGCATCAATGCATCATTGCACGATAATGAAATACTCTGAGACAACGTGATCAATCCATGTCCGCTTCTATGAGAACAGTGAATAGTATGCGGTCCAACCTTCTGGTATCCATCACAATAATAAGTTTCATTGCCCTTTAAGATTCCTTCTTCAAGACCAGCTGCTACCGTAAATGGCTTATATGTTGAACCTGGTTCAAAAGCATTTGATACAATTGGATTCTTCCAGATTTCATTAAATGCTTTTGTCTTTTCTTTCTCACTCATCTTATTAACTTGACTTTGTGAGTATTTCTTTAAGAGATTCTTATCATCTCTTGGGCTTTCCAGATTATAGGAAGTAGAATTTGCCATTGCATAGATCTCTCCATTATTGGGATTCATCACAAGAATGCTGCTTCCCTTACTTCCATATTTCTTTTCAAACTTAGAAAGCTGATCTTCTGCCAGTTTCTGAATATTGGAGTCAATCGTTGTGACAACTGTTTTCCCATTCTCTGGCTCCACAATGGAGCTATCCTGTTCTAATTCTTCGTTTAAATATTTATATTTTCTTCCATCGACGCCTGATAAAGTACTGTTATAATACTGCTCGATCCCTCCAGTTCCGATCATACCGTCTGATACAAAGCCAATGACCTGGCTTGCCAGTGACTGATTCGGATAACGACGTTTGTATTTTTCATTAAATACGATCCCTGAGACATTCTCTGCTTTGTCTGAAGCGATAAAATCTTTCAGATCTGCGATCTGACTATAAGAAAGTTCTTCTCGATATACAGAATAGTAAGAATCTTTATGTCTTTTTATAAATTTTAACAGCTTATCTTCATCTAACTTCATATATTTATGAAGTGCATCAATGGTTGATTTCTGTACCTCTTCGGATCTTAAAATATTCTTTGGTTCTAAAACCAATGTATACATCTTCTGGCTGGTTGCTAATGTATTTCCATCACGATCTAAGATATCTCCCCTTTTATACGGAAGCGTTTCACTAGAATAATTCTGCTGTGATAATACCTGTCTTTTGTAAATTCCGTTCTTAAATATACTAAAATAGATCAATCTTCCAATCAGTAGAACAAAAAGAAGTGCTATGATTCCGCACGCGATCATCGTACGTCGTTTCATAGCATCATTTAATCGTTTGATAGGTTTTCTTCTTTTCTTCAAGTTTGCCACCTCTTAGTCTGCTTTTGGTATCTTCCCGTACTGGCGTATGTATTCTGCATCCTGGCTCTCATAACGAAGAGTATGTTTGGAATCTGGTTTCACCATTCCATATTTCTTTGCCGCAGTTTCTACAGTATCAAAACGAATACTCTGTTCAATCTCAAGATTCAGATCTTCATTCTCTACCTGCAGCGTGTTCAACTGTGTCTTTGCATCCGTAAGAGCCGCTTTTTGATTCAAAACTTTCGTACGCTCTGACAGATAAAAGAAACTTGCAACTGCGATCACACAAAGTCCCGCAACTAATACCTTGATAAAGGCCAGATCGATCGACATCGCTCTCTTCTGATTCTGTCTTGTTGACTCCTTTACCTGATGTTCTCTTCTTGGTCTTGCCTTTCTTGTCTTCCTTGGCTGTCTGCGCACTGGCTCTGCAGCAAGATCTTCTATCTTCCTTGCTGTGTTGCCATAGATCATGTTATATCGTTCTTGTCTCGTCTTGTCCATTGATACTCTCCCTTATTCTGCCCTTTCAAATACTCGAAGCTTGGAACTTTTTGCTCTCTTATTGTACTCTAGTTCTTCTTCCCCTGGAATGATTGGTTTTCTTGTTAACTGTTTTCCTTTCGATACGTTGCCACATACACATACTGGGAAGTTTGGCGGGCATGTACAAGGATTCTCATTCTTCTTAAAAGCTCGTTTGACGATACGGTCTTCTAAAGAATGGAAGGTAATGATACATAATCTTCCACCTGGATTTAAAAGATCGATCATCGCATCAATGCTGTCTTTCAATACGTCTAATTCTCTGTTACATTTCGATACGGATCGCCTGAAATGTCTTCTTCGCCGGATGTCCTCCAACGGCTCTGACTTTCATCGGAATCGCACCTTTGATGACTTCTATTAACTGTCCGGTCGTTTCGATCGGACTTTCTTTTCTCTTATTCACGATATGTTTTGCAATGTTCTTTGCAAATTTCTCTTCGCCGTAGTCTCTGATTATATGGAATAGTTCCATCTCGGAATATTCATTGACAATATCTCTTGCAGTCAGTGACTGTCTCTGATCCATTCTCATATCAAGCGGAACATCTTCTCTGTAAGTAAATCCACGTTCCTTCTCATCTAACTGAAAGGATGATACCCCAAGATCTAACAAGATTCCATCAACATGTTCGATTCCAAGATCATGTAACACTTTCGGCATGTTTACATAATTATCACGCACGATCGTTACTTTGTCCTTAAACGGTTCTAACCGCTTCGTGCTTGCAGCAATCGCATCCGCATCCTGGTCGATCCCGATGTATCTTCCTTTCTCTGATAGTTTCTGGCATACATGATATGCATGTCCGCCTCCGCCCAGAGTCCCATCCACATAGATTCCGTCTGGTTTAATATGTAGTTCTTCGATCGTTTCGTCTAATAAAACGGAAATGTGTTTAAATTCCATAATCCACCTAACTTATATGCTTAATCCTAATTCCTGCATGCTGGCTGCGATATCATCCATATCCTCATAAGAATTGTTCTCAATCCACTTCTCCTTACTCCAGATTTCGATGCGGTCAGCCATTCCTGTTAATACAACTTCTTTCTTCATCTGGGCAAATTCCCGAAGTGTCGCTGGGATCAAGGTTCTTCCCTGCTTGTCCATCTCACATGGAGCTGCCCCTGCCATGAAAAATCTCGAAAACTTTCTGGCATCTTTATTAATAAGTGGCAAAGTTTTTAGCTTTCCTTGAAAGCTTTCCCATTCGTTTTGTGGGAACACAAACAGGCATCCATCCAATCCCTTTGTCATCACAAATTCCTGACCTAATTCTTCCCGGAATCGTGAAGGAATGATCAGCCTGCCTTTTGCATCAATCGTGTGATTAAATTCCCCCATAAACATGGACATCACCACTTTCCACCACTTCTTACCACTTATAAATTTCATTTTATACGATAGACTTATAAATTGCAAGGAATAATCCACAATCAAATCTTAGTTTTTTCTTAGAAATCCTTGTTTTTTTGCACAAAAAAGAAGGGATTCCCTAAAAGTGGTTTGATTTCCCTTCTTTTTGTGTCTTATTTCGTTATTTTCTTCCTTTTATATAAGATAAATGCTGTTCCAAATACTGCAAGGATCAGTGCTAAGATCTGGGATACCCTGATTCCTGTAGATCCGATCATCAGGGAATCGGTCCTTAATCCTTCAATCAAAAATCTTCCGATTCCATAACCAATACAATAAATGGCGATCAATTCTCCATCAAATTTCTTTCTCTTCGTAAAAAAGAAAATGATCAACAGTAGTAAAACAAGATTCCACATAGATTCATATAAGAATGTCGGATGTACCTGAATAAAGGTTGCTGCTTCATTTCCAGATACAACATAAGTTGCCTTATCATACAATCCATTGGATACGATCTCATCAATCCTTCCGTGTTCAATAAAGAAATTTGTCGGAATCTGCATTGCAAATAAACTGTTGGTATATGATCCAAACGCTTCTCTGTTAAAGAAATTGCCCCATCGTCCAAGAATCTGACCGACAAGCAGCCCTTTTACCGCCACATCTCCAAACTGAAGCATAGATAAATGTTTCTTCTTGCAGAAGATATATAATGTGATTGCACCTGCGATCACACCTCCATAAATTGCAAGTCCTCCATTTCTGATCTGTATGATCTCTGACAAATGATTCTTATAATAATCCCATGAAAAGATCACATAATAGAGTCTTGCTCCTACGATCGCCGGAATGATCATCGTGATCAGATAGTCAAAGACTAATTCCGGATCAAATTTATTTTCATGTTTTGCTGCGTAATAAGAAACGATCAATCCAAGCAAGAATCCTGTTGCAATGATCATTCCATAATATTTGATCTCAAACCCTCCAATATTGATTCCATCACCGACATTTTTCAGTACGATCCCTAAATGTGGGAATCTGATTTGATGTTCCATCACTTTTCTTCCTTTCTAAAGCCTCGTTTTGTCTCTTCTTTGTTTTGTTACTCAAATCAAAGATATCTTATCCCATTTCTCTTTTCTTTTCAAGTCGCTTATGGTAAACTATCTACAGTATGACCTTGGATATTTTTTCAAGGTCTGTTTTAAGAAATACCCATGAGAAAGGAAATTAATAGATTATGAAATTAGGAATCGTTGGATTACCAAACGTCGGAAAGAGTACATTATTTAACTCTTTAACAAAAGCCGGTGCTGAATCCGCTAACTATCCATTCTGTACGATCGACCCGAATGTGGGAATCGTAACAGTTCCAGATGCTCGTGTTGATTATCTGGCTGAGAAATACCATTCAAAGAAAGTGATCCCTGCAGCGATCGAATTCGTTGATATCGCAGGTCTTGTAAAAGGAGCTTCCAAAGGGGAAGGTCTTGGAAACCAGTTCCTTGCAAATATCCGTGAAGTCGATGCGATCGTTCACGTTGTTCGTTGTTTTGATGATGGAAATATCGTTCACGTTGATGGTTCTGTAAACCCACTTCGTGATATCGAAACGATCAACTTCGAGCTGATCTTCTCTGATATCGAAGTGTTAGACCGTCGTATCGCAAAATCAACAAAAGGATCAAGAAATGACAAATCTCTTGCTCACGAAGTTGAATTCTTATCTAAGGTACAATCGCTGTAGCAAGAGAACTTGGTTTCGATATGAGCAAGGTAAATGTAAACGGTGGTGCTATCGCACTCGGACATCCTGTAGGAGCTTCAGGCTGCCGTATCCTTGTTACATTATTACATGAGAT
>ENA-OQBD01000487-OQBD01000487.1-human-gut-metagenome-genome-assembly--contig:-NODE-487-length-21412-cov-5.564247_pt1 | contig 21412 bp, 14 predicted proteins | sample MGYA00242742_ERZ504543 | MGnify/ENA primary metagenome ERZ504543 (study PRJEB26092, sample SAMD00036239) | human gut metagenome | host: Homo sapiens | study: EMG produced TPA metagenomics assembly of...
CTGCTTGGCATTGGTGGAAGTCACCACTACATCAGTCACAGCCTTTACTGCAGCCGTTGTATTAACGTATGAAATTACGGTATGCTCCGGATGTGCTTTAACAAACTCTGCAAAAGCATCGGCAGGGCAACTATCGGCCAAAGAACAACCGGCATTCAAATCAGGTACAAGCACTTTTTTATTCGGACAAAGAATCTTAGCTGTTTCTCCCATAAAGTGTACACCGCACATCACAATAATATCGGCATCTGTTTTAGCTGCCCATTGTGCCAATGCCAGACTGTCACCTACAAAGTCAGCCATATCTTGTATTTCACCCGACTGGTAGTAATGTTCCCTAAAATAAGTGCATTCTTCTCTTTACGCAACTTATTTATCTCTGCTTTCAAATCTAAGGTCTTTGTCCACCGGTTCGGCAACATACCCCTTTTTCAACCATTCCTCTTTATTCATTATTTCTATGTTTTTTTCTTTCTTCTCTTTAAAAAAAAGAATTTATAGTGATGATAATTGTCGGTTAATAGTGTTAGTAAAAAGTAGACTGCTTTTCTTGCCTGAGAAGTTATTCATTCATGGTGCAGAGATATGAATAAGTAATCAACGGGCTTAAAGTCTGATAATACAGTCTTTATCTTTTCTATTAACAAACTGTTGATAATATGCAAAGTTAAAAACTTTATGGTTATGAACGCCTAAAATAGTGATTAAATTGTGTTGATATTGTCGGTTTAAGTTCTTGAATTATTCTTTGGATTGTTGATTTCTGTCATTCGATATATCTTTTATTGAAATATGCAAGAAATACTTTTGAAATGATATGCTCATTCTTTTTACATGTTTTCAACCGTTATCAACAGGGGGATGTGAATTAGTTATTATCTTTTCTTGTATAAAGAAATCCATCTGTTTTACAATTGAGTTTAGGACTGAAGTAAAAATAAAAAGAGAGTAGGAGAGACTTCTTTTTCATTATATAGGCGTAAAGATCATAGATTTTTATGTAAGTTTGTAACCGTTAATAATAAAGTAGAAAATAGAGTATGAGGAAACTCAAAATAACAGAACTGAACCGGCTTACTGTAGACGAATTCAAGAAAGCCGATAAGTTGCCTTTAGCAGTGGTGCTGGATGAAGTACGCAGTTTACACAACATAGGGTCAGTGTTTCGCACATCGGATGCATTTTTGGTAGATTGCATTTATTTATGTGGTATTACAGCCACTCCTCCCCATCCCGAAATGCATAAAACAGCTTTAGGAGCTGAGTATTCGGTGGAGTGGAGATATAAAAAGAATACGCTTGATGCCGTTCAGGAACTTCATGATCAAGGGTTTACCGTATTGGCTATCGAACAGGTGGAAGGCAGTACTTTGCTGGATAAACTGGAACTGGATGCCGATAAAAAATATGCCATCGTAATGGGAAATGAAGTGAAAGGGGTACAGCAGGAAGTGGTCAATGCTTGCGACGGTTGTGTTGAGATTCCCCAATACGGCACAAAACATTCGTTGAATGTATCGGTTACCACAGGAATTATTTTATGGGAGTTTGCCAATAAATTAATGAAATTCAGATAATAAGAGTAAAATTCAAACAGTAGGAATCAGTTAGATTTGTCCGTTTTCAACTAACAATACCACCCGTTCGGTCAGTCGATCCTCTCCCTCCGGATGATATTCTTTCTTCAGGCTGGCACCAAAAAGTGCTGCAAAAGTTTTGATAGAATCCGGCTTTAAAGGGTCCCATAAAAGCTTTTACCAATTCATAAGAGGAAGAATCCGTCTGACGGTTTACTAACTTTATCAACAGTTTACCCTGTGAAAAGGTTAATTTCTTCATAATCGGTGTATATTGCTCTTTTAGTCCCTTCTCTACGAGTTTCAGGTGCTTTTCCCTGGCTTTTTTTGTCAGGCAGTGTTTCTATATATTCGTAAGTTTCTATCACAGCACGGTTAATTTCACGGGCTAATGGCAGGGTTTTCTTCACATTCCTTACCAGGCGGTAATATTCCCGTCTTTCTTTTTCGTTTTTGAATTTTAATGGTCTGAAAATGTATACATTAGGTAACTGTACAGCTGGAATAGTATCTCCTTTGTATACACATACAGGCACCATGTATCCGTTTATAGTAGTCGTTTGTTGCTGGGAATAAGCAGCAGCGGCTATAAAGGAAAAAAACATGCTATAAAGAGTTTCCTTTTCATCTTGGTGCAAAAGTAGCAAGAAATATGATTACTCTGTATAGTGGATAAAACTATTTAACTTAAAACACGCCAATGAATTACAAAATGAACAGGTTGTTAAGAGTAATGTTAATTATCTGTATTACAATACTTTTATCGGTGCATAACCTGTGTGCGCAGGAAGTATGGGAAGAACTGGCAGAGCAATTGATGGATGAAGATGAAAACAGTTCGTTTCAATGGGATACTCACTTTGAGGAGCTTTCCGAATTACGTGAAAATCCCATCAATATCAATACAGCAACTAAAGAGCAACTGGAACGTTTTCCATTTCTCTCTGACCAACTGGTAGAGAATATATTGTATTATCTGTACAAATATGGTCCTATGCTTACCCGCAATGAGTTATGGATGATTGAAGATATTGACAGGCAGACTATTCACTATTTACTACCCTTTATTTACTTTGAAACTCCTGAAAAAGAGCAATATAAACCAAATATAAAGCGAATATTGAAATACGGTAAACAAGAGTTATCAACACGTGTCGATATTCCTTTTTATACGAAGGCCGGGTATCAACAGTACCCGGCAGAAACTTTAAAAAAGAATCCGAACAAACAGTATTTGGGATATGGATATTATCATAATCTGCGATATAGTTTTCATTATCGGGATCAGATTTATGCAGGAATTACTGCTGAAAAGGATGCAGGAGAACCTTTCTTTACCGGACAAAATAAAAAAGGTTATGATTTTTATTCACTATACTTGTTAATTCGTAATATAGGTCATATCAAGACTTTAGCTCTTGGTAATTACCGTGTCAGCTATGGTTATGGACTAGTTATCAACACTGATTTCGGGATGGGAAAAACAGCTACACTCTCTACTTTGGGAAATAAGAGCCGGGGCATACGCAAGCATTCTTCTACCGATGAATATAACTATTTTCAAGGAATGGCAGTCAGCTATAAGTTGGCGAAAAGATGGACATTGGATGGTTTCTATTCTTATCGGAAGATGGATGGTATTGTTGATAACCAGTTTATAAGATCGTTGAAAAAAGATGGATATCACCGGTTGTATCGTGAGTTTGAGAAGAAAAATACATTAACTAATCAGTTGGTTGGCAGTAATTTAAATTATAATGGAAAGTACTGTGAGTTAGGATTAACAGCTGTTTATAATGTTTTCAACAAGCCGTTGAATCCTGAGAAGAAGTACTATAATATTTATTATCCCCGTGGAAAGGACTTTTATAATGTGGGAGGAGATTATAAATTCTTTTGGAAACGCTTCTCTTTATTGGGTGAAACGGCTATAGACAAATGTGGTACTTGGGCAACCATGAATATGTTACGTTATTCACCGAAAGGAGGAACACAGTTAATAGTTATGAACAGGTATTATGATGCCAAATATCAATCGGTTTATGCTCGTTCTATAGGAGAGGGAAGTACGGTACAAAATGAGAGTGGATTTTATATAGGATTGGAAACCAGTATTTTAAAGTATATAAAAATGACTTGTTATGGTGATTTTTTCTATTTCCCTTGGAAGAAATATTTAGTAAGCAAAGCAGGAACCAAAGGATTGGATGGATTACTGCAATTAAGTTATTCACCTACTTATGAACTGGAAATGTTTATAAGATATCGTTATAAAAAGAAGGAAAAGGACTTCACTGCTGCGGATAAAACCAAGCAAACTATTCCATCTATTCAGCAGAAATGCCGATACCAATTGAATTATAGCGTGAAAGATAAACTGACATTGAAAACCATAGCGGATTATGTACGCATCAACTTTCGTGGGCAATCTGCTTCCAATGGTTTTCTGGTTTCTCAAAGTGCTGCTTATACATTTCATTTGCTTCCTCTTCAGCTTGATTTGAGTGCCGCATGGTTTAATACGGATGACTATAATTCCCGTCTTACTATCTATGAAAAGAGTGTGCTCTATGCTTTTTCCATGCCTTCATTCTATTATAAAGGTATGCGTGTGGCAGTGAACGCCCGTTATGAATTGAATAAACACATTATCTTGCAGGCCAAGTACGGAACTACCCATTATTTCAATCGGGATAAGATAAGTTCCGCTTTGGAGGAAATTGACGGCAGTACAAAGAGTGACCTTTATTTGCAGTTGAGACTGAAATTTTGAAAAACATTCTGTATTTTTGTACTGTTATCAACTGAAAAAAAGAACTATGTCAACAGTCATTTATCCTTCTCCCATCTTCGGTCCGGTACATAGTCGTCGTTTGGGAGTGTCTTTAGGAATCAATCTTCTTCCTGAAGATGGTAAATTTTGTACCTTCGATTGCATTTATTGCGAATGTGGTTTTAATGAAGATCATCGTCCCCAAAAGAAACTGCCTACTCGCGAGCAGGTTCGTGAGGCTTTGGAAGCCCGTTTGATTGATATGCGGCAAAATGGTCCTAAACCGGATGTGCTGACTTTTGCCGGTAATGGCGAACCGACGGCTCATCCTCACTTTGCAGGAATTATAGAGGATACTTTGGCATTGCGTGATATATATTTTCCTCAGGCAAAAGTGAGTGTATTGAGTAATTCTACTTTTATTCACAAACCGGAGGTATTTGATGCATTGAATAAGATAGATAATAATATATTGAAGCTGGATACTATTGATACGGATTATATTCGATTGACAGACCGCCCGACCAGGCACTATGATGTACGGAAAATTATAAAAGGGATGAAAGCTTTCAAAGGTAATCTGATTATTCAGACCATGTTCATGAAAGGCAAATATCAAGGGCAGGATGTGGATAATACTTCAGATCGGTATGTGCTGCCCTGGCTGGAAACGGTGAAAGAGATTGCTCCCCGTCAGGTGATGATTTACACCATCGACCGTGAAACGCCCGATCATGATTTGGAAAAGGCTACTCATGAGGAATTGGACAGAATAGGAAAATTGATAAAGGATTCCGGCATTCCGGTATCGGTCTCGTATTGAGAAAAAAGTAAGTTGACTTCAAAGGGCAAGTAAGTTGACTTACTTTGCCGATGAAGTGAGCTTACTTTGCTCATGAACATATCTTACTTTTTCAGGTCACTATTAAAACATATAATTTATTCCTGGATATTTTTCAAAGACTGGAGATACGTTGTTTCACATACTTGCAATTGAATGGATTTGAATAATAATGGAATATACTTCTATCCCTGATTATAATGATGGAAGCTTTAATCTTTATCAGAACGAACTGATGAACTTTTTCATCTTTCTGACCAAGGTACATCCAGCTTTTATTCTTGACAAGTCATTGAAAGCTTAATGCTGTCTGTTTGTTCTGTCCGCTTGCGATGAGCTTTGTGATATGAATAAATAACATCACTTTAGCCGATTTCCAGCTGAGAATTAATGAATTGTTAGTTCTTTTGCAGGATGCCCATACTTTTGTGAATATAGAACCGTTGTCGCTATATCCATTTTCTGTCCGCTATTTTAACGGGAATTTTTATTTATACTCCATTTTTTGGAACACATGATTCAGGATATGAATCAAAGGGGAGTTTCTTTGCTGGTTGTTGATATGCGGTATAATGGGGGAGGTAACAGCCTTTTAGGAAATATGCTGTTGGAGGCATTGAATATTCATTTATCTATTTCCATAAGCTATGGAAATACAACAAACACGAAGAAAGCACTTGGCTATATGGCAGGAAGGGCTTAGGGATGCGGATAAGGTCTTTTAATGATAAATCTGATTTCAAGATTTTAAAACACCAGTGAGGAGTATGGGGGCATTTTACACTTATTTACTGAAAAAAGGATATTGGCTTTCTATTCCTGTCCTTCATTAGCAGAATAGAATCAAAAAGGAGAGCATTTATTTTAGTCCATAATGCTCTCCTTTCTTATTTTATTTTTCTATAATAGCCTTTGCTTTCTCCAAAGCCACATTGATATTAGGACAGATATTTTCTTTTCCCAGCAGTTCATTAAATCCTGATTTTTCAAGAATTTGATGCACTTTTTCATTCACTCCCGAAAGCACAATCTGAATATTTTCTTTCTTAGACATTTCGCATAGATTAGTCAGGTTGTGAATACCGGTAGAATCAATGAATGGTACTTTACGCATACGTACGATCCGTACTTTGGGACGGTCGCCCAGTTCGGACATGATTTCCTCAAACTTGGTAGCGATACCAAAGAAGTAGGGACCGTTGATTTCATATACTTCCACACCTTTGGGAACCATGAGATGTTCTTCGTGCACTTCCAGATCGGATTCATTATTGGGGTCGATTTCATTTTTGATAACCGATATTTCTGTTGTTTCCATGACACGTTTCATGAACAATACACAGGCAATGAGCAAACCTACTTCAATAGCTACGGTCAAATCGAAAATAACAGTCAAGAAGAAAGTGATCAACAATACGGTGACGTCTGATTTCGGATTCTTCAGCAACGCTTTGAAAGTACGCCAGCCGCTCATGTTATAGGAAACAATCACCAATACACCTGCCAGACAGGCCATCGGGATATATTGTGCCAGAGGCATCAGAAACAAGAGAATCAGCAACAGAATGACTGCATGAATGATACCTGCAACAGGTGATTTTCCACCGTTGTTGATATTGGTCATGGTACGTGCGATGGCTCCTGTAGCAGGAATACCGCCAAACAGCGGAGCGATAATATTGGCTGCGCCCTGGGCTATCAGTTCCGTGTTTGAATCGTGGCGGTCACCAATGACACCATCGGCTACGGCAGCAGACAACAGAGATTCTATGGCTCCCAGTACAGCAATGGTGATGGCAACCGGAAATAAATTCTTGATAGCTTCCCAATTTAATTCGGGCACTACTGCATCCGGCAGCTGTGACTGAATGGTAAAACGGTCGCCAATGGTGTCGATACAAGTGATTCCGCCATATGTTTTCATCAGGTACACGGCAATGGTTACTACAATGATGGCAATCAGTGAACCTGGAATCTTTTTTGAGAACCGGGGAGTCAGTGCGATAATCAGGACGCTGACTATGCTGACAATGGCGTTCCACCAATTAACAGTATCAAAATGACGGAAATACATCATCCATTTACCTATGAAGTCTCCCGGTATTTTTCTCCTCCGAAGTTCAGTCCGAAGATATCGGCAATCTGTGTCGTAAAGATGGTAACGGCAATACCACTGGTAAATCCTACAATAATGGGATAAGGAATGAATTTGATAACAGCTCCCAGCTTGAATACACCTAATAAAATAAGGAGTACTCCTGCCATAAGAGTTGCTACTGTTAATCCGCTGATGCCGTATTCTTGGATGATTCCATAGATAATTACGATAAATGCTCCGGTAGGTCCGCCTATCTGTACTTTGCTTCCTCCTAATAAAGAGATGATAAATCCTGCTACAATAGCAGTGATGATGCCTTTTTCTGGGGAAACTCCCGAAGCGATACCAAATGCGATAGCCAGTGGAAGTGCAACAATACCTACGATAATTCCGGCCATGAGGTCGGCCATGAAGCTCTCTTTTGAATAATTCTGTAGGGTAGTGAAGAGCTTCGGTTTGAATTCAAATGCTTTCATTTGTCAACTACTTTATGCTATGATTTTAAACGAGTTGCAAAAGTAGATAAAATTAATGTATAAATTAAGGTATTATTCTATTTAAATTCGTATTTTTGTTATTCATAGGGTGTTTTGTTGATGGTAATGGTGCGTTGGGCGGTAGAATCATTTGTGATACTGGTTACATCTCCTCTCGTAGTGAAGTAAACGTAATTTCCTTTATCGTAAAAACGATATACCTTGCAACCGTCATGTTCAAACAGATAGCTGACAGTGTAAGTGGAGTTGTTTTCAGACTCTCCGATTTTTAACGGTATGGACGCACATGAATTAAATCCTATTATAGTAAGGAGGGGAAAAGTGAATAATTTGATGATGTTTTTCATAATGGAAAATGTTAATGTTGTTGTGAACACAAATATAGGTGTTCTTGTTTATTTTATATAAAGTGAACGTTTAATTAAATATAAAAACGTAATTGTAATAAATACAATTTTGAAATAAAATATATATCTTTGTGTCATCAACAGATGATCAAATAATACTAACTAATAAAACTAACAATTATGGCTAAAAGCGTAAAAGGTACACAGACAGAGAAAAACTTGCTGACTTCATTTGCAGGTGAATCACAGGCTAGAATGCGTTATACTTACTTTGCAAGTACAGCAAAGAAGGAAGGTTATGAACAAATAGCAGCTATTTTTACAGAAACAGCTGATCAGGAAAAAGAACATGCAAAACGTATGTTTAAATGGTTGGAAGGCGGTATGGTAGAAATTACTGCCAGCTATCCTGCAGGTATCATTGGTACCACTATGGAAAATTTGAAAGCTGCCGCTGCCGGTGAAAATGAAGAATGGACTACTGATTACCCTCACTTTGCTGATGTGGCCGATCAGGAAGGTTTTCCTGCTATCGCTACTATGTATCGCAGAATCGCTGAAGCTGAAAAGGGGCATGAGGAAAGATATCTGGCTTTATTGAAGAATGTGGAAGAAGGCACAGTATTCAAGAAAGCGGAAGAAACTGTATGGCAGTGCCGTAACTGCGGTTACATTTATGTAGGTACGGAAGCTCCTGAAGTATGTCCTGCATGTCTGCATCCGCAAGCTTATTTCGAAGTGAAGAAGAATAATTATTGATTGAAATAAAACCACTCGTTCATCATGGATCCGGTTTCTCTGAAAAGGGGAAACCGGATTTTTTATTTTTAGGAAATGATTTTTGATTAGTTTTTATTCTTCTCTTTTCCCGTTTACAAATTCCCCCGGTTTCATGCCGAACTGTTTTTGGAAACATTTGGAGAAATAAGACGGATTATTGAATCCTACCATATAACAGATTTCATTGATGCGATATTTGTTTTCTGCCAGCAAGATCGCTGCTTTTTTCAAACGTACCACTTGAATCAGTTCATTAGGGGTGATATTGGCCAATGTCTTTATTTTGGCAAACAGACCCGAACGGCTGATACACAATTTTTCGGCCAGGAAATCTACGGATAATTCCGGATTGGAGAAATTCTCTTCTATGATTTCATTCATACGGGTAAGGAACTTGTCGTCCATAGAATTATTGGCAATGCTGTTCAGCGGAACCAACGGCATCTTCGAGAATTTCTGACGCAGCAGATTACGCAAGTCTACCAGATTCTTGATACATGCTTCCAAGTATTGCATGGAGAAAGGTTTCTCTATGTAGGCATCTGCACCACAATCCATACCTTCTATCTTGGAGTTGGTATCTGTCTTGGCCGTTAGCAGGATGAAGGGTATATGACTGGTAGCCTGGTTAGTCCTTATCGTTTTGCAAAATTCCACTCCGTCCATGCGTGGCATCATCCAGTCGCTTACAATGAGTGTCACTTCGTTTTCTTTCAGTTTATTCAGTGCTTCTATACCGTCTTCTGCGGTAAGTATGCTGTATTTATCAGCCAGACTACTCGAAAGGAAATTCAACATTTCCTCATTATCATCCACAATCAGCATGGTTGGTTTATGTTTGATAGGAGAACCGGAGAGGTCCTCTTGCAAGATTCCTTCGGGAATGGCTGGGTTGTTCAATAGTGATGTGCCCGTATCCTGTGGCAGGACTTGTGCTTGTTCTATAGGCAACGTTACGATAAAAGATGATCCTTTGTTAACCTCGGATTCCACTTCAATACAGCCATTGTGTGATTCTACGATACTTTTGACAATGCTGAGGCCGATACCTGTTCCCGGCTTGTTATCCATAGCCTGATAGAACGGATGGAATATCTTCTTTTGTTCTTCTTTGCTGATCCCTATGCCGTTATCTGTCACTCGGATTATAAAAGTATGTTGTTCCGGCTGTACGATACAGGTAAGAGTAACTTCATCTTTTGTGTATTTACTGGCATTGGTCAACAGATTGCTGACTAGTTTGGTTACCGCCTCACTGTCTACTATAGCCGTGAAATCTGCTTCAGGATATTTCACAGTAAGCCGTGCTCCATGTTGGGCGATGAAAGGTTCGAAACGTTCACAAACCGCTTTGAGCAGTTGGTGGATATTTTGGGAAGCAAACTTCATTTTCATTCCTTCCTGTTCCACCTTCCGGAAATCCAGCAATTGGTTTACCAGGAACAGCAGACGCTGGCTGTTACGGTCAATAATATTCAGATCGTCGCGTACTGTAGACGGCAGGGACACGGGAGATTTCATTATTTTCTCCAAAGGTCCTATGATAAGGGATACCGGTGTGCGTATTTCGTGGGCTATCATGGTGAAGAACTTGATTTTGGCTTCGTGTACTTCTTTTTCCTTGTTGGCGTTCAGTTTGTTTATTTCAGCCGTATGTTTCTTCTCTGTCCGTTTGATGATGAAGCGGATGACGAATCCGAAAGCTATGCAAACCAATACAAAATAGAGCAGTTTGGAAGCGGTGGACCAATAGAAAGGAGGGTGGATGGTGATTTTCAGACTGGTTCCTTTTTCATTCCATATTCCGTCATTATTGGTCGCCTTTACTTTGAAAAGATAGGTTCCTGCGGGCAAATTGGTGTAAGTGGCCTTATTTTGGGAGCCTACATAGTTCCAGTCTTTGTCAAATCCTTCCAGTTTATAGGCGTATTTGTTTTTATTGGGGGTACAATAGCTTAAAGAGGCATAAAGCAAGCTGAATGCATTTTCTTTATAGGATAGCTCCAGTTCTTCCAACTGGTTGAGAGATTTTGGAAGCAGTTTGTTTCCAGTTTGGATTTCCTTATTATCTATTTCCAGTTCTGTAATGATTACTGGAGGAAGCATCACATTTGTCTTAATCTGATGGGGGTAGAAAGCATTGAATCCGTTTACTGAGCCGATATAGATTTTTCCATCCGATGCTTTTAAGGCAGCATTAGGTAGGAATTGTTCACTTTGCAGTCCGTCGCTTTTAGTAAATACTCGGCAACCTTCTCCAGGGGTGTAGCGCACTAGCCCTTTGGTGGTGGTGAGCCACAATATGCGTTGGTCTTCGATGATGCTGCATATATTGTGACTGGGAATTTCAAGAGGTAAAGTTTCGAATGCATCTTCTTCCGCATTGTATTTGCAGAGCCCGTTCATGGTTCCCACCCACATCTCTCCGTTTGTGTCAATCAGTACGCAGTTCACTTGGTTGTTTGCCAGTGAGTTCGGATTTTTATGGTCATGTATATAGTTCTTCCATATCTGTTTTTCTGGATGGTATTTAAATAATCCCTTGCCTTGGGTGGAGAACCAGAGATTTCCTTTGGTATCCTGGTCAATGTCAATGGTCAGTGCGTCCAAGTCTTTAATTCGGGTGAAATTATCTTTTTCCCGGTTATATAGATTTACTCCGGACATGGAGGTGACCCATATTCTCTCTTTTCTGTCTTTGAATATGGCATAAGAACTGGTTCCGTCCAGTGAGGCGGGATTATCCTGATAGGCAGAATATGTTTTAAAAGTTCCCGTTTGCAGATTTAATACGTTTACCCCTCCAGTATAAGTACCGATCCATAAATTATCATCGTCCATACAAAGTGCATGTACATTGTGATAGGACAGACTGTTTTTTCCCTCCAAGGGCAAATAATGGGAAAATTTTCTATTTTGAGGAGAAAAGCAGTTTAACCCTCCGTCATCCGAAGCGATCCACACATCTCCGTTAGAGTCTTCGCAGAACCGTCCGATGACTGTTCCGTTAACAGAATTGGAAAAACGTGAGTGGACAAAACTTTCGAATTGTCCAGTATTGGGTGAAATATAATTTACTCCTCCATAGTAAGTTCCGATCCATATTCCACCTTCATGATCTTTTATAATAGGATAAACAAAACGGTTGGACAATGAATGTGGGTTTGTTTCATCTTCTGTAAACAATTGATATTCCTCTGTAATGGTATTGAATAACAGAAGCCCGTCATCCGAGCCTATGAGTAGCTGGTGAGGGGCATATTCCATGATAGAATGAATATGGGTGGCACCTTTTCCGTCTGTGGGATGCAGATAAGTAGTGGCCTTTCCGCTGTATTTATCGATTTTTTGCAAACCACACTCCCAGGTTCCTAACCACAGTGTATGTTCCGAGTCTTCCAACATGACCAATGCGTTTGAGTCATGCTTTCCGCTTTCATAGGAGAGCGGAAAAGTCTCGAATTTATTTTCTGCTTTATTCAGTTTGAAAAGACCTGAGTTTCCCCAATTGGTAATGGCCCATATTTGGTTTTCACTATCCACCAGTACACTTGCCATTAAACCATTTGCGTTTTTAAATTCGTATTGCTCCAAGTGGTTGGTGATAGTGTTGTATTTGAATATTCCTTGTCCTACCGTAGTGAACCATAGGTTTTTGTCTTTATCTTCGACAATATGGTTCGTATTTGTTTCAATATGGATATTTTGGGAGGTGGCCAGTACAAAAGGCATTATATCTTCTGTTTCGTAATCATAGATATATATGCCTTCGTCTGTACCTATCCATATCTTATTGAGGGTGCTGTATAAAGATGAAATAGCTTCATTAGCTCCCCTATCTTTCAGTCTATAGAGTTTTACAGTAGTACCGTCATAGCGGTTCAGTCCTTCATCCGTTCCTATCCATAGAAAACCGTATTTATCTTGCATTAAAGCACGTACCGAATTGGATGATAGTCCGTCTTCTACAGAAAAATGACGGAAACAGAGGTCATTGGACGCTGCAAACAGAATCATCGGCATCAGTAAGTTCAATAGCAATAGGACTAGTCTTTTCATAGTATTTTCTTCTTATTTTCTAAATCTTATGCAAGATTACTATTTTTCTGAGAAAGAAAAGAGAAAATTCGAAGAAAAAGTGAGGATTCCAGATGAATCTTTCAATAGACCTTTTCAGACATTCTCTAAAAGCTAGCTTATCATAATCCTGCTGCAGATTTTAAGCGGCTGATAGCTGTTTCTATCATATCATGTGTGCCACTGCCGTCTGCTACGTATTTTATGACCATTTCAGTGAATGCAACAGCGTCTTTTAATGTCGGATCTGTAGAATCGTCTATGGTGCCTACGCGCCTTAATAGAGCAGATAAAGGTCTTAAATCTTCCATTTCGGGTAAGTTACCCGGTCTCATTGTATTGATGACGGTATTCAAACTAGCTACTATGGCATTGACTTCTCCTTGGGAGTAGTTTTTATCCTTATTAAAATATACATTTTGGGCATGTTCCAATGTACGTTTCAAACGGGTAAACCCGAAATGAGCCCAAGGAGCAAATTCAGGAATCTTGACTGCGAGAGCATTCCATTTTTCTTGGTTTGTTTGGCGTTCCATAGCTATATTAAGTAACTCCTTTAATTCTGTTTTATCTACATTATTTGCCAGTACCAAAGAAGCGGTGGCATCTTGTAGTGATAAAGTTTGTTTGTCAATAACGGTTTGTAAATCAATGTTATCCATTACTTCATGGGCGCTTTCAAGAGTAGCTTGCAATGTTTTAAAACTATCAGTAGTATAAAGGTCCGGATTACATTTTTTAGCTATATGGATACTGGCTTCAAGATTGCTCTTATCTAATCGGGAGGCGACTAATGATTCTATGGCCTTGTCAATATTGTCTACACAAGTAGAAATGGTAGTTTCTGTCAGAGGAGATATTTTCATTAGTTTCTCTCCCTCTTGTATAGCGGTTGTTAGTTTGGCGAAACTTGCTTTTGTGTAATGGCTTTTACTAAATGCCGTAGTTTCTCGTAATTTTGCCGACAGAGCCATTTTCAGTTCTACAGTAGGATCTTTAATATGATTGATGCGGAAGTAATGAGTTGTATGGTCATGGCGATAATAATCTGGTTGGAAAGTTCGTCCACCTTGCATCAGTGTATATAAATTTCCTGTAGTACCGGTTTGCGGACCGTTAGGTTCAACAACGGTAATACTGGCAAGACGTGAGTCTATATTGAGTGTTGCTTCCGTCCAATTAGTGATATCGGTAGCTGTCATGGCAAACGGTCCATGCATTAATGTACCTACCCAAGCCGTTTCAAGTTGGTGTCCGTCTTTACTTGCTATTTCAGCCGGTAGCTTGTCGGGACCATAGTCTATATGTTTGGTGAATGGCATTGTAATTTCTACTATATCATTTTCTTTCCATTGCCGGGTAGGTATTACCGCGTATGAACAAGGTTGATAATGAGTGGCAATAGAGATTCCATTTAGTTTTACATCAAAGCCGTCGGTGGCCCAATAAGGTACTCGCAGTTTCATGGCAAATCGGGCTTCTCCGGCAGTAACTTTAATTGTGGAGCTTTTTGCTGGCCACAAACATTCCTGTTGTAAAGTGATATTTTTCTCTTCCCAATGGAGTGTGGTAGGCATATAAAGGGCTACCCACAATGTATTGTCCGAAACAAAGTAGGTTGCTTCCTGATATTTTACATGATTTTCAGATCCCGTACCTCCGCAGCAGGTAGATTGCGGAGTTTCGTTGCCCCATGGTTTCGATGCATTTAGTCCTACGGCATATTGATAAGTAGTCTGATAGTGTTCAGGGTGTAATGAGCCGATTATTTGGTTGTAAAGTGTCCGTTCGTAATAATCCATGTAACGGGCATCGTCCGGATTAAAACAGTTGAGGTCTTTTGTTAATTTTAGCAAGTTATATGCACAACAAGTTTCATTGATATGTGGATTTGAGTGACTCTCTCCTTCAGATACGCCATTCATGGCCATACTTACTATTTGGGTATAGGGCTGTCTGAACATTTCGCCATTACCCACACCGCCGGTAGAATAACGATAACTTCCTTGTATTAAATTCCAGAAATTATGGGATACATGATAATAAAATGTATCATTGTTACTTAAATAACTTCTCAGTGCACCGATGATCATAGGGATATGCTGATTGGCGTGTCTGTTACGTATATCATCAATATTCTTTGAAAGCGGTTCGTAAAAGGCCGGACTATCAAAACAATTGGATGCTTCTATCAGACGCGCCTTCTCTTCAGGGGCGCTGACCATTTCTGAAAGACGTGCTAAAGATTCTCCCATACCTCCCACTTCACCTGCAATGTACATGTTCCACATTTCATAACGATTGCCGGGATGTGTCCTGCGTTCTTCTTGTGTTCCGTCTTTTTTTACATAAGTGCGGTAGTGCATTCTATTCCATACCCACAGACCCATATCTTTGGCTATGAGCAATGCTTTGTCGGCAATGCTTTTATCATCCATATAAGTTGCAATATCTATCAGACCCGCTAACTGTTTGTGAATGGAGTAATAGGGAGCCCATACCCAGTCCGAATTGTTATATGCACGATACATCTCTATCAGTGCGGGATGGTGCGGGGGGATCGCATTTAGATAACCATAGCCATAAGTAGCCCATTTTGTTTTATGTTCATCAAAAGCTTCCCATGTACCTTTCATCTTTTTCAATTCTTCTTCAGGGGCAAAATCACGGGCTTCGAGATACCTTCCTAATTCTTCGCTCCATACGAATGTACGCTCCTGACATTCGCGCAGTTCATTCACCATTCGGGTGATGTTACGGCGTAAAATTTCTTTATGCGAAGGATTTGTTGCAGCGGCATAGGCAAGGGCCAGTGCGGACATATAGTGTCCGGAACCATGTCCTTTTAATTTAGTTTCAGGTGAGTCCCATCCGTCAGACCGGGTATATCCTTCGGTACTCAGTCCATAAGTGTCGCGATAATTATATAGCTGTTGGCTTACATCCCAACTGATAATCTCTTTAATGGCAAGATCACGATTGGAGGTCAGGCGATTGTTGCCGTTAATCTTTACATTGTTTAAGGGGATAGTATGGGCTATTAGCTTGGGGGAAATTGTATTTTTAGTGTCTACCACCTCTATTTTAGCAGTGATAGGATATCCGTTTTCTGTAGTATCGTCTCCTATAATGAATCCGTTTATTGTGTATTGGCTTCCAATGGGATAAACTTTATCGTCAGCCTCTGATTGTTCTGTGGATAAAGCGGAATTGGACCATTTAGTTTGACGGTATTCACCTTGTCCGTCTGAATAAGTCACCCATACTTGATAAGGTAATTGAGGAACAGTTCCCACAGGACAATAGATCACGATGGGTTGTACAGAAGTTATGCTTCGTACTTCGATAACATTTGTCTGTAAGATGGATGTTGCTGTTTTATTAGGATTTAGTGTATACGCCTCAATGGGTATTGTTGTCAATAGGGATAATCCTGTAAAGAGAGTAAAAGATAAATATCTGTTCATTTCCATGAGCATATTTTAAGTAATGATTTTATAAGAGATGGGAATATAAAGCCCGGTTCTAATAACTTAAACCGGGCTGGAAAATAAATATTTGTTTAAATAATTAGCAACTATTGAGAAGAAAGAAGGTTGCTTTCTATCACATTATTTCTTATTTACCGGCATAGCCTGGATTTTGCTGTAAATTAGGGTTTGTATTAAGATGATCTAAATGAATCGGGAACAGGATAGAGTTGCCATTCAAGTCATTGGCAGTCGGAGTATGATTAAACCAACTTTTCTTCTGATAGGTTCCGAAGCGAATCATATCCGTACGTCGACGGGCCTCGGCTGCAAATTCCCATCCCCATTCATCATAAAGTCCGCCTAATTCTACGACTTCTGTATTACCCGCATCATCAATCTGACCTTTTTCGTCAAGCGTACCATAGTTAATGTGTGTATCGCCTTTTAACCAAGCTGCATCAACCGTTGCTTTTTCCGGATGAGCCGATTCACGGAATGCACGCTCACGGATCTGTGATACGATATGGGCTGCTTCGGTTTCGTTTTGTCCTAAGCGGAGCAGACATTCTGCTTTCATCAGCAATACTTCAGTATAACGGAAATAAGGGAAGTCGTTGCTTAGAAGGCTTTTAGCTCCTACCTTAATTTCGTATTTTCCTACCCGATAACCGTCATCTGTGTCTGTTTTGTAAATACTGGGTAGCTTATTGGGGAAAGTGGTGATCAGTACTCCGTCCGGGCTGTACTGGTCACCTTGCAGCCATGTATATTTTAACCGCATATCATCAGGATCATAGCTGTTAATGAACTGAGGGTTTGCTGCTGAACCTCCCCATGGGGTGGTTTGCATATTGAAGACCTTACGACTGTTTGAAGATAGAAATTTCATGTGGGCTCCAAAAACAGGACCATTGTTGTCCCCTTCATTATAAACTTCATCATAAGGAATGGCAAAGATCGTTTCCACACATCCGGAGTTTTCTGTTTTGAAGATATCTGTGTAGTTTGTTTCTAAACTAAACAAACCGCTGTTAATGATATCGTTACATTGTTCCAGACATTCGTTCCACATTGGAGTTCCTGTATAGACCCCAGCATTCAGATACATACGTGCCATCAAGCATTTGGCCCCCCATTGAGTGAGTCTGCCATAAGTGGATTTATTGACTTCAGTAGGCAAATTGGGCATTACTTCTTTCAGTTCATTGATAATGAAGTCAAAAACTTGTTTACGAGTAGATTGAACCGGAATCTCTTCACTGAAACTGGTTTGTATAGGAATATTTCCATGTGTATCGCAAAGAATGGAGTACCAAAGTGCACGTACTCCTTTTACCTCAGCTACGACTTTAGGTTTACTTTCTTACTGTAAAAAAACCTTCATCGGCACGTTTTAATATTTTATTGGCATTGGCGATGCCTTTATAGCAATAGTCCCAAATACTTTGGGGCTGTCCTTGCTGGTTGTCCCAAGTGTGTTTGTGCATTTGCTTGTAAGTACCTCCGTCATCCCAGCCGTTCGGGCGGGTAGGTGTGACAATTACATCGCCCGATTCTTCCTGTAGGTCAAACAAGCCATACCAGTCCATCACAAAGCGTAATTGTGAATAGGTGTAGCCAACAAGGCTATCTCATCGGCTTCGGTTGGTACATAGTCTTCTTCAATGATTTCAGAATAAGGCTCCTCATCCAAATTAAAGCAACTGCTTATACTGAGCATGGCAGATGCACAGAGTGCATAAACACCATATTTAAATAGTTTCATAACTGTTCTTTTTTGTTTAATTAGATTTAGAATGTAAGATTAACTCCAAAAGTATAAGTGCGATTGGTAGGATACTTGTCGCGATTGTCAGTACCGGCATCCAATAATCCATAGGTGTTGCTGCTCAATGGTACTTCCGGATCCATACCCTTGTAACCGGTAATGGTAGCTAGATTCAATACTGAAGCATAGATACGTAGGTTTTTGATGATATGCTGTTTGGATAGTTTGAAGGTATACCCCAAAGTCACATTGTCAATTTTCCAGTAATCACCGTCCTCTACGTAATAGCTGACATAGCGTTGGTCATCTTTCAATTGGGTTTTGCCATATACTTTGTCAAAAGCAGAATTCAGGCGGTTGTACTGGATTTCAGGTTTTGCATTTTCATAATACATACGTTGGTAATTCAAAATCTGGAAGCCGAAAGCACCACGCATATTTATACTTAAATCGAAATTAAAGAAATTGAAGGTATTGTTCCAGTTCAGATAATGTTTAGGAATACCATTACCTAATACTTGCCAGTCAGTGGCATCGGTTTCCTCGGCTAAAACATGTTCACCTTTTTTGTTTTCTACCAACCATAGTCCGTCATCTGTAATATCAACCGATTTCAAACCATAGAAAGTACCTATAGGCTTGCCTACTTGGACGATATGGGTAGTGGTTTGAATGGGTTCTCCGGTATACCCTGTATAGAAATAATCTTGGTCCATCGAGAATTTCTCGCTGGATAGTGCAACGACCTTGTTTGAATTAGTAGAATAGGACACATTGGTATTCCAAGTGAATTTTTCTGTCTGGATAGGCGTAGCACGAATTAGAATTTCAAGTCCTTTATTTTCCATTTCCGATGCATTGGCTAGCATGGTTGGATACATATAAGGCGGAACAGGAACCTCGTAGTCCCAAAGAGCATCTTTTGTTCTACGTATATAGTAGTCAACGGTTCCACCCAATCGTCCTCCTAGGACATCCCAATCCAGACCTACATTGAATTCGTGTTTCTTTTCCCAACGCAGGTCAGCGTTGTTGTTACGGATTGTTTCCAATGCTTTGACCCATGTTCCATTGTACAGGAAAGCGCCATTATAATTCAAACTTGAGAGTGATGTGTACGGGTCGGCTACATTGATTCCGGTCACACCGTATCCCACGCGAAGTTTCAGGTTATCCATCCAATTCACATTTTTCATAAAATTCTCTCTGTTAATTCTCCATCCTAAAGAGATGCCGGGGAAATTACCCCACTTATGATCTTTACCGAACTTGGAAGAGCCTTCATGACGCAAAGAAGCCATCAATAAGTAGCGGTCATTGAAATTGTAACTGACACGGGTGAATAATCCGATTAATTTATCAGAATTTTTATAACTGGTCATGGAAGCTTCACCACGTTTCAAGGCCATACCTGCTTCCATTTTGTTGTAAGAATAAGCATCGGTAGGAAAATCGTAGTTGGACATGGACAGGTTAGAGTTGGTGTTGTCTTCATAGTTATAACCTATCAATACACTGACATTGTGCTTGCCGAATGCTTTCTGAAAGTTGGCCGTCAATTCTATCAGATTATTATCAAAATCAGAATCATAACGATATGCATAGCCGTTACGGCCACTCTTGGTTGTAGATACATGTTTCTTGGTTTGGTAATATCCATCGGTAGAAGTCGTACTCCGGCGGGCATACATGGCTTTCAAGGTCAAAGATTCAATAGGGCGGAAAGTCAGGCTACCATTGAAACGGATGTTTTTACGTTTCATTTCACCAATTGTTTCGCGGATATAACTTACAGGATTATCATAAAAATACAAGTCGCGCTCAAACCAGTCACCGTTCTCATCTTTTACAGGTTCTGTAGGATTGTGAATCAAAGCCTGTCGATAAGCGTATGTATTCCAACTGCGAGGCATGGTATGTTGGCTGACGAATGTACTGACATTGGCTGTCAATTTATTGTCATACATAGAGTGAGTGATGTCCATACGACCGTTTATAGCTTCAAAGTCAGTCTTTATAAAAGTACCTTGCCGGTTGGTATAGTTGATGGAGGCTGTATAATTGGTATTTTTACTACCACCTCTTAAGGATAAGTTGTGTGAATGAGAAACAGCTGTGCGGGTCAGTTCACCCAGCCAATCGGTATTGGCTCCGAAATCTTTCAAGTTAGCTCCGTTGAAAGTATATCCTTCATTCCATTTCTGACGAAGGTCATCAGCATCCATGAAATCAGGTCTGTTTAAAATGTTTGATACAGAAACATATCCATTATAATCAATGGTGGGAGCCATTTCTTTACGACTTTGTTTGGTTGTAATAATAATTACGCCATTTGTACCACGTGTACCATAAATGGCAGTAGCCGAACCGTCTTTTAATACATCGATGGACTCAACATCTTCAGGGGCTACTGTATTCAGACTTCCTGGCACTCCGTCAACTAATACTAATGGTGAAGTTCCACCTTTTAAAGATGAAATACCACGTAGCATAATTTGTGTGTTGCCGGTAGGATCTCCTGAAGGTAAAGAAATATTCAGCCCTGCTACCTTACCTTGTATCAGCTGGCCTGCATCGGTTACCGCCCCCTTCACAAAACTTTCTGATTTTACACTTGAAATAGCACTGGTCACATCACCCTTTCGCTGCGTACCATAACCGATCACAACCACTTCATCCATCAGTTCGGAATCGTCTTGCATGGTAATATCTTTCTTACCACCATTTCCGACTGGAATTTCCTGAGTCTGATAACCGATATAAGAAACAACCAATATGGATTTGGCATTTTTTACCTTCAGCGTATATTTACCGTCAAAATCGGTAATGGTACCGTTGGTCGTTCCTTTTTCCATGATATTGGCACCAATGATAGGCTCCCCTTTCCTGTCTTTCACCACACCGCTTACGGTTACAGTTTGCTGTTGTACCATTTCGGTTCTCATAGATTCTGTTGTTTCCGGTGTTGCCCATACACTACTGACTCCTGCACCCGCAGTAAGGAAAAGACAGGTGGTAGCCTTCAGCAAAGCCCTGCTGAACAAGGCCCGGTTCTCATGTGTTTTCATCATACAGTTTTATTTAAAAGGTTTATATGTTCATTCAGTTCACTTTCCATTCAATCACCCCTCCCGAAGCTCCTTTCTGCAATTGTGCTGCAATTTTAAGCCCCTTTGTTTTG
>ENA-OQBD01000488-OQBD01000488.1-human-gut-metagenome-genome-assembly--contig:-NODE-488-length-21402-cov-5.487145_pt1 | contig 21402 bp, 18 predicted proteins | sample MGYA00242742_ERZ504543 | MGnify/ENA primary metagenome ERZ504543 (study PRJEB26092, sample SAMD00036239) | human gut metagenome | host: Homo sapiens | study: EMG produced TPA metagenomics assembly of...
CTGCTCCCATATCGTCTTTGCATACCACCATTTTATCTGTATAGACCGTTCCATCACCACCATAATAACTGACATCCGGTTTATGAAAAAACGACAGAACAGGTCCAATCCTGGTATAAGAAGCAGAAATTCTGTTTCAATTTTCGAATCGTAAGATCAGAAAAGCCCGCCATTTTTTCACTCTGATCTCTTTTATCATTCATAAAAATATTCAAATCAGCATCTGTGATATTTTCTTCACCATAATGTACTTTATTTCTATACACTTCATACATTAGTTCAAAAAGAAGGCGATCTGTTACCATGCAGGCAATAAATGTAATAATTTTTGTAGTCTGAATATCTGACTGTATTAGTTTTTGAATCAGTTCCTCTGGTAATGCCTGAAGACGCTTCTTAATACAGCTAAATTCACTCTGTGCACGCTCTCTTGATTTTTGTTGATATATGTTGTCTTCTAATACCATTCTTCGTATTTCGTCAAAACTATGTTCCTGCAGCAAATTTTGCTGTTTCCTTTGTTTCAACATGCCAAAGAAGAAATTTGACGCTGGCCGCATTGTATTCCATCATTTTTTTGCCCCTTTCCGATCATAGCTGATAAGATCGCCAAAATCGCAATTTAGCTCATCACAGATTTTTTCCAAAACAGTCAGTGATACAATTTCTCCCTTGCTCATTTTAGCTAACGTGCTACTACTAATACCTACACGTTCTACCAAATCCATTTTTTTCATATTGTTGTCAATCAGTAATTTCCATAATCCGTTATATGAAACTGCCATGTATGTACCTCTCTTCGATATAAACACGAATCTTCACTTAATCCTTTTTATTATATAACGGATTCTATTATATGGCAATGTATTGTTTTGACAACTCGAAAATAAATTTTATTTTATATTTGATAATTTTTAGGAAATCCTAGGTATTTTTCAGTCAAAATCATAGTCATCTGGATCCAAACCCGTATCTTCTATTGCTTCTCGTCTTTCCGCCTCATCCATCATGGATAATTCCATTGTATCTAAGCCAGCAATCTCCAACTCGTCCATTTCATCCGCAAACAGATCCTGCTCTTCCTCAGAGAACAACTCTTCTGAATTGTTAGATTTTGTATTGCCAAAGAATCCTTGATTACTCATAAAATCATATTCTGCTGTTTTTTCAAACAGTTAATCTTTGATCGAGTAGGAGGGAGTGATTAACTCCCGTCCTCTCACACCACCGTGCGTACCGTTCGGTACACGGCGGTTTCAATAGTTGATGTGCACAGACTGATAAGCTGTGGCAGAACGGTTTCCATATATAAAAGAACGGATGAAGGAATCTTTTCCCGACCTGATAAAGGAGACAGAGATCAATGAACATGAATTCTACTGATTTTGCCTGTCTTGTTACAGGATTCCTGACAGACTACCTGCCGCATCACAGATGCTATTCCAAGAATACCGTTCTCAGTTACAGGGATACCCTGAAACTGTTCCTGCGATTTTTAAAAGAAGAAAAAGGAATTTCACCGAACTCCTTTTATATCAAGGACTTTAAACGTGAGATCGTCATTGAATTTCTGGAATGGTATCGGAATAGTGGAGCTGGTATATCAGCCGCAAACCAAAGACTGGCTGCATTAAAAGCATTCAGCGATTATGCACAGCTGGAAAACATCGAATACATTGCTCCACTGCAGAATGTATCTGGAATCAAAGCTAAAAAGTCTGCACCAAAGGAAGTATCTTTCCTGACAGTAAAACAAATGTCCTGTCTTATCAACAGTCCTGATATTAATTCATCCACCGGATTCAGGCACCGGGTAATCCTGACACTTATGTATGACAGTGGGTGCAGAGTCTAGGAACTATGTGATATCACGATAGCAGATGTAGCGTTAGGATCTGTTACAACTGTAAGATTACATGGAAAAGGCAATAAGTACCGGACAGTCGTGTTATCAGATGCAACAGCAAAGCTTGTTGAAAACTATCTTAGCCGGTATCGTTCATACGCTGTTGGAACAGATCCGCTAATAACTAACCGTTATCAACACAAGATTGACCGTGATGGTATTTCTTATATCGTCAAAAAATATGCTGATGCACTTCGTAAAGAAGATGCAGCATTTCCGGAACATGTGCATTGCCATATGTTTCGGCACTCGAAGGCAATGCATATGCTGGAGGCCGGTATCAACATCATCTATATCAGAGACTTTCTCGGACATGAAGACATTTCTACAACGATGATTTATGTAAGAGCTGATAACCGCCTGAAAAATGATGCAATCAATGCGCTTGCTCCTAAAGTTGCTGATGAGACTAATCTTCCTGACTGGAACAAAGACAAAGATCTTTTACAGTTTTTAAATTCCTTAAAATAATAGAGAGTGTTATGCCGAGTTCAGAAAGTGAAAACACTGATAAATCCTACGAATACCGGATGTATCTCGGCATAACATCTATCTCGTCATAAGGGTCGTTATGCCGAGCTCGGCATAATGAACCTTGTGGCGAACCTTCCTCTGTTTCCATCACCACTCCATTCTCCATTACCCCACTTTTCAGATAACGCTTAATCAACTGTACCACCCGTTCGTCCTTTACTGTCTTGCGTAGTAAGTTAATAAGGATTTCATGGTTAAGTGTATCAAAGTATTTCGATAAATCTAAGGATACTGCATATGTGTATCCTTGTTCCGCATACTCCTTCACTTTAAGTATTGCGTCTTTGGCGCTTCTGCCCGGACGATAGCCAAAGCTACCATCTGCAAACAGCGGTTCATAGATTGGCACTAACTGTTGCGTTATTGCCTGTTGGATGGTACGGTCTATCACCGTTGGTATGCCAAGCTTTCGCACACCACCGTCTGGTTTTGGAATTTCAACCCGCCTTACCGGAGATGGGGTATATTTTCCTCTGAGTATCCGGTTTTTCAGTTCCTGTTGATGTTCCTTTCGATATGGCAGGGTTTCTTCGATACTCATTCCATCAATACCTGCCGCTCCTTTATTCGCCTTCACTCTTTTATACGCTCTGTTTAGATTATCTTTGTACAGTATCGCTTCCAGGAGTTTCGGCTGTGCACTGTCTCTTTCTTTCCATATCCGATTGAATGACCTAGACGCTTTCGCATACCCTTCATGTTCCGCATTATCTCTTTGCGAACAGCCACTGTTTGTGTTTTCTGTCATAATCAGTCATTCCTCCTTTCCCAGTCATACTCAAGACTCCTACTGATTCGGTCCTTCACCTTTCGGCTACTATGACCTCTGCTGACTTCTGTGCGTTCAGCACTGCTTTGTACAGTGGTTACTCCTTTCGGAGCATACCGCACAGACCTCCCCGGGTACCACACGTTTCTTCCTCTCCATCCATCTGCCTCATTTATCACGCATGATTCCGTGTAGTTATTGGGCTTCGACTTGTCTAGCAGCCTTACCCTCATGCATGACCTTATATGAGATTTCTGTTCGTCAGACCAGAGATTTGCCCGTGGTTAGTCTGTTCCCACATCCGGCTTCCTTCAGATTCCACCTCACGATGGACACCTTGGCCTTCGGCTATATCCTTCCCACTACCGGCGGATTCGGGACTTTAACCCGTTAGAAACGTGCGCCAGCCAGGCGCACGCAGCAAAAAAGCAGCCCATATAGACATGCTTTTTGTTTATAGATTTTTCTAACCACCACTTTACACCGTTTTCTGCAGAATGCAATTCCATATGCAAGAATATCATTTCGTCCATCTTCACGAAGTTCTGTATCGTATCTGCGGTCCTCGATCTGTTCCAGCGCTCTTTCACACGCCTGATCGAGATCATGCAGAGAACGGACGTATTTCAATTCCACTATGATTCCCGCATCCGGATTTTTCGGTTTGAGCCGAATATCCGCAAAACCATCTCCAGATTCTCTGTTTGATTTCACAACCCAGCCAGAATAATTTTTCAAAATACCAAGTAAAATGCCGTGATAAAAAATTTCTTTTTCTTCATTCCGTGCCTTTGTATCGAAAACACGGATCGTTTCTCCGAGAAACATCGTCAGTTCCTGCTGGATCGTCTCCGCCTCTCCTTCCAGAAATCCCTGATTGATTTTATTTGTAGATGCCCTGTTGTTCGCAACGATCTGATTAAACCATTCGCGGATCTTCAGAACAAAAACTTCGCGGACTTCCTGATTCGGAATGATCAGCTTGTACACGCCATTTTCAGCTTTTCCAAGCCGTGTGAGATATCCGGTTGTAAAAAGCACACTCCATATATTGTCGATGCTGTTGTCAATTTCGTCATAAGTCAAATCCGAACGAATTCTCTTTTCAACTGCATTTCCTGCAATCAACTGTTCGATCTCGTCTTTTGTCGTGATATCAGCCTGTTCAATAAAGCGTTTCACAAGATCATTTCCGCTGCTGTTGATCCAATAGGACTTAGGCTGCACATTTGGATCGCTCACTAAATCGTCCACATAGTTAATCACATCCCAGGGACAATAGATATCTGCGTCGCCGAAATGATAACCGTCATACCACTCTTTCACTTTCTCGAAATGTTCCTGCAGATTGTAATTTGCAAGAAGTTTTTTTACCCCTTCATTCGTAAAGCCGAACTCTTCATCATAGCGAACGTCGTCTGCTGCATAAACTTTGAAATTGTTCAGTCCTGTAAAGATACTTTCTTTGGAAACCCGGAGACATCCTGTCAGTACAGCAAATTGCAGATCATCATTCGTCTTCAGCGCTTGTCCGAACAATCCCCGAATCAGTGAAACCATTTCTTTATAGTATCCATGCTGAAACGCTTTGTCGAGAGGAACATCATACTCATCAATCAGAATCATGGCCTTCTGACCATAATGCCGGCATAACAGCTGTGATAATGTCTGCAGGCTGGAGACAAGCATATCCTCATCCATGGAATATTTACCATTCACTAAATGGATGATCGCCCGATATTTGCTCCTCTCATTTTCCGTCAGTTTTTCACTGTCCGCTAAAAATGCAAATCGCTCTGCTTCCACCCCGATCAACTCCGTTAAACGGTATTTTGCGGCTTCAAAGGATAAGCCGTCAATTCCTTTGAGTGACAGGAAAATAACGGGGTACTTTCCCATATATTCCTCACACAGCTTTTGGTTCCGGGAAATATAGAGACCATCAAACAGCGTTCGATCTGTTCCAATTTCAAAAAAAACTCTTAAGCTATTTAAGGTTTTTCCAAATCGGCGTGGTCTGGTAAAAAGATTCAAAAAGAATAAGGCAGCTAATGCATAAATACTAATATAGATAATCGCCATTCGCTGATATTCTTTTAAAGCAGAATAATTATAAATAGCAACCATTGCAAAGAAAAGCACAAAAAGAGTATTCTCATTAAACAAATCTACCATCGTACATGCCATCCTCTGTAATCATCATTATTTATCGTAAATGTCAAAAACTGCGACTCTATCATACTAATGCCCAAAATAATACAACATTAATCACAAGCAAAGATTTCGATAATCAATACCCGTTTATTTTACCACATTTCTGAGATAATAGCTTCAACAATATTTTTAATAGATGGTATATCATATGCCTAATTGTATTGTTCTTTTCTCAAAATCAAGTTTTTTTATTCAAAAAGCCCAATCAACTATAGCAAATTCACTACCACCCGATCCACTCCACACAGCTTCAACATCTCTCTCATTCTCTTCCAAACATCCAAATCCACCCCAAACAACGAATTATATCTCCCCATCATCCGCAGATGCTCCGGATATAAAAACGCCTGTTTTTCGCAAAACCTCGGGCATTCCCGCACCGGCATCTGCGCGCTGCGGCTTCCTTTGGTGCACGCTACGTACAGTGGACAGTACTGCGAGGTATTGGTCTGATAAAAGGGAAGATGCATACTGTTTTTTCCTTCCGGGAACTTCCCGGTACCGGTATTGCCGCAGCTCTCCCATTCATACCGCTCGATCTGGAATTCTGCTTTCAAATATTTACGGTAAAATGCCGCGTGGACGCTGTTTTTCTCAAATAGTGTGCGGTCTCCCAGCTTGTAGGCCATCCTGGGATCTTTTTTCGCTTATTAAGCAGAATGCCTAGACAGATGGAAAACACAGGAAAATGAGCGGCCAGATGAGCGGTTCCCCAGTCATTTACAACAAGCTCAACGGTTTTATTCTTTCGTTCGCACCATTCAGCGAGGCGCTGCAGCCGCTGCTGTGTTTCCGACAGATTTTCTTCCAGCAAAATGGAAACGTAAGCGTAATTGAAAATGACTCCCGACAGGCTTTGTCCATCAGTGCAAACAGTTCCTCTTCCGTTGGCGCCAGATGCGGGCCAAAAAGCATTTCCTATATAGAGCCGGTCCGGGTGAAAAAGCGGCGGATCTGGAATCTGGTTTTTCCGAAAATAAGCATCAAAAAACACCCCACTTTCCATCGAAAGATACGCCTTATACCATTCCGGCCGGTCCAGTTCGAGCGCCAGCTCAATCGGCTGCCCGGATCCGGCAGCACTATTTTGCAATGCCACAAAGGTTTCCTTCGTAATTCCGGAAAACCATACTTTTTTCTGCTCTTCCAGACTTTCCAGATGAAACGCGTCCTGCTCCGCAGGATATCCTGTCATCTGTTCTGCAAGAGCGGCATCATCGTCCTCCATTTTCCAGCGAATATACTGGCTGTATTGCAGGGCAAGGTGCTGTACCGCATTTCGATAATCTTCTTGTTCCGTGGCGAAGGTATAAACAACATCAAAATCTTCCTCTTTTTCCTGCAGAAAAGTCGCATCACGAAGAAGAATCCGCTGGTAGGATGCCGTTTTCTGATCGTAAAATGCCAGTTCCCACGGTGCGTTTTTCTGCTCCGCTGTGGCCGGTGCCGCGAGGCGGGTCTGAAAGCCATATTCCGAAATTGCCGTAATCCGCACTTCCTTATCTCCCCAGTATCCCGCCAGGATTCCGAACGGCAGCATGGAAATCCATGGCCATTGACTGATTTCTTTTTCCCGTTCTTTTTTCTGTTTCATTGATTCAAATCTCCCGTTTTCTGCTACCATCCAGTATACCTGTTTTCCTGGAAAACTCAAATAAAAAAATCCATCCATACCCAAGAGCAGTCTCATCAAAGGCCTCCCAGTTATGGATGGATTTTTATTTTCTACCATATGTAGTCTGGCTGCATTATTTTCCCGTCAGACCCGGCAAAGCCTGTAGAAACATCTGCGAACCTGCCTATTTTGTAAACGTCTCAATCAACTCTTTGGCATCATCATATCCCTGTCCTTCCAGTTCTTTCTGATACCACTCGTCCACGCCGTCTACCGCCTGTTTGAAGGAATCAATGTCCATATCCTCATAATTGGTAATGGTAACACCATTTTCATTCTGCCAGCGGTTCATGATTTCATCATCACAGGCGCGGTTGATTTCACGCTCGTACTGTGTTGCAAGACGTCCGCACTCATCGATTACTTCCTGCTGCTCCGGTGTCATACTGTCATAAATGTCTCCGTTAATACAGAAGAACAGACAATCATAAATTGCATTCCACATCGAGCAGTACGGCTGTACTTCCTGTACGCTGGCTGCATCGATAGCCGGGAGCGGATTTTCCTGGCCTTCTACGGTTTTCTGCTGCAGGGCCGTGTAGGTCTCGGACCAGTTCATGTTGGTGGCATCGGCGCCCCAGCGTTTGTAGCACTCCATCAGCAGGTTACTTCCTGCTACACGGATTTTCAGGTTCTTCATATCATCGACGGTTTTTACTTCCTGCTTGCTGTTGGTCAGCTGACGGAAACCGTTCTCGGCGATTCCCATGCAGTGCAGGCCGTACTCATCGAGGATCTCTTTTAATTTTTCGCCTGCCTCGCCGTCCAGTTTTGCATCCGCATCTTCTACGGAATCAAACAGGAACGGAAGAGATACGACGTTAAATCTCGGGTCAAACGCAGAGTAAATCAGATTGCTGTGCATCGAAATCTGTACCGGGTCTCCATCGATCAGTGCCTGGATACCTTCGGACTGGTTTCCGTTGGTCAGCTGGTCTGCGGCGTATACATTGACTTTGATCTTGCCGCCGGTTGCTTTTTCGATCAGTTCTCCGAACTTACGGCCGCCTTCTGCCCAGGTACTGGTCTCAGTGGTGGAGCAGGTAAAGTTCCAGGTCTGCTCCGGCCAGTCGAGATCGCTTCTGTCTTCTACATCGTAGGTGCTTGCAGAAGATGTATCTTTCTTTGTAAAGGCTTCAATCAGATCTTTGGCATCGTCATAACCTGCGGTTTCCAGTTCCTTCTGATACCACGCATCTACACCGTCTACCGCCTGTTTGAAGGAGTCGATGTCCATATCTTCGTATTTAGTGATCTTGACACCGTTCTCGTTCTGCCAGCGGTCCATAATCTCATCATCACCGGCACGGTTGATGGCACGTTCGTAGTCTACTGCTTTCTGTCCGGCCTCATCGACAACTTTCTGCTGCTCCGGGGTCAGATTGTTATAGATGTCTCCGTTAATGCAGAAGAACAGGCAGTCATAAATTGCATTCCACATGGAGCAGTACGGCTGTACTTCCTGTACGCTGGCTGCATCGATAGCCGGAAGCGGATTCTCCTGGCCTTCTACGGTTTTCTGCTGCAGGGCGGTGTAGGTCTCAGACCAGTTCATGTTGGTCGCATCGGCACCCCAGCGTTTGTAGCACTCCATCAGCAGGTTACTTCCTGCTACACGGATTTTCAGGTTCTTCATATCATCGACGGTTTTTACTTCCTGCTTGCTGTTGGTCAGCTGACGGAAACCGTTCTCGGCGATTCCCATGCAGTGCAGACCGTACTCATCGAGGATCTCTTTTAATTTTTCGCCTGCCTCGCCGTCCAGTTTTGCATCCGCATCTTCTACGGAATCAAACAGGAACGGAAGAGATACGACGTTAAATCTCGGGTCAAATGCAGAGTAAATCAGGTTGCTGTGCATCGAAATCTGTACCGGGTCTCCGTTCATCAACGCCTGGATACCTTCGGACTGGTTTCCGTTGGTCAGCTGGTCTGCGGCATATACGTTGACTTTAATTTTGCCGCCGGTTGCTTTTTCCATGAGCTCGCCGAACTTACGTCCGCCTTCTGCCCAGGTACTGGTCTCAGTGGTGGAGCAGGTAAAGTTCCAGGTCTGCTCTTCCCATCCAAGGTCACTGTAATCAGCGATATCATTGTAATCCTCATTGCCGGAGGAATTTCCTGCTGTGCTGCCATCCGCACCATCGCCACTGGAAGTATCGGAATTCGTTGCTGCAGCTACCGCTCCGGTATAAGCTCCGACTTTTGCCAGTGCTTTTGGAAGGAACGTGGAAATCTGCGGAACATACGTAATCAGAAGCAGAACTGCTACCGATGCTGCGATCATTGGCATAACGGCTTTGGAAATCTGCTGAATGGTAACTTCCATTCCTTTTTTCAGTTTTACGGAAATGGCAACAAACAGGTTGACACCAACCGGTGGAGTTACCTGTCCGATGGCCAGGTTGACGGTTGCCACGATACCGAATGCTACCAGGTCATAGCCAAGGGCTTTGCAGACCGGAAGCATAATCGGGATAAAAATATACATGGCAGAGTTTGCATCGATAAAGCATCCTGCAATCAGGAAAATGATATTGACAATCAGAAGGAATACAAACTGGTTATGAGCAACGCTTCCAAGCAGATCCGACGCTGCCTGCGCAATACCAAACTTTGTGCAGACAAAGGAGAACAGAGAAGCACTTGCGACGATCAGCATAATTCCACCGGTTGTTTTGGCAGAATCTACCATCAGATCCCACAGGTCTTTCAGTTTGATCTCTTTATAAATAAAGATTCCGACAAACAGACCGTATACAACGGAAACGGCAGCTGCCTCGGTCGGGGTGAAAACACTTCCATAGATACCGCCAAGGATGATGACCGGCATTAAGAATCCCCAGAAAGCATCTTTAAAAGCATCCCATCTTTCTTTGGCTGTTGCTTTTTTCTGGGTCGGCTGAATGTTGTGTTTCTTTGCCTCCAGAAGAACAACGATGACAAGGGCCACACCCATCAGAATACCAGGAAAAATACCTGCTGTGAACATATCGGCAATGGATACGCCTGTGATGGATGCATAAACAACGAATGCAATACTCGGCGGTATGACGATCGCAATCGAACTTGCCGTCGCCATCAGGGCTGTGGAAAACGGAGCAGAAAATCCGCCTCGCTCAATCATGGCAGGGATCAGAACCATACCAAGTGCTGCTACGGTTGCCGGACCGGAACCGGAAATCGCGCCAAAGAAGCAGGCTACGATAACGCATACGATCGCGATACCGCCCTTTTTATGGCCGACGCAGGTGTCGACGAAACGAATCAGTCGTTTGGAAATGCCCGCTTTTGCCATAATGTTTCCGGACAGTACAAAGAACGGAATGGCAAGGAGCAAAAATTTACTGATACCGGAATACATATTGGTTGCTACGATGGTCAGGGATGTACCGGAGTACAGGATCGCGCAGATCGAAGACAGACCAAGGCAGATGCCAATCGGGATACCAAGGATCAGAAAAACAAAGAATGAAAGAAAAAGAATTGCACTGATCATTTTTTCTGTCCCTCCTCTTTTGCTTTTACGAATGTATCAATCAGATATTCGATCATGTGCAGCGTCATGCAGGCTGCGCCGATCGGTACGAAAGACCAGAAAATCCATTCCGGCCAGTTTAAAACGAACGTTCTCTTTCCGTTGGCAAGCTGGGTCAGAACCTTGTCCATGCCGTATTTAAACAGAACTACGGTAAAGGCAACACTAAATGCTGTGTTGACAACCAGCAGGATTCTTCTCGCCTTCGCAGAAAGACGGTCCGGCAGCAAAGAAAGATTGACCAGTTCTCCGTCACGGGCAGCAAGCGCTGCTGCGAGAAGTGTAATCAGGACAAATACCGCAACGACAAGCTCTTCGGTAAATGACCAGGACTGATGCAGTACCTTACGGGAAAGAACGTTTCCCACCGTAAGCACAACAATCAGGATCGTGGACAGCACGAGAACCAGTTTCTCAACAAATGCCAGTCCATTCATGATTTTTTTGTACACTTTCATATGTTTCCTCCCTTTTCCCGCTGTCAGGTACAATGTTCCAGCAGGATCTATTCTTTGCCAGGCTGTATTACCGGGGTGAATTTGCAGCTGACAAACAAAAAAATCCGCCCCTCAACGAGGGACGGAACTGTTCTTTTCCCGCAACCACCCTTGTCTCTTCTTTGAAACAAGCACGAATACAACGCACAAGCATACGCGGTTTCTGTAACGGGAAACTCCCGTGAAAACCTACTGGAATTCCGGCACATAGTACGATACACGGCCGATTCGTTGGGCTTTCCTTCTCCAAGATGATTTTCAATCCAGATTCGTTGCTGTCTCGCACCTTTCCGGCAGCTCTCTGAAAACGATTTGTCTGCATTTACTTTTTCTTTTCTCAGAATTTGCTTTTACACGACTGGAGCAATTTTAACGCGATTTTTGTTGATTGTCAAGAATTGGCTGGAAAAATTTGTCGATTTTTTGAAAAACCGCATTTTTTCGGTTTCGGACCTTTTTCTTGCATCTTTTCCATATCTTTTATATAATAATCTGCGGTATCCGAAATATGCAGCCTGATTTTTCATCTCGATCTTCCAACATCAGTCCTGCTTATTCATGAAAGGATGATTTTTATGATAAAAAAACTGATTTCCTTTTTTCAAAAAGATGCAGTGCTTACCGTCTCTTTTTTTCTTGCAGTGCTTTCCTGCTTTTTCTGTCCTCCCGGTCCACAGTATCTTGGCTATCTGGATTTTCATACTCTGATCCTGCTGTTCTGTCTGATGCTGATTGTCGCGGGCCTGCGGGAATGTGGCGTATTTGACTGGCTTGGCACCAGTCTTCTCCGGCATGTAAACTCAGAACGGATGGTTGCTCTGCTTCTGATTTCCCTGTGCTTTTTCTGCAGCATGCTGATTACCAATGATGTCGCTCTGATTACCTTTGTTCCGTTTGGCATTCTGCTTCTGCGAATGTGCCATATGGAGCAGAAAAAAATACTTCTTGTCACCTTTATGACCATGGCTGCAAACCTTGGCAGTATGTTTACTCCTATCGGCAATCCGCAGAATCTTTATCTGTATTCGCTTTCCGGACTTTCCCTTTTGCAGTTTCTGCTTATGATGCTGCCTTATACTCTGGGTGCTGCAGTTCTTTTTCTGATCTGCATTTTTCTGTTTTTCTCCGGAAAAAAAAATTTCCGTTTCCCTGGGGAAAAAAGCGATTACTCATCCGCGGCAAATCGCAGTTTTTGCAGCTCATTTTTTTCTGCTGTATTCTTACGGTTGCCAAACTTCTCCCGCATAGTATTCTGCTTCTGATCACGATTGCCGGGATCTGCCTGGTGAACCGCAGCCTTTACCGCAGAGCAGACTACTCTCTTTTGTTCACTTTTGTGTTTTTCTTTCTTTTTATTGGAAACATGAAACAAATGGCAGCGCTTCGTATTTATCTGGAACAGATGATTACCGGACACGAACGGCTTCTTTCCGTCCTCACAAGCCAGATCATCAGCAATGTTCCTGCCGCCATGCTGCTTTCCGGATATACAAAAGAAATCCCGGAACTGATTGTAGGAACCAACCTCGGCGGCCTCGGGACTTTAATTGCATCTATGGCAAGCCTTATCTCCTATCGCCAGATTACGGCCGCAGACGCTTCCTGCCGCAAAAAATATATCCTGATTTTTACTGTTTTCAATCTTGTTTTTCTTGCTATTTTGTATCAGATACGCTAAAATAAAAAGAAGATCCGGCTGTACGGGTCTTTTTTCACGGCATTTTATACCGTCTCATTATTACTGTACTTAGCATTTTATATTGAAAAAGAAAGGGTTTCATTTATGAAGATAGATCTCAGAAACGTTCCGGATGCCGAGGTTTCCGGTATTGATCTTGCAAATGTTGACATTACTGTTCCGGCGCCGGAGACAGAACCGCAGCGTCAGTATTACTTTATGGCACTTTTAAAACAGCAGCTCGTACCGGAGCGTGCAAAACAAAACGGAAAAGAGTATCTGACTGCCTGCATCACAACCTTCGGCTGCCAGATGAACGCCCGCGATTCCGAAAAACTGGAGGGAATTCTGGAAACCGTCGGCTACCACATTGTGGAGACCGAAGATGCCGATTTTGTTGTTTACAACACCTGTACCGTCCGTGAAAACGCAAATCTGCGTGTCTACGGTCGTCTTGGACAGCTTGGCAAGTACAAAAAGAAAAATCCGGGCATGATTATTTCCCTCTGCGGATGCATGATGCAGGAGCCGCTTGTTGTCGAAAAACTCAAAAAAAGCTACCATTTCGTCAACCTGATTTTTGGAACGCATAATATCTACCGCTTTGCCGAGTATCTTGTCCGGTGCATGACAGAGGACCGCATGGTGATTGATATCTGGAAAGATACCGACAAAATCGTGGAAAATCTCCCGGTTGACCGCAAATATCCGTTCAAGTCGGGTGTTAATATTATGTTCGGCTGCAATAACTTCTGCAGCTACTGTATCGTACCGTATGTGCGCGGCCGCGAACGCAGCCGGAAGCCGGAGGAAATCATCGCAGAGATCAAACGCCTCGTTGCAGACGGCGTTGTTGAAATCATGCTGCTTGGTCAGAATGTCAATTCCTACGGAAAGAATCTCGAGGAGCCGATGACGTTTGCACAGCTTCTGCGCAAGGCAAATCAGATTGAAGGGCTGAAACGCATCCGTTTCATGACCTCACATCCAAAGGATCTCTCGGAAGAACTGATCGATGCAATGCGCGACTGCGAGAAGGTCTGCCTCCATCTTCATCTTCCGCTCCAGTCCGGAAGCAGCCGTATCTTAAAACTGATGAACCGCCGTTATACCAAAGAGCAGTATCTCGACCTGGTAGACCGAATCCGCGCAAAAGTGCCGGATATTTCTCTGACAACAGATATTATCGTTGGTTTCCCTGGTGAGACCGAAGAAGATTTTCTGGAAACACTGGATGTGGTCCGCCGCGTTCGTTACGACAGCGCGTTTACCTTCCAGTATTCCAGAAGAACCGGAACACCGGCAGCTGCCATGGAAGACCAGATCCCGGCGGATGTTGTAAAAGACCGTTTTGACCGTCTTCTTGCCGAGGTTCAGGAAATTTCCCGCGAGGTAACCGCAAGACATCTTCATACCGTACAGGAAGTTCTGGTGGAAAGTATCAATGAGCAGGACGCTTCTCTTGTCACCGGCCGTATGAGCAACAATACGCTGGTTCATTTCCCGGGAGATGCTTCGATGATCGGAACGCTGCAGAACGTTTCCCTGGACGAATGCCGCGGCTTCTACTATATGGGAACGCTTGTTTAACCAAAAGACCCTGCCCGCACAGTTTTTCAGTCTTTGAAAAGACTATGTTACAAAGCTGTGCAGGCAGGGTTTTTATATATAACTTCTCCTTTTATCCTCTCACATCTGGAGTTTTCCCGGAGAGCCGCCTCTGATAAAAAAAGTAGGTAATCATAAGCATAACTCCAGCTCCGACCCATGCGGAAATTTCTGCGAATGCCACTCCGCGGAACGCAAGGCGCGGTGCTAAAAGCAGCACAACCATGACGCGCATGGCAACCTCCACAATCCCGGACACCATCGGCAGAACTGTTTTTCCCATTCCCTGGCAGGCGTTTCGGAAGACAAACAGCCAGCCAAGGGCGAACAGGGCAACTCCGGTAACCGGCAGAAAGATACAGGTATAGGAAATGACTGTCGCATCATTCAGCATCAGGGATGCCAGAAACTTCGGGCAGAAAATTTCCAGTGCTGCAAAAGGAAGATTGACAAGGACAGAAAGCACGACACCTGCCCTGACTCCCTGTTTGATCCGGTCGTATTTTCCGGCTCCATAATTTTGTCCTGTAAAAGTCAGAAGTGCAAGTCCAAGTGTTATACCCGGCTGCTCGAACAGACCGCACACCTTCATACATGCAGCATAAGCTGCGACATAAGCCGTTCCCATCTGATTGACAAAAACCTGAAGGACCATACCGCCCACCGCAGTTACAGAATTCATCACAGCTACCGGCAGGCCTTTTCCAACGAGTGCGCCAAGAAGTACACCATCTGCCCTCCAGTCTGTTTTCCGCGGAAGCAGTTCTGCGGCGCGCCGGATATATACCAAACAGTAAAGGGCAGAAACTACCTGCGCCAGGACCGTTGCAAGCGCCGCTCCAAACACGCCCATGCCAAACGGAAATACAAATAGAAGATCCAGCACAATATTGACCACCGACGAAACAATCATAGAAGCCAGCGGCACTTTACTGTTTCCGACGGACCGGAGCAGCGTCATGGCAAAGTTATTAAAAATGGTAACGGTACTGCCCGCCAGAATGGTTCCAAAATAAACCAGAGTGTCTGTCATCATATCCTCCGGTGTCTGGAGAAAGACAAACAGACGGCGCATCCAAAACAGACTGCCCACCGTAATTACAATTCCAATGGCAAGGCAGATATAAACCGACATCGCAATTTCTTTCCGCAGTTTTTCGATATCATTCGCTCCAAAGGAGTGGGAAATACAGATCCCAAGTCCTCCGGTAAGCCCCATGGCAAAGCCGAGAATCAAAAAATGTACCGAACTGGTATTTCCAACCGCTGCCAGAGCCACATCTCCGATCCCCTTTCCAACGACCATGGAATCCACAAAGCTGTAAAGCTGCTGAAAAAGATTTCCGATCAGAATCGGCAGGAAAAACTGAAAAATCAGCTTCATGCTGTTGCCCTGCGTCATATCATTTGTTGTTTTTTGCATGATGATAATCTTGTAACCTTTCCTTTCTTCATTCTTTCTTGCAAATCATATAAAATCACTATATACTAAAAGAAGTTTGTTTCCATCCACAGTCAGTATGGAACATCCACTACGAACGAAAAGTGAGACATCTATGAATAACTTATATGAATATATCGACCCCATCGCCTCTCCTTATGAGGCTTTTCTTTTTGACAGCACGCGGGACTCCCTTCCGATTCCTGCTCACTGGCACTATTATGTAGAACTTCTCTACGTTCTGAAAGGAGAAATTGAGGTTTCCCTTGATAATGTGACATCCATCGGAACAGAAGGATCCGTGATCCTTTTTCCGCCCAAATGCGTTCATTCCATCGCGCTTGCAAAAGGGTCTGTTCCGGTGCAGTATGATGTGATTAAATTTGACCCCAATCTTCTGCCCACCTGCAAGACGGATGAGCTGGATCTGCGTTCGATTCTGCACGGCCTCCACACGTTCCGCTGCCCCTGTATTTTTTCTCCGGAGCAGGTACGGAAAATGGACCTTTTTCCTCTTTTTTCGGATATTCTTAAGGAATACCGGGATAAAGAGCTTGGCTATTCCATGATTCTTACAGCGGATCTTCGGAAAATCATCAGCCGTTTTGTACGGAACTGGCAAAAAAGCGGGACTTCTTTTCCGTCTCCCGGCGTGCATCCTTCCTACGAAATCAGTTTTGACCTGATTTCCGAATACATTGATTCCCATTATTTTGAAGAACTGACCGTAGAGAAACTTGCCGCCATGTGCAACATGTCGCACTCCACATTTTCCATGAATTTTTACCGCCGCTACAATATGACCTGCAAAGAATATATTACGGCAACCCGAATCAATGCGGCAGAAAACATGCTGCTTTTTTTCCAGTCACGATGTTTCTTTTATTGCCAGAGAAGTCGGCTATCCGGACTGCAGCTATTTCATCCGGTGTTATAAAAAATAAAAGGAATCACACCGAAACAGGCCAGAAAAATCCAGGCAGAAAAAAATAAATAACGTTATTTTGCAGAAAAGGGCACGCATTCATTTTGCGTGCCCTTTTTCCATGCCTTATCGTTCTGCTGTCTCGTATACGCTTCGTACGCGGTATGCGCCCGATACGCCGGTTCCCTTGGCGGTGAAGTCTGCGGTCGGCATAATACGGAAGGTCTTTGTTCCTGCTTCCATATCAACGAAGTTATCGTCCAGACGAAGCACACCGTTTTCGGTCTCTACGCTGACAGATTTTGCGAAGTTCTCTGCCGTTACGGTTACGGTATCGCCGTCTACCGATACAGAAAGTTTCGGATCTGCGAAATGGTAATGCTTCGGTGCGCAGAACAGCGTCGATCCGGAAGATACGACGTTTCCATCGACAACCAGCTCATACGTCAGATGAACTTCCAGCGGATCCTGACCGTTGAAATCAAGATGCGGCATCCACTGTCCGCCGTAGGCCGGTGCGTTGACCTCGAAGGTTCCCTCTTTGACTACGGAAGAATCCGGACGGCGCAGAGACCATTTTACGGTTCCAACAATCGGCTCACCCGTCTCATTCGCAACGTGAAGGTCTGCACTGACATCGATTGGATGCGGCAGGGTGTTGACAAACGGTTTCTGATCGATCTCTCCATGCTCCTCACAGGAAAGCAGAACCGGTGCGAACATCTTCTTCTCTGCGTACTGCAGGGCTTTCCAGTTTCCGTAGTAATCGACGCTTGCCCAGGATGCTACCGGCCAGATATCGTTCAGCTGCCATACAACAGCACCCATGCAGGTACCACGGAAGCGGCGGAAATGCTCTACGCCGTAACGGATGGCATCTGCCTGAAGAAGCTGTGAGCAGTAAAGAAGCTCATCGAAATTCTTCGGATACAGATAGGTCTGTGAGATATAGTTCAGGATCTTTCCGTTGGCAGCCGTATTTCTCTGGTGCATTTCCATGACGCGTGAGAAGATGTTGCGGTCGCCGTCTTCCGTAAACCGTTTTACAGTCTGCAGGGACGGGAAGGACTGGAATCCGAACTCGGACAGGAAACGGTAATGGTGGGAACGATAAGCGGTAAACGGCTCGCTTCCGTGCCATACGCCCCAGTAATGGGTATCGCCGACATTTTCCGCATTGCTGTTTTCGTAATTTCCACCTGAAGACGGGGATGACGGCCAGTAGAATTTCTCCGGATCCTCTTCTTTGACGATGTTCGGAATGATGTACTCATACAGATGGATATAATCGTAATACTGTTTCTTGGATTTCGGCCATGCCAGCATTTCATACTGTGTCTCCATCTCATTGTTTCCGCACCACAGAGCGATACTTGCATGAGAACGAAGTCTGCGTACATTCTGACGGATTTCTGTAGAGATATTCTCCTCAAAGTGATCTGACAGCTCGTAGGAAGCGCAGGCAAACATGAAGTCATGCCAGATCAGAAGTCCTCTCTCATCGCAGACATCATAGAAGAAGTCATCGAGGAAGTATCCGCCGCCCCATATACGCAGGGAATTGAAGTTTGCTTCCTGTGCGGATTTTAACAGCAGATCGGTACGTTCTCTCGTCTGGCGGGTTAAAATATTATCCTCCGGAATGTAATCCGCGCCCATCGCGAAAATCTGCAGTCCGTTGATTTCATATGCAAAGTTGCGGCCTTTTACTGTCTTTGCTGCTTTATCGGTGATGATGATTTTCTTTTCACCGTTTGTCATAACCATGTTGTCGCCGTCGTCGTAATCTGGTGCCTGTCCGGTCATGTGCTCATCATAAACTTCATCTTCCATCGGATCGGTATTGACCGTGATGGTGCGAAGACCCATTTTCTTCTCCCAGGTATCCAGGGTATCCTCTGCAACAAGCGCTACCTTTACCTGATACAGTGCCTGTGCGCCGTAACCGTTCGGCCACCACAGCTCCGGATTTTCTACGGTAAGAGAAGCCTGTACATGGTTGCTGCGAAGCTCACACGTAAGACCAGTCAGATTCTTTGCCGGTGCTGAATGGGTCAGCGGATCGATGCTGCTGCTTTCTGCGGTCAGAACGGTTTTTCCATCCGGAGAAGTAACCGTCATGACAATTTTTACGTTTCCGTCGGTAACTCCCGGCATCCACTCGATCTCGGCATCTGCCGTCAGGCGAACAGAATCAACAACGTTTCCGTGAACCGTTTTTCCGGTTACGTGATGCTCCTGGCCTACAAATACCTGTGCCAGACGGGCTGTTTTTACTGCGAGAACGGAAGCTTCACGGAACAGTCCTGCATCTGGAAGACGCGGGCCCCAGTCCCAGCCGTACATGCACGCTGCTTTACGGATATGCGGGAATCCCGGCATTGCATCGGAGGATCCGCCAACCGGGCATTTTGTATCTTCTTCCGCAATGAATTTGGTCGGGGAATGCAGAATCACTTTTACCTGATATACGGTATCGGCTGCATCACCTGCAACAAGATCGGTAATATCGTACTCCCAGACACGGTTCATGTTGTCTGCGGAGCCGATTTTCTCTCCATTCAGATAAACATCCGCGATCGTATCAATTCCGTCGAAATGTAAAAACAGGCGGTCCGCTTTTCTGTCTTCCTCTCCGATCACGATTTCTGTCTCGTATGCGAAATCGTTCTCCATCAGTTTCAGTGCGTCGAGTTCATTGTCACGATAAAACGGATCCGGGATCAGACCTTTTTCCAGAAGTGTGCCGTAAACGGTAGACGGAACCTTTGTCTCAATTGGAGTCTCCGGAATATCGTAAACATTTTTTCCAAGGACCGTTAAGGTCCAGTTGTCTTTTAGACATATTGTATGCATTACAGTATGTCCCCCTTTCTTACATAGTTTCTGCTTCTTCGCGTAGTTTCACCACGCTTTTTCTTTCTTCCTATCTTACTTCTTTTGTGCAGAAAATGGTACAAAAAAGCTCTTGAAAAATAGGGAAAAATCTCCAAATGCACAAAAATTTTCGCAAAAACAGGAAAACAGTGAGACAAATTCTCAATCATCACTTTGACAGATTTGGAAAATGTGATAGAATAAAAACGTTGGCATCCCATTTAAAAATGCCGACATTATTTTTCGAAAAGAAAGATGAGGAAAAAACTATGATACCAGAAAGATTAGCTGCTCTCCGTGAAAAAATGAGAGCATACGGCGTGGACGCTTATCTGGTTCCGACCGCCGATTATCATGAATCCGAATATGTAGGAACTTACTTTAAAGCAAGAACGTATATTACCGGTTTTACCGGTTCTGCCGGAACTGCTGTGATTACGCAGGACGAAGCGTGCCTCTGGACCGATGGCCGCTACTTCGTACAGGCAGCCAAAGAACTTGCCGGAACCGGCGTTACCTTAATGAAAATGGGCCAGGAAGGCGTTCCGACGGTAGAGGAATACCTGGCGGCCAATACAAAAGAGGGCATGACCATTGGTTTTGACGGCCGCGTTGTCAATGAAATGCTCGGCGAAGCACTGGAGAAAACACTTCCGGAGCGTTTTCTTTCCTATCGAAGCGACCTGATCGGTGAGATCTGGTCGGACCGCCCGGCACTTTCCGCAGAACCCGTGTGGATCCTTGATGCAAAATATACCGGTGAATCCGCTGCGGAGCGTCTTGCAAAAGTACGCGAAAAGATGAAAGAGAACGGTGCCGAAGTGCATATTCTGACTGCACTGGATGATATCGCCTGGATGCTGAATATCCGTGGAAACGATATTCCATGCAACCCGGTTGTCCTCTCCTATCTCGTACTGACAGAAACCGAGAGTCATCTGTTCATTCAGGAAGAAACCTTAAATGAGAAAGTAAAACAGTATCTTGCTGATCTTGGCATTTCCCTTCATCCATACGATGCTGTTTATGATTTTGTTTCCGGCATCACAGGAAAAACCATTCTTCTGGAGAAAGCCAAAGTCAACTACACGATCTGCCAGAGTGTCATGGGTAGCAATACAATTGTCAATGTCATGAACCCGGCTTCTTCTTTAAAAGCAGTCAAAACACCGGTTGAGATGGAAAACATCCGAAAAGCCCACATCAAAGACGGCGTTGCCGTTACCCGTTTCGTATACTGGCTAAAGAAGAATATCGGTAAAATCCCAATGGATGAGGTTTCCGTTGCTGAAAAACTGGAATCCTTCCGGAAGGAGCAGGAAGGCTTTATTGAGCCAAGCTTCGGAACGATTTCCGCTTACGGCCCGAATGCCGCTATGTGCCATTATCAGGCAACGAAAGACGATTTCTCTGTTCTGCAGCCAAAAGGCATGTACCTCGTGGATTCCGGCGGACAGTATTATGAGGGAACGACCGATATTACCAGAACAATCGTAGTTGGACCGCTGACCGAGGAAGAAAAAGAACATTTCACCATCACTGCGATGGGAACCCTTCGTCTTGGAAATGCAAAATTCCTCCACGGCTGCATCGGTATCAACCTTGATTACCTTGCAAGACAGGCATTCTGGGAGAGAGGTCTTGACTTCAATCACGGAACCGGCCACGGCGTCGGCTATCTCTTAAATGTCCATGAGCGTCCAAACGGTTTCCGCTGGAAAATGGTTCCGGAGCGCATGG